>OGQA01001537.1_pt1 | contig 10916 bp, 8 predicted proteins | sample 1553011 | NCBI WGS metagenome assembly OGQA01 (sample SAMEA2580256, study PRJEB22360) | human gut metagenome | biome: human gut; feature: human-associated habitat; material: faeces | place: Denmark | collected 2008/2010 | reverse complement strand
CGTCAATTTTCTTTCTGTTTCTCTCCGTTTATGCAGTTTTCACACAATTTTCTCTTACAAGTTAATTTCTTCCACGCTTTGCTGTTTTGCACAATACGCGTTATGCACTTTCAAAAGCGTATTGTCTGTCGCTTTAGCTTACTAGAAAACAAAGTGCCCGCTGTCCACGGACAGCGGGCACTTTGTTCAGAAAGGAGATCATTCGACGGTAACTTTGACGCGCTTAGCAGACCAGTACTGCACAACAATGACGAGAGCCACCAGCGCCAGACCCACCACGTCGGTAAGGGTGCCGGGGATCATCATGCCCAGGCCGCCCGCCACCAGCAGGAGGCGGAAGTACCAGGGCACCTTCTTGTACAGGTGGCCGTTGAGGGCCGCCGCGATACCGAAGATGCCCAACAGGGCGCTGATGCAGATCTGGGTCACTTCCCACCAGCCGGAGACATTCTCAAACAGCAGGGCGGGAGAGTACGCGAAGATATAGGGGACGATGAAAGCGGCGATGGCCAGCTTTGTGGCGTTGACGCCTGTTTTCATGGGGTCGGACTTAGCAATGGCGGAACCGGCGTAGGCAGCCAGCGCCACAGGCGGCGTGATATCCGCCACGATGCCGAAGTAGAACACGAAGAAGTGAGCCGCCACCACAGGAATGCCCATCTTAATGAGAATGGGAGCGCAGGTGGATGCCATGATGCAGTAGTTAGCGGTGGTGGGCACACCCATGCCCAGAATGATGCAGCAAACCATGGTCAGCGCCAGACCGATGATCTGAGCGTTGCCCGCCAGACCCACGATGCCGTTGATGAGGATAGAGGCCAGACCGGTAACGGTGATGCAGCCGGCGATCATACCGGCCACGGCGCAGGCTACACCGACAGTGATGGCGCCGCGGGCACCAGCTTCCAGCGCCTCGAAGATCTTCTTGGGGGTCAGGCGCTCGCCCTTATTCAGGAAGCCCACCACAACCGCCGCCAGAATGGACACGGCGGCGGAGAACTGCATGGTCTTTGCGCCGCTGGATACCAGCCACACCAGCAGGATCAGCGGCAGCAGCAGATAGCTCTTGCGGCCCAGATACTTCCATGCGGGCATTTCGTCACGGGACAGGCCCTTCAGGCCCAGCTTCTTGGCCTCCAGATGGACGGCGATGAAAATGCCGGTGAAGTACAGCACGGCGGGCAGGATGGCCTTGACGGCCACGGTGGCATAGGGCAGGCCCATGTACTCCGCCATCAGGAAGGCGGCAGCGCCCATGATGGGGGGCATGATCTGCCCGCCAGTGGAGGCGGCCGCCTCGACGGCGCCGGCGAACTCCGGCTTATAACCGGTCTTTTTCATCATGGGGATGGTGACGGAGCCGGTGGTAACGGTGTTGCCCACAGAGGAGCCAGACACCATTCCGCACAGGGCAGAGGAAATGACCGCCACCTTGGCGGGGCCGCCGCTGGACCAACCGGCAACGCGATTGGCGAAGCTGATGAAGAAGTTGGCGATGCCGGTGCGCTCCAGAAACGCGCCGAAAATGATGAACAGAACGATGTAGGTATAGCAGACGTTGACAGGGGTACCGATGACGCCGTTGGTGGTGTAGAACAGCTTATAGATGATGTTCTTCAGCGCCTGATAGAAGTCGGCGTTCCAGCTGAGCTGATTGTAGAAGGTATACACCAGCAGCACGCCCACCACGCACAGAATGGGCAGGCCCACGCAGCGGCGGCACAGCTCCAGCAGGATCAGGATACCCACCGCACCGATCACCACGTGGATAGGCTCGATACGGGTGGCCAGCTTGATGAGCGTCATGGCGTTGAAGGCGAAATACAGAAAGCAGCCGGTGCCCACCAGCATCAGCACGATATCGTACCAGGGCATGAAGTTGACCTTCACGTGGCCCTTTTTAATGGGGTAGGTCAGGAAGCCGATGAACACGATACAGGCCAGAAACAGGCTCAGGCGGGTCTCCGGCAGAGCGGTGGACCACAGGGTCATTGCGATGCAGTACAGGGAAAACGCCACCATCAGACCACCGGTGATCCAGCGGAGCGGACCTTCCCAGATACGGGTGTTGGATTCGCGGTCATATTTGCGCATCACCGCGTCCAGATCGGCGGCTATATCCTCGCCGCCAGCAGCGGCGGTATCGACTGCCGGGGCCTCATCGACCCGTTTTTTGAATAGCTTCATAGTGGATCTCCTTGATGTTGTTTTGGGGATGCTATGCCAGAGAACAGCGAGAACTACGGCAGGACGTGCCTGCCGTAGTCTCGATAAACCGTTTTCGCGTTAACGCGCCGTTCAGAATTTACTGGACGGTGAAGCCCTTCTCGGCGAAGTACTTGGCAGCGCCGGGATGATAAGGCACGGTGGTGATGGAGGAACCGAACTCCAGGCTCAGTTCGCCATACTTGGCATGGCTGCTGACCAGATCAGCGGCGTTGTCAAAGATATCGGCGGTCAGGGCATAGATGGCATCCTCGGACACATCGTTGCGGGCCAGGATCACAGCGGCCACGGCCACGGTGGTCACATCCTCGTCCAGACCGTACACATCCTTGGAGATCACGGTCTTGGTGTAGTAATCGGAGGTCTCCAGCAGCTTGGCGATATGCTCGTCGTCCAAGCTGACCAGATGCACGTCCTTGGTGGTGGCCAGATCGGTGACAGCAGTGGTGGGAGCGCCGGCCACGATGAAGGCGGCGTCGATCTTGCCGTCCTTCAGGTCGTTGGCGCTGTCGCCAAAGGACTGATAGGTGGCGTTGATCTGGGTGAACTCGTCATTCTCATTGACATCGCCCAGGCCGTAAGCGGTCAGGATATCCTTGGCGTTGAAGTACACGCCGGAACCGGCAGCGCCCACGGAGACCTTCTTACCGGCCAGATCCTCCACGGTCTTGATGGTGGGGTCGACGGTGACGATCTGCACCTGCTCCATGTACAGAGCGGCCACAGTGGAGAAGCAGTCCACCTTGCCGTGATCGGCAAAGATGTTGGTGCCGTTGTAGGCATAGGCCATAACATCGGACTGGCAGAAGGCCAGCTCGGCGTTGCCGTCCTGCAGCTCCTGCACGTTGGACTGGGAGCCGTTGCCCACCAGACCCACCACGTCGATACCGGCGTTGTTGGTGGCGTGCTGGGCGATGACGGAGCCGAAAGCATAGTAGGTGCCAGACTCGCCGCCGGTAACAAAGCGCATCTTGGTGGTCGCGCTGCCGATCACTTTGCCCCCCGCCTCCCCCGTTGTCGGGCCCCCCGCCGCAGGCCACAAGGCTGAGAGCCATGGCCAGCGCCAGGATCAATGCAAAAAACTTTTTCATGGTAATTCTCCTCATTTTAATGTGCCGTGTTCCGCGGCCAAATTGTATCAACAGGCGTATTATACTCCCAGATTTTGTTTTTTGCAAGTCAAATCGGCAAGAAATTCATTTTATTTTTTGCAGCTTTTTCACACAACGCATTTTTCATGTGTTTTCTTTCATTTTCTTCGGAATAATTCCCGCGTTTATGCACAATATGCGCAACGCCATTCACATTTTTACCACTGCAAAAGCCAGCGCTTTTGGCGGGCGTCTTGCAGAAATTGCATTAAAAAGACATTTGCCCTGCAAAACAAGCCGTTTTGCAGGGCAAATATACTACATATTGTGGTGTCTGGTCACTTGCTGCGCTTCAGGGCCTCGCACAGCAGCTCATACATCCGCTCGGTAGAGGGAACGCTGAGCCGCTCGCGGACAGAGTGAACGTCGTGCAGCTCCGGGCCCATGGAAATGGCGTCCAGACCGGGGATCTTCTCGATCAGCAGACCGCACTCCAGACCGCCGTGGGTGGCTTCCACCACGCCCTCCTTGCCGGTCAGGTCGTGATAGGCTTCCAGCACCATGTCTCGGAATTGGGAGTCGCGCTCGTACTGCCAGCCGGGGTACTTGCCCCGCTCGGTGACGGTGCCGCCGGCGAACTCCACGATGGCGTGGACGCGCTGGGCCAGCATCTCCTTCTGGGAGGCGATGCTGGAGCGGATGGAGAAGGTGATGTGCAGGCCGTCGTCCTCCAGCTTCAGCACGCCCATGTTCAGGGAGGTCTGGGTCAGGCCGGGGAAGTCCACGCTCATGGCCTGCACGCCCTGGGGCAGCGCCAGCAGCGTATGCAGCATGAGGTTGGTGGTGACCTCGCTGATGGCGGCGGTCACGCCGGTCTTGGCGCACGTCAGGGTGATGCCGTCGTCGCAGCCGGCGTATTCGTTCTTCAGGATGGCGTCAAATTCCGCGATGAACGCTTCAAATGCCGCTTCCTTTCCGGCGGGGATCGCCACCGCCGCGTCGCAGCGGGAACAGATGACGTTATCGAACTGGCCGCCGGACACCGCCGCCAGACGCAGGCCGTGGAAGCGCTCCATGGCGCTGTACAACACGCGGCCCATCACCTGATTGGCACTGGCGCGGCCCAGATGAATGTCTCCGCCGGAGTGGCCGCCCTGCAAGCCCGCCAGCGTAATAGAATAGCCCGCCATACCGGCCACAGGCTCCATGATGCCGGGCAGATGGCAGTCGGCCCGCATACCACCGGCGCAGGAAACGGTAAACACGCCCTCGATCTCGGAGTCCAGATTCAGCAGCTTCCTGCCCTTCAGGTCGGAGCAGTCCAGCGCGAAGGCGCCGTCCATGCCCACCTCCTCGTCCACGGTGAACACCGCCTCGATAGGGGGATGGGCCAGCGTCTCGTCCTCCAGAATGGCCAAGATCATAGCCACGGCGATGCCGTTGTCGCCGCCCAGAGAGGTCTTGTCGGCCCACACCCACTCGCCGTCGGTCATCAGGTCAAGGCCCTCGGTGGTCATGTCCTTGGTGCAGTCGTCGGTCTTGGCACAGACCATGTCGATATGGCCCTGCAAAATGATGGGTGCGGCATTCTCGTGCCCAGCGGAAGCGTCCTTCCAGATAATGACGTTGTTGCAGGGCTCCTGACGGTACCGCAGGCCCATCTCCTTGGCGAAGCCCACGCACATATCGCTGATGATCTTGGTGTTGCCGCTGCCGTGAGGCACGGAGCAGAGCTTCTCAAAATATGCAAACACTCTTTCAGGCTTCAGCCCGGACAATACAGCCATAATATTTACCTCCGTTTTGCTTGTTTTTCCACAATGGCTGATACAGCCCATGCAGGCAGCATGGGCTGTATCGAAGCATTTTTACATATCAGGGATCGCGGAATCGCCATCGGTGCTGGGGATCAGGTCGTCCTCACCGCCGGGAACCTCGTCGTCAACGGGCTCCTCCGTCACAGTCGGAACGAACTCGGTGATGTACGCCTCCTGAGGCAGACCGGCCAGATAGCCGGGGATGTTGAGGATCACGCCGTCCATGTTCTTGGGGACGGGGATCTTGTAGGTCTGGGTCTCCTCCGTGCCGTTCTTCTTTTCCATAACGGTCAGCGTCACGGTGAAGGTCTGGCCCAGGCAGGTGGTGGAGCCGCGCTCCTTGTCGTACAGCTTGGTCAGCTCCTCGCCGCCCACGGTGATGGTCACCTTATAGGGCGCCTTGTAGGTCTGGCCGTCGTACTCCAGCGTCTTGTTGTCCAGATAGATGGTATGGCCGCGGCCGATGATGCTCATGATCACGCCGATCACGACCAGCACCAGAACGGCGGCGATTCGGATAATCAGTCTGCGTGCTTTCATGCCGTCTTACCCTCCTCCTCGTCCTTCTGGGCCTGCGCCAGCATCTGGCCCATCAGGCTCTGGGACTTGCGCTTCTTGGTTTCGTACATGACCAGTGCGATGGTGATGACCGCGTAGGAAATGAACACACGGAAGTACTCGCCGATCATGGAGTCGCCGGTGATCTTCGTACCGGCAGAGGGCGCCACGATGAACATGGTGTGGAACAGGATAACGCCCAGGAACACGTTGCCGATGGATGCCTTTTCCACGGACGCGCCGCCCACCAGCAGAGCCGCGATACAGAACATACCCACGTTGGTGTGGGCGCTGTAGGTGGGGAAGTTACCCAGATTCTGCAGGTAGATGATCATGCCGAAGCCGGCGAACACGGTGGAGATCACCATGGAGATGATGCGGGTGCGCTCCACGTTGATACCGGCGTCACGGGCCACCTCCATGTCCTGACCCACGGCGCGCATGTCCTGACCCAGTTTGGTCTTGCGGAACCACACGATGAACAGGCAGGCCACCGCAATGATGATAAGGGTCAGCACGGGAATCTTGACGCCGCCCACGTAGATGGCCAGCGCATTATCGATGGTCTGGCGCATGGGCAGCAGGCTGACGGTATTGCGGATACCGTAGCCGCGGGGCAGCTTCAGGGTGTTGTGGGCAATGGGGATGATGGGGCCCATCATGTACAGCACCACCAGCATATACACGCCGTTCACGAAGAAGGAAATGATGTAGCTGGTGATCATCTCGCGGCCCTTGGCCCGGTTCAGCAGCACGCCGCACATCAGGCCCAGCAGGATGGAGATGGGGATGGAGATGATGGCCGCCAGAACCAGACCGGGGATACCCCAGATCTGCCAGTCGGCTACCAGGATCAGGCCGATCTGGCCCGCCATGGCGCCCAGCGTCATGCCGAAGTTCAGGCCCATACCGGCCATAATGGGGATCAGCAGGCTGAGGATCAGGAAGGCGTTGCGGCCCAGACGGGTCATGATCTCGTTGAGCAGATAGCTGCCGGAGAAGCCGGACAGCGGGATAAACACGGCGCAGATCAGGACGAACATCAGCGGCACGGAGTTGCCGCGGATCAGGTCAAGAACGCTTACTTTTTTCTTCATCAGATTATTCATGCTCAGCGCCCTCCTTCCGTCTTTCTGGTCAGTGCGTACAGGATCATGCCGTTGGAGACGATGATACGGATGACCTCGGACATATCCATGTGGAACGCGGAGTTCATGACGGTAGGCGTCATGGTGACGATGCCCTGGAACAGGAACGTACCGATGATCACATTGGGGATCGACGCCTTATTCACGGACGCGCCGCCGATGAGGATGGCGGACACGGCGGGCAGCGCCATCCAGAAGGGGCCCATGTACAGCTGCACGAAGCCGAAGCCCTGCTCGTACATCAGGATACCCACGGCGCCCAGCCACGTGGACATGATGACGGAGATAAGACGCATCTTGTCCACGTTGATGCCGGCGGCCTTGGCGAACGCCGGGTTGGAGCCCACGGCGGTCATGGCGGTGCCGGTCTTGGTGTGCAGGAACGCCCACATGGCCAGCGCCAGCAGCGCGAACACCAGCAGACTGCCGGTGGGGATCCGCAGGTTGATGCCGATGCCGTTCAGGTCAATGGCCAGGAAGTTGGCCAGCAGCTGGTCATAGAAGCCCTCCAGCGAGATAACGGTACGCAGGCCGGTACCGGCGAAGCCCCACACCATGGTGGGATGACGGTACGGCAGCAGCAGCCACATCATGCACATGAAGGACACGGCGGAGAAGCCCACGTAGGTGGCGATCATCATTTCGCCGCCCTTGATCTTGTTCAGCAGCCAGCCGTAGCCGCCGCCGAACAGCAGCGCGAAGGGGGTGGAGATCAGGATCGCCATCACGAAGCTCATGGGGCCGGTAAAGCCGAACTCGATGGACAGCGTGGCGCCCAGCAGGCCGGACACGATGCCCAGCGGCAGGGCGGAGGTCAGGCCGCAGCCGGAATGGATCATGGGAACCATGGCCAGCACCAGAACGGCGTTCCAGCTGAAGCGGTTGATGGTATTGGTGATCTGGGTGGCCAGATCGGCGCCCACGATAGGGGCGGAGATAAACAGCAGCAGCAGGAAGCCCGTGATGATGACGCGGGGCAGTCCGAAATTATCGATCAGCTGCCGGAATTTCGTCTTGTTGCCAAGACTTGTGGTTACATTTTTGCCCATCTTGTCCTCCTTACTTCACCTGACTGACCATCAGCATGCCGAATTCCTCGGAGCTATGGTCAGCCGGCAGGATACCGGCGATCTTGCCGCCGGAGACGATGGCGATCCGGTCACAGACCTGACGCAGCTCTTCCAGCTCGGAGGAGATCATCACCACGGTGATGCCGCTCTCGCGGTTGAACTTCTTCAGGGCCTCCAGCACCAGCGCCTTGGCGCCCACGTCGATGCCGCGGGTAGGCTCGGAGACAAAGAGGAAACGGGGCTCCAGCGCGAAAGCCTTGGCAAGGCAGATCTTCTGCTGGTTGCCGCCGGACAGCTCTCTTGCCTTTTGCAGGGAGCTGGTGCACTTGATCTGAAGCTCGTCGATGTACTTCTGGGTGACCTGATGGATGGCCTTTTCGTCACGCCACGTGAAGAAAAGGTGCTTCTTCAGGAACTTGTCGTGGATCTGCATGGCGGGGAACGCCACGTTCCACTCCAGCGACTCGTCCAGCAGCAGGCCCACGCCGCGGCGATCCTCCGACACGAAGGCCAGAGAGGCGTCCAGACACTTGCGGGGACTGTTGAGGGCGATGGGCTTGCCGTCGAATTCCACGGTGCCGCCGGCCTCGTACAGACCCATGATACCGTTGGGGATACCCAGCTTGCCCTGACCGGCCAGACCGCCGATACCCAGGATCTCGCCCTCCTTAATGTCAAGGTTCACGTTGCGGACGATCTCACCGGGCATATCCACCCACAGCTTGCGGATGGACATGATGGTCTTGGCGTTGGGGTCGATCTTGATATCCTGCGCCACGGCGGCACTTTCCACGTTGCGGCCCACCATCCACTTGGTGATATCCGTCACGTCGGTCTCCTTGGCGGGAGTATCCTTGACCACATAGCCGTCGCGCATGATGACCACCTTGTCGCAGACGGACAGGATCTCATGAAGACGATGGGTGATGAAGATGATGGCAATGCCCTGGGCGGACATATTGCGGATGGAGTCCAGCAGCGCTTCGGCTTCCTTCTCCGTCAGCACGGCGGTGGGCTCGTCCAGGATCAGCAGCTTCAGGTTTTCCTTGCTGAGCTCGCGGGCGATTTCGGTAAACTGCTTGTGGCCCACAGGCATGCTGCTGATGATCATTTTCTGGTCGATCTCAACGCCCATTTTTTCGATGGCGCGCTTGGCGCGCACATCCATTTCCTTATAATCGAGAGTGTCCATTCTATCGCCGAACACTTCTGAGATGACGTTTTTCTTTTTCGGCTCACGGTTGAGCAGAATGTTTTCTGTGGCGGTGAAGCCGGGGATCAGAGAGAATTCCTGATGCACCATGCCGATACCGGCCTTCAGCGCATCGAACGGCGTGTTGAAGGTGACCTTCTCGCCGTTAATAAGGACGTCGCCTTTATAACCGCCGGTCTCGCGGATCACGTCCATGCCGAAAAGGATCTTCATCAGGGTGCTCTTGCCGGCGCCGTTTTCGCCCACAAGACCCAGCACCTCGCCCTCTTTCAGCGTGAAGTTGATATCCGTCAACACCTGGTTTCCGAAGAAGTCCTTCTGGATGTTGCGCATCTCCAACAGGGGAGCATTGTTATTTTCCATAATATACCCTACCTATAAGTAAACAGGGGGGAGGAATCCCTCCCCCCTGTTCGATACATTGTGCTTTACAAAAGCTATGTCAGCTGATGGTGAAGTACTTCTCGGGGATCTCCACTTCAGCGTTGCCCATGAACTTGCCGGGGTCGCCCATGATGTAGGTATCCTGATAGATCAGGAACACATTGTCGGACTTAACGCCGGTGGTGGCGTTGGTGTAGCCGGCGCCGTTCCACTCAGCCTTGGGAGAATACTTCTGCAGAGCGGAAGCAACATCGTCCATATCGGTCAGATCAGCAGTACCGTCGATGACGTTCTTGGCATGCTGGGCAAGGCCTGCGGACAGGGTATAACCATAGGAGTAAGCCCAGGTGCCGAAACGGCCGGCGCCGCCCTTCTCATTGATGGCGGACTCGACCTTGGCCAGGATCTTCTCGAAATCGCCGGCTTCCTCGGTCAGATCCAGACCCAGAGCGCCGGGATAGCCCATCAGGGGAGAGGGCAGGTCAGCCTCGATGAAGTAGCCGCCGTACTCGACCAGCTGCTTCAGCAGGGGCTCGGTGTGCGCATCGTTGGTGCAGAAGTAAGCGGCCTTCTCGCCGTACTTGCCAACCCACTCAGGCACCTTCTCCAGGATGTAAGCCTGAGCGCCGGACACGCCAACGTCAGAGGTGGGGTCGGGAGCGGTCTCTTCCACCAGCTTCATGCCGAACTCCTCGCAGGCGGCCTTCATGATGGCCAGACGGCGGGACATGGTCTCATAAGCCAGATGACGGGGGAAGGAAATGTGCACGAAGGTGTCGCAGCCCAGCTCGTGAGCGGTGCGGATGATCAGATAACCACGGGACACGAAGTCGTTGTTGCAGACCAGGTCGGCAGCGGAGCCGATCTCGGGCAGATCCTCGTGGGACTCGCCGGCGATGCAGATAATGTCGGGGCGGGATTCCTTGATCTTGCGGAAAGCCTCGGTGGTGCCGGGCACAGCCTGGTTCACGATGATGGCCTTCATGTCGGGATCAGAGGACAGGTTCACGATGTTCTGGATGGTGGTCTCCAGCTCTTCGGTGAAGTTGTCGGGATAGATGGCCAGCGTGACCATATCCTCGCCATACTCCGCCTGGAAAGCCTCGGCGCCGCGGCGGTCGTCCTCGGACTGAGAGACGGAACCGGTCACGATACCGATCTTGTAGTTGGCGGGAGCGTCGGTGTTGTTGGGCTCATCGGTGTTGTCGGGGGTGTCGTTGCCACCACCGCAGGCCATCAGGGTCAGTGCCATGGCCAGAGCGAGCAGCAAGCTCAAAAACTTCTTCATACTTACCTCCTGATTTTTCATTTTTTTGCAAAAGGGTTGCTATGGGGTATAGTAATTTTACCAGATGTGTTTCCGTTTTGTCAATACAATACCGCCCTTACTTCGTGGGCAATCTGCCGAC
>OGQA01001535.1_pt1 | contig 10927 bp, 8 predicted proteins | sample 1553011 | NCBI WGS metagenome assembly OGQA01 (sample SAMEA2580256, study PRJEB22360) | human gut metagenome | biome: human gut; feature: human-associated habitat; material: faeces | place: Denmark | collected 2008/2010 | reverse complement strand
TGGTAGACCGCCTGGAAGAGCTCGAAGACCTTCAGAACGTATATCACACCATGGACATCACCGACGAAATCGCTGCTGCCCTCGACGAAGAGGAATAAGCGACTTTCGTATCCGAAAAGGGACTCATTTAGTTCCATTTTTGACAATCAACTGGTGTTACTTAGTAACGTTACCGTAAAAAGAAAGGCTGCTTTGTGCAGCCTTTCTTTCTTTTAATCAAGGGTCTATTTCGGACTGGTGCCTGTGGTATAGTAATTGAACTTCAAAGCATTAAACGCACTACTTAACCACACTACGATGCTCAAGGGGTCTTCTTTTCGTGACGCGACAAGCGAACATTCTTTCGTTCGATGAGGTGAAAGCCCGCGAGGCTTCGCTTCCGCGTACCGTTTCACCCTCATCCTCTTCCCGCAGAGCCTACGAGGCTCATCGAAACGCCGAAGAAGGCGCGACTCGTCGTACTTCTTCTCGCTCAAACACCCCTCGTGTTTCCAGTGCGCGTTCTTACCGTGAGGCATCGGCATCTCGTTTTGCCGAAGGCAATTATGCCCAGCTGCAGCGCCCTTTTCAGGAGCGCGCCTCTATGCGTGGGTACGATGATTTCAATCTCAATCACAGCGCTCCACGTGCTGGTCGTGGTTATTCTTCGTCTGTTTCCGCGGGCGACCGTCGTTATTCGTCAGCTCGCGCTCAGGCTCGTAGAGGCTATCAGCCCCAGGCGTCCTCTGGCTATGCTGCTTCTCGCATCGATGCCGCACGGGGTGCTCGTTCCCGTCGCATAGACGATGCGTCTGCGGAAGGTGAAGAACATGCAGCAGCGCGTCGTTCAGCTCAGCGCAAGCAGAACGAAAGCTTCTCTCGCGAGATCCGCAAGCGTTTCCGCGCCGCAAAGGCCGATCGTGAATTCGATCGCACTATCGGAGCTCGCGAAAGGGCACGTGCGCGTGCGGAGCAGCAAGAGCAAGGTAGCCGCGCTGCCGTATACGATATGCGCATGGGTTCAACCCAGCGTAAGTCGGTGCGCAGCATGGCTGAAGGCGAAAACGGCAAGCGCGGTTTTTCGCTACCGTTTGCCGTGCCTTTTACGGGGTCTATTTCCGCATGGGCAACGCGCGGCATCGTTTCGCTTATTGCCGTTGTGTTTGCGGTAACCATGCTCTATTTCCCTTGCCAGAATTACTACAACGAAACACGTCAGCTTCAGCAGCTCCAAGCTGAATACGATGCGCTTCAGGAATACAATACCCAGATGCAAAATCAGGTTGATTACCTTAATACCGATGAAGGCATTGAGGATTATGCTCGCTCCGAGTTGGGATGGATACGTCCGGGCGAACATGTTGTTTCGGTTGAAGGAGTAACCCCTTCAACCGACACTTCGCGTTCAAGCGATCGCGTCTACGCCATTCCCGCTGGTAGCGTGGCAGCTCCCGACACGTGGTATTCCGGCTTTTTGGATGTGATCTTTGGCTATGGCCACTAATTCAAAACGTATTGCAGCTTTCGACATCGGCACGGTAACGTGCCGATTGCTATTGGCAGAGGTTCAAGATGGCGTGCTTCATGAGCTTGAGCGCCGTTGTGTTATAACCAACCTTGGTGTTGGTGTCGATAAAACGGGCGTCCTCCAGGAAGATGCTATTCAGCGTGTGGTTGCGCAAATTGGCGAATACATCGAAATTGTAAATAGCTATCGCACCGAACAGCAACCCGAAATCCCCATCGTGGCTGTTGCTACCAGCGCTTCGCGCGATGCGAAGAATTCCGACGCTTTGGTGGGGAAGTTGCACGATTTGGGCGTAGAGCTTTCCGTTATAGAAGGCGAACGCGAGGCGGCTCTTTCATTTCGTGGCGCTTCGCGCGGGTACGAAGGCGAAAACCTTCTGGTTGCCGATATCGGTGGCGGCTCCACCGAGGTGGTGCTGGGCGTTGGCGGTGAAGCTCCGAAGTTGGCGCATTCGTTCAACGTTGGATGCCGCCGTATGACGGAGCGCTTCTATGTTTCCGATCCTCCGGCTGAACCTGAATTGGCGCAGGCTCGCACTTGGGTTCAACACGAATTCAAGACTTTTTTCGAACATGCGAAAAACAAGGGGATTGCAATCGACCGTATTGTTGCGGTGGCGGGCACGGCAACAAGCGTTGTTTCCATGGACAAGAAGATGGAAGTGTACGATTCTTCTTTGGTTGATGGCGTTACGGTTTCAAGTGGAACCTTGGACTGCCTGTACCGCCAGCTATCCAGCATGCCCCTTGCAGACCGCAAACATGTAGTGGGTCTTCAGCCTGAACGCGCTTCGGTTATTGTTGCCGGCTTGGGCATTTTACTTGAAGTGCTTGCGGCATCAGATTGCAAATCCTTCACAGTTAGTGAATCGGACATCCTTCAAGGTTTGATCCTTGGTGCCTATGAGCAGGGGAAATAAACAAATCTTGCTTATTGGCCAAGGTTTGTTCACCAAAGAGCTTTCATGGGAATAATCCTTAGCCGTGCGTTAAGGATTATTTTTGCTATGATGGTAGCGCTTGCCCGTTAGGGGCAACACGGGAGCGTGGTGGAATTGGCATACACAGCGGACTTAAAATCCGCCACCTTCGGGTTTGTGGGTTCGAGTCCCACCGCTCCTACCAGTTCTGAATTCAGCAGTGCCCCGTTTTAGCGGGCACTCGGTTATAAACGAAAGCGTTGAAGATGACAGACATCGCACCTTACATGCAGGATCCCAAGATCGTCCAAAACATCAAGGATTTCGAGGCATACTGCAAGACAGAAGATGCATCTGCCCAAACCGGATCGCCCGCGCTGTTCGAATCGTACCTGAGCCGCTACGCGGACAAAGTCGGCGACATCATCAACACGTTCATTCCTGCGGGTAGCCACCCCGATATGGACAAGTACCTGTACGCTCCGCTTATGAAGTACAGCCAGAACGGTGGCAAGCGTCATCGTCCTCTTATCTGCGTTGCGGCATGTGCTGCGGTAGGCGGCGATATCCGTCGCGCATTTTCCGCCGCTGCCGCTATCGAACACTTCCATACGGCCGCTCTTATTCACGACGATATTGCCGATGAGGCATCGTTGCGCCGTGGCGAGCCTTGCATGCACCTTACTCAGGGCGAAGGTCTTGCCATCAACGCGGGCGACTTGGCCCTGTCCATCGTAAACGGCATCGTTATGCGCGACCCGTTGCTTTCCGACTCCATGAAGGTGCGCGTTGCCATCGAGCTGGTTTCCATGGCCCAGAGCACGGTGGAAGGCCAAGCTCTTGATATCGGTTGGGCTCGTGATGGTCGCTATGACATCACCCCGGAAGATTATCTGGTTATGGCAACGCACAAAACCGCGCACTATTCCGGCGCGGTTCCTCTGGCTGTTGGCGCTATGGTTGGCGGCGGTACGGAAGAGCAGGTTGAAGCTCTTCGTGCTTATGGTTTGGATACTGGCCTTGCGTTCCAGATTCAGGACGACTTGCTTAACCTGGTTGGCACCAAGGAAGCGAAAGAAAAAGACTATCGCAGCGATATTACTGAAGGCAAGCGCACGCTTGTTGTGGTTCATGCGCTGCAGAACACCACAAAGCGGGAACGTTTGGTAGAGATTCTTTCCTCTAAGGAAACGGATCCGGCAATTCTCGAGGAAGCGGTTTCCATCATGCGTGAGGCTGGCAGCATCGATTATGCGCGCGCTTATGCAGAGAAGCTAACCGCCAATGCTCAGGAGCGCCTTGCGAAAATCCTGCCCGAATCGAAGATGCGCGACCTTTTAGCGTCGATGGCAGATTGGTTCGTTGATCGACTTAAGTAGTGAAGCATATGGATCCTATTAAGAAAAACGATTCCGGCGCTGCAGTTGAAGATGTGCAGCACAGGCTCGTAAAGGCTGGCTACCTGGCTGAAGACCAGGTAACGGGCACCTTTGGTGCCGAAACGGAAAACGCTGTTTTGTCGCTGTGCCGTGATTGCGGCATCGAACCGCGCGCTGAGGTGGACAACGCCGTTTGGACCAAATTGGTTGACGCGTCGTTCGAATTGGGCGACCGCAACCTGTTCTTGCGCGTCCCGTTCTTCCACGGTGCCGATGTGCGTACGCTCCAGGAAGCTCTTTCCGCGCTGGGCTTTTCTTGCGGTATTGCCGATGGTATTTTTGGCGTCCATACGGAAGATGCGCTGCGTCGTTTCCAGCTGAACATGGGCTTGCCCACCGACGGCATTGCCGGTGCATTCACGTTCCGCGCGCTTTTGCACCTGCAGCATTCTTGGAAGGGCAAGGATTCTTTCAGCCCTGTTCCCCGTTTGGGCTTTGCCCGCGCGGCTCAGGTGCTCGAATCGAACCTTATCTGCCTTTTCGGCACATCGGAATTCACCCGTTCGGTTGCTGCTCGTATGTCGAACTTGGCGCTTGCCACTACTCCGGCATCGAAGGTTACCAGCGCCGATTCGTTGCTGGTTGCTCCGGATGAAAGCATGTATTTCGTGCAAATTTTGGTTGGCAACGAAAAACCCGCTTCCACGGTTCCCACGGTAGATTTCGTAGACGAAGAAAGCCTTCCCGACCGCGTTGGTCAGGCTCTTATGGCAACGGAAGGCCATCAGCGCCGTATTGCCGTTCGCCTGCCTGAAGAGGGATGGGAAGACGCTGGCGCCGATCGTTCGGCTCAACATTACGCCATTGTTTTGCTTGATGCGCTTTGCTCCGGTTTGGTTATTGCGGAGCAGCGGTAGCGTTGGTTTTCGTTTGCTATACTGAGGACGCATAGGCAATTGAGCAGAAAGGCGTCCATGGAAGCATCAGCTCTTATTCTTGCTGCGGGTGCAGGTACCCGCATGAAATCATCTAAACCCAAGGTGGCTCACCAGATTTTTGGTAAGCCCCTTGTTCGTTGGGTCGTCGATGCCGCGCATGCTGCGGGCATCGATTCCGTTGTTGGCGTGGTGGGCCACGGCAGGGAGCAGGTAGAGCCTCTCCTTACCGACGTAACCACGGTTGTTCAGGAAGAGCAGCTGGGTACTGCCCATGCGGTTCTTGCCGCTCGTGGTGCGCTCAAAGGTCGCACTGGTTCCCTGGTGGTGCTTACGGGTGATTCCCCGCTGGTACGCGCTGAAACCATCGCCGAGCTTGTTCGCACGCGCGAAGAGGCTAACGCTGCCGTGGTTGTTCTGACCATGGAAGCGGAAAACCCCACGGGCTATGGCCGCATTATCCGCGATGCGGCAGGCGACGTTCAGGAAATCGTTGAGCAGAAAGACTGCACGCCTGAACAGGCAGCGGTTACGGAATGCAACTCCGGTTTCTATTGCTTCGACATCGAAACCCTGTTTGCTGCGCTGGAAGAAGTTTCTACCGACAACGCGCAGGGCGAATACTATCTTACCGACGTTTTGGGCATTGCCCGCAACCAGGGCAAGCGCGTTCTTGGCTTGAAGGCCGAAGACGCATCCGAATGCCTGGGCGTTAATTCTCGCCGCCAGCTTGCGGAAGCCACCAAGGTGCTGCAGCAGCGCATCAACGGCATGCATATGGACAACGGTGTAGCCATCATGGATCCCGCCACCACGTGGATCGGCCCTGACGTAACCATCGAGCCCGATGTTGAGATTTTGCCCATGACCTTCCTTATGGGTGCTACCTCCATTGCCACTGGCAGCGTTGTTGGCCCCAATTCCCGCCTTACCGACACTACGGTGGGGGCTAATTGCCAGGTTGAAGAAACCGTGGCTATCGAAACCGTTCTTGACACTGACGTTACGTGCGGTCCTCGTGCGTATCTGCGTCCTGGCACGCACATGTGCGAAGGCTCTAAGGCGGGCACGCACGTGGAAATCAAGAAATCTACCATCGGCAAGGGCAGCAAGGTGCCGCATTTGAGCTACATCGGCGACACCACTATGGGCGAAGGCGTTAACATTGGCGCCGGCAGCATCACCTGCAACTACGATGGCGAAAAGAAATGGCCTACTACCATCGGCGACAACTGCTTTGTTGGCAGCGATGTAATGATGGTTGCTCCGGTAACGCTGGGGAAAAACTCCCTTATCGGCGCCGGATCCGTTATCACCAAAGACGTATCTGCGGGGGCCCTTGGTTTGGGCCGTGCCCGCCAAACGGAAATTGAGCATTGGAACGAGAGGAAGAAGAACTAATGAGCAACATGACCAAGACCATGGCGGTATTCGCCGGGTCAACCTGTCCCGAGCTGGCTGAGGATATTGCCACTGCGCTGGGCACCACGCTCGGCAACGTGAAGCTCGAGAAGTTCTCGAACGGCGAAATTTACGCACGTTATCTTGAGAGCGTTCGTGGCGCAGACGTTTTCATCGTACAGTCCACTTCCACGCCTAACGTTAACGAAGCGGTAATGGAGCTGCTTATTATGGCCGATGCGGCAAAGCGCGCTTCTGCTCGTACCGTTAACGCCGTTGTTCCTTGCTATGGCTATGCTCGTCAGGACCGCAAGGCTGCTGCACGTGAGCCTATTACGGCTAAGCTGGTTGCCAACATCATGACTGCTGCTGGCATTGACCGTACCATTACCATTGACCTTCATCAGGGCCAGATCCAGGGCTTCTTCGATACTCCGGTAGATCACCTTACGGCGCTGCCTATTTTTGCCGATTACTTCCGCAAGAAGAATATCGACACCGAAAAGCTCTGCGTGGTAAGCCCTGATGTTGGCCGCGCTAAGGCTGCAAAGAGGCTTTCCGACATGCTTCGCTCCGACCTGGCTATCATGCACAAAGGCCGTCCTGGTCATAACAAGGCAGAAATCACCGCGCTTATCGGCGACGTTAACGGCAAGATCTGCATCGTTAACGACGACATGATTGATACCGCTGGCACCCTGTGCGCTGCTGTTGCCACGCTGAAGCAGAAGGGCGCTGAAAAGGTATATGTATGCGCTACGCATCCTATTTTCAGCGGTCCTGCTTACGAGCGCATTGAAAATTCCCAGATCGACGAGCTGGTAGTTTGCAACACCGTTGCTGTTCCTCAGGAAAAGCAGACCGGCAAGATCAACGTTATTTCCGTTGCTCCGCTTTTGGCCCGTGCCATCAACAACGTATACGACAACAAGTCGGTTGCTTCGCTGTTCGACCCAGAGTTTGCCCTGTAAGGCATGCGCGTAGTAGTTGGCCTGGGCAACCCAGGGGAAGAATACGCGCATACGCGCCACAATGCGGGCTTTGAGGTGGTAGACCTTTTGGCCAGTGAATGGGGCGTAACCTACTGGAAGAACACGTGCGGTGCTTTGGTGGGCGAAGGCAAACTGCGCCATTCCGATGGCAGCGTGGAAAAGATAATTTTGGCGAAGCCCCAGAGCTTCATGAACCTTTCCGGTGGGCCTACGTCGAAGCTGTGCAAGGAATACGATTGCCCGGTTGAGGAGCTTATTGTTATCCACGATGAGCTTGATATCGACCCAGGCACCGTGAAGGTTAAGAAGGGCGGTGGGCATGCAGGTCATAACGGCTTGAAATCCATCATCGAAAAGTGCGGTTCACGCGATTTTTTGCGTGTGCGCACCGGCATCGGCCGCCCTCCTGGAAGGATGAGCGTGGTAGATTTCGTGTTGGGCACTCCGAAAAAGGATGCAAAGGACGATTTCGATCAGGCATGCCAGCGCGCCGCCGAAGCAGTTGAATCGCTGCTGGAAAAGGGCCTGGCAAGAACACAGGATGTGTTTAATCAGCACTAACGAAAACCCGATCGCGAAAGCGGTCGGGTTTTTTGTTGCATGAAAGTGCTGGAGGGCAAGGTGGCGGTGGGTTGGGGTTTCAGCTGAGGCGCGGGGGTATTGGCGCTGGGTTGGAGCGTATTCGGAGTATCAGCAAAAGAGGCGTTGTGTGGGAAATCTGATGTACACCCAAAACGTTTGAATGGATTATGCTCCAAACGGGTGGTGCAAAGCGCTTTCGCGTAAGGGTGAATGTGTATTTGAGCTGCTCGAACGCTGTTCGATGCGAATCATTGATTTAGGGTGTTCGCACGGCGGAAACCCATTTCCTCTTACCGTCTTAGCTGGCAGCTAGGGCGCATCGAGTGGCGCATGGGGTAGGATAAGGAAAAGAAAAAGAGCCTATGAAAAGGCTCTTTGCTGAGTCAATCAAATTCCCCCTACGGGGTGATGCTCCCGAAAGAGCAGCATTTTTGGCTTAGCCGTATTTTGACTCACAGTGTCGATGTAACTGGTAATCGACAAGGCGAGTTTAGCACAGCGCGAAGGAGCTAGACAACATGAACCTGAGAAATTACCCTGGGTCGTTCAATATTGGTCTTGACCTTGGTCCCGCGTCGGCTGGCTGGTCGGTAGTGGACAGTGAGGGAAAACTCTTTCATTTCAAGAAAAAACCAACATGGGGAAGTCGTTTGTTTGATAGTGCGCAGACTGCCTCGGAGGCACGTATGCATCGCGGTCAGCGTCGACGTTATGTGCGTCGCCGTTGGCGCCTCAACTTGTTGCAGGCACTGTTTACTGAGGAGATGGAAAAGGTTGACCCTGGGTTCTTTATGAGGCTCAACCATTCCCGAACCGTTGAGGGTGATCCTATCTTCACCAAGGACTTTACCAAGAAGGACTATTACAAGCGTTTTCCTACCATCTATCACTTGCGTGCGCACCTTATGGAAACCGACGATCCGGCCGATCTCCGTTTGGTTTACTTGGCTATTCATAACATCGTTAAGCACCGTGGCAACTTCCTGCGTCAGGAGGAAAAGCTTACGGCAAAAATCGCAAACACCTCGGAAGCACTTGGGAAGCTTTCTGTCTCGCTAAAAGAATGGTGCGATTCGAGGGGATATAGTGTCGGAAAGGTTGATGAGGAAGCAATCGCGGCAGTTTTAGCAGACGAACGCATATCGCGTTCTCAAAAAGCAAAGAATGTGACATTGCTTATCTCCGTTGATACAGGCGACAGTAAGGCAAACGCGAAGCTCGCTAAGGCGTTGGCGAATGCTATCGTGGGTCTCCAAGCTGAGTTCAAAGACCTATTTGGCGATTTTGAGTGTGAAGCAACCAAGCTCAATCTTTCTGAAGAGGAGAAGCTCGAAGCGCTTCAGGCGGCGTGTCCCGATGATAGCGCGGAGCTGCTTGAAGCTGTATGTGGTGCGTATTCTGCGTATGTGCTCCAGGGTTTGCTTTCATATGCGGAGGGGCAGACCATTTCGCATAATATGATAAAAAAGTACGATTGCTACGCGGAAGATCTGGAGCGCCTTAAAGCCTTGGTTCGCGACTATTTGCCGAAGACGAAGGGCGATGACGGACTCAAGCCATTTGACCGGTTTTTTCGTGGCGTCACTTATCATGATTTGGATAAGAGTGATCCCTCGCGCGACTACGATGCGTCAAAAGCCAAAGGCTATACCGCCTATAACTTGCATAAACTTTCGTACGACGAATTCAGAAAAGAAGTTGAAAAGCTGCTAAAGGGCACAGGTGCTCAGGACGATGAGCGCTATATCACCATGATGGATGCGTTTGAGAAGCAGCGTTTCTTGCGTCGCTTGAAGACGAGTGATAACGGGGCAATCTACTATCAGCTGCACTTGGAAGAGTTGCAGGCGATTCTTGAAAATCAAGGTCGTTTCTATCCCTTCCTTAAACAAGAGGCAAGCAAGATAGAAAGCCTGGTTACCTTCCGGATCCCCTACTACGTGGGTCCGCTTACGTCTAAAAACGCTGCAAAGGATGCTCATAGCAAGAACCGTTTTCAGTGGTCGGAGCGCAAGCCGGGTATGGAGGATGCGGTTATCACGCCGTGGAACTGGGAAAGCGTTATCGATAAGAATCGGAGCGCGGAGAACTTTATTATGCGCATGACGGGGGATTGCACATACTTGGCGGGCGAGAAAGTACTGCCCAGGCATTCCTTGCTCTACGAGGAGTTCTGCGTACTCAATGAGCTAAACGGCGTTCGTTTCACGAATGACGGCGATAATTGGCACCGCCTGGATTCCGAGCAGCGTGCAGGCATTATTCGCGATTTGTTCCATAAGAAGCGCAGTGTGAAGTATGCAGACATTGCCGCCTGGCTTGTGCGGATGGGCTATCTTGAGAGAACTCCTCAGGTGCGCGGCGGACAGGGTGAAAGCGGCTTGGAATCAAAGATGAGCTCGTACCTCTTGTTTGCTAAGGATGTTTTCGGCGTTGACGAGCTTGATGAAGCGCTATTCCCTGCCATTGAGCAGATCATTTTGTGGAACACGCTGTTTGAGGATCGCTCGATTTTTGAAGAAAAGCTCCGTGATGAATTCGGGCCTAACGGCAACGGCATGCTCAATGACGAGCAGATAAAGAAATGCAAAAAACGCCTTTCGGGATGGGGTAGGCTTTCCGAAAAGTTTCTTACCGGAATCAAGGTCACTACGCAGGGTGGTCGCCAGGTGGGCATCATGGATGTGCTTCGCGAGGGTAGTCCGAACTCCGAGCGCCGCCAGGGCGAAGCTTTGGTGATGATGGAGGTTCTTCATGACAACACTCTTGGCTTCCAGAAAAAAATCGACGAGGTAAACCGTGCGTACTATGCGCAAAATGTCAAAGCGATGGGTGTAAACGAACTTCCCGGCTCGCCCGATATTCGCCGTAGCATTAACCAAGCTATTCGCATTGTTGACGAAATTGTAAAGATTGCTGGCCATGCGCCCGACAACATCTTTATTGAGGTCACGCGCGACGAGGACGAAAAGAAGAAAGGGAAGCGTACTGTCAAGCGCTGGGACCGTATAGAAGCGGCACTCAATGCATTCAGGGCCGAGGGCGGCGACCTTGCAGTTATGGGCGATTTCAAGCGGCTTAAGAACGCAGAAGCCGATTTGGGTGAACGACTCACTTTGTATTTGTTGCAAAATGGCAAATGCCTGTATTCAGGCCGCGCTATTGACCTCGAGGCGCTTATGGCGGGATCGGGTTAGTATGAAGTCGACCAT
>OGQA01001534.1_pt1 | contig 10935 bp, 8 predicted proteins | sample 1553011 | NCBI WGS metagenome assembly OGQA01 (sample SAMEA2580256, study PRJEB22360) | human gut metagenome | biome: human gut; feature: human-associated habitat; material: faeces | place: Denmark | collected 2008/2010 | reverse complement strand
TCAGATATTGCATCGACTTTGTCTGCATATCATTCAGAAGCTGGTGTGCGTTTATATTTTTCAGAGAGTTTTCAATAGAGCTGATTCTTCTTTGCAACTCTTCTTCTTTGGCTCTGTAAAAAAGTGCATGGAGAGCCGATATTATATGCTCGGGCTTGTTTTTATAAAAATCCCACTTGCACATACCAAATCTGAATCTGCTTCTCAGCTTGAAAATCAGCGGGATTTTTTTGTCGTTGTCGGCGTATCGCTGACATATTTCCCAAAGCTTGAGAATATCGGAGGATTTAACCGTTCTGCGCATCATTATCATTGAACGATCCGGCAAATCGGTTTCTGTGATATATTGTTCAAAGTGGTATTGTTCGGTGATGATTTGGTTGAGCTCCTGTCTTGCCTCGGCGAGATTTGACTGCATCTCAAACACGTTTTGAAGCTGTTCGGAGAGCCTGCCTATTTCTTCAATGAACTCCGGCTGTTCTGCCTCGCGGAAAAACCATCCGCTGAAATCGGGATATGAATCTGTTTGGGATGTCAAGAACTTGGTTTTGTTAGAGGATCTGCCGAGTGAAGCGATAATAAATTCAAGCCCGTATTCCGAAAACTTTTCGTATATATTCTGTATCGCAGAATTGTTGTTAGACACGACCTGCACAGTTTTGCCCGAGATGATAATGTTCGCGATGATATTAAGTATCGTTTGCGTCTTTCCGGTTCCCGGAGGTCCTTCGATAACACTGAGCTTATTTTCTAACGCATTCTTTACGGCTTTGAACTGACTCGCATTGCAGCCGAACGGGAAAATAAGATGCGTCGGCTTTGCTAAAGCGGCAGTGTAAAGAGTAGGATTCAAGTAATACGCCAGCACTGATGTTTCGTCGATGAAATCTATTCCGGCATACTGAATCGGCAAAAGCTTCTCTCCGGTTTCTGCTTTCAATTTACAGAGTTCCGCCGACCTTTTAAGATAGTCAAGGACATTTTTTGCGGTCTCATCATCAAGAACAGACTTTTCTATTTGCAAATCATCTTCACTGTAATCGCGCGCGGAGCCGTTCTCAAAGCAAATGTGCCAATAACGCTGATTTATATCGGTAAAAACATAGATGGCGCGTATGCCCCAAAGCGAAATCCCGTTGTGTGATATGTGATAATTCAGCGGATCCAGAACTACTGGGTCTTTCAGCCAATGAATATTTTCTGAGTTATATGAATATGTCTTTTGATTTTTAAAGGTTACCTCATACTTTTGGGTTATGGCGTTGTATTTCAGCTCGGTAATGTCTTCGGTAATTATCCGCCCGTTGGCGACTATCATATGTTTGCTTGAGTTCACACGTTTCACCGCCTGCATTAATGTCTGTGAAACAATTATACATCAATCTTGCCTGATTTGAAATAACTTTTGTTGACAAAATGTTGACAAAATAAAGAAAAGCCTTCACGCTTGAAAACGTAAAGGCTTTTTTGGCGGACAGGGTGGGATTCGAACCCACGAGCCGCTTGCGCGACTACCTGATTTCGAGTCAGGGCCGTTATGACCACTTCGATACCTGTCCGTATTTTTAACGGCTATGATATTTTAGCAAATGTGCCGGGCTTTGTCAAGCGGATTTGCAATTTGCCGTGAATTTTATTTGCGCATTTGCGGTATGATGCTTGTGCTGCGATGAAATGACCCCACCCGTTTTGGCGGGTGGGGCTTTGTGCTGTGGGTTTTAGAATGTGACTTTTACAGTCTTTATCTCGAAGGGCTTGAATCTGAGCGAGACGGTGTTGCCGCTGACTTCGAGCTGCTCCTCGTTTTCTTCGAGCAGGTTGCAGACATATACGCTCTTCGGAGCGCGGTCGAAGGTGTAGACGCAGTCGGTCGTCTTGTTCCATGTCTCATATGCGCGGATGACGACATCGTCGCTGTCCTCAGCCTTCTTTACGGTCTCGATGATGACATTGTCCTTGTCGGTGCTCACGAGCGAGTAGCTGTCGTGAGCCGCCTTGCCGCTGACGCAGTAGAGCGGCAGGTTGAGCGAATAGCCCTGGTTGACGACATCGGAGGTGTCGACCGAGCCCGCGTGCGGGTAGATGGAGTAGGTGAAGCGGTGAACTTCTCTGTCCTGCTCGCTGTTTGGGTTGACCGCGCAGCGCAGGAGGCTCGTTCTGATGTGACCGTCCTTTATGTCGTGACCGTACTTGCAGTCGTTGAGGACGGAGAGACCGAAGCTGTTGTCGCTGAGATCGACCCACTTGTGACCGACGACTTCAAACTGCGCGAAATCCCAGAGCGTGTTGCGGTGGGTCGGGCGCTTGTAGTTGCCGAACTGGATATCATAAGTGGCCTCGGTGGCGTTGACATCAACGGGGAAGTCTGCCTTGAGAAGTATCTTCTTCTCTTTCCAGTCGACCGTGTAGTCAACGTCGATGCGCGGCAGGTCTGCGTAGAAGATGAAGCTCTGCTCGATGGTCGAGGAGAGGAACTTGCGCGTGACCTTTATGACCGTGCGGACGGGTCCGCTCTCTGTCACATCGACTGCGCTGACATCGTTTATCTCGGTGTACTTCTGATCGAAATAGACCTTGATATCCCATGCCTCGTGGTTGAACGGTCTGTCGTCGTAGGCATAAATTTTGTTGAGAACTTCGCCCTCGGGCGCAACTGCTCTGCCGGTCGCCTTGTGAATGAGCGACGCGATGTTCATGTCCTTGTCGAACTTGACGGTGAAGAACTTGTTCTCTATAGTCTTGTTCTCGACCTTGACGGTGTTCTCGCCGGACTCGCCGCCGTGAACGATGCGGAAAGTCTTGTATCCCTTTGCGGGCACGCCCTTTGCGAAGAACACAAGGCGTCCGTCGGCGGATTTCTGCCACGGCATGACGTTACCGTCGGCGTCGACTATCGAGAAGTGCTCGGCGGCGGGCATGTCGGTGATAACGACATCGTTGCGCTCTGCGCCGAATGTGTTGAAAACGGTCAGGGCGTTGCCGTCCGGAGTGCAGACTATCTTGCCGAGAGTGTCGGCTATCTCAGCTTTGCCCTCGGAGATGAGCTTGTCGTACTGCTCCTTGGAATCCTCGTAGACCTCTTTTATCGAAGAGCCGGGGATTATATCGTGGAACTGGTTGAGGAGTATTATCTTCCAGCCGTCGTTGATGAACTGACGGGGATAGGACGCGATGCCGTTTGAGTCGGCGATGGCGCAGATAGTCTCCATATCGTGATAGAGCAGCTCGCTCTTTCTGTTGTAGCGCTTGTTTCTGCCCTGCGAGGTCAGGGTGCCGCGGTGGAACTCAAGATAGAGTTCGCCCGCCCATTTGGGCAACCTGCGCGAACCCTTGACTTCCTTTTCGAGGTCGTGATAGAAGTCTATTGCAAACTCCTGCTTGACCTTCGGGCAGCCGGGGATGCCCTTTGCCATGCGGTGACCCATTTCGAGCATATCGCGGGTCGGTCCGCCGCCGCCGTCTCCGTGGCCGAAGGTGCAGAGATACTCTTTGTTGAGATCCTTCTGCGAGTACCTGTGCCAGCCGCCGAGGATGTGCTCGGGATTGAGATAGGCGTTGTATGTTGTCTGCCAGCAGTCTCCCTCATCGAAGCAGTCGGTGCTCGGCGAGAAGTGGGAGAGAATCTCCGTGCCGTCGATGCCCTTCCACATGAATGTGTCATAGGGCACTTTGTTGAACTCGTTCCAGGATATCTTTGTGGTCATGAAATAGTCAATTCCGGCTTTCTTCATGATCTGCGGGAGAGCCGCACTGTAGCCGAAAACATCGGGGAGCCACATTATCTTGTTGTCAACGCCGAACTCGTCCTTGAAGAAACGCTTGCCGACTAAGAACTGGCGGACAAGGGATTCGCCGGAGGTGACGTTGGTGTCCGACTCGACCCACATGCTGCCCTCGACTTCCCAGCGTCCTGCGGCGATCATCTTCTTGATGCCCTCATAGACCTCGGGATAGTCCTCCTTGACAAAGGCATAGAGCTGAGCCTGCGAGGACATGAACTTGTATTCGGGATATTCCTCCATGAGCTTGAGGACGGTCGCAAAGGAGCGGCCGGCCTTCTCTCTTGTCTGGCGGAGTCTCCAGAGCCATGCGACATCTATATGTGTGTGGCCGATGCAGCAGGCGGTCGCGTCCATGGCGTCCTTTGAATATATCTCCCTGTCGAGCAAGTCGATTGCCGCCTCGGCGGAAGCCGCAAAAGTATCATAATCGGCGGTGTTGAGATCGATAAGATTGACGGCGTCGTTGAGCGCCTTGACTATATCGATGCGCGGAAGATCGTCCGCGTCATAGAGGGACGCAACTTTGAGCGGGGTTTTGAGATCGAAGATGAGGCGGTTGACAAGGTCATCGACGACCTTGAGGCGCGCGCCCATTCTGAGCTTGCCCTTGAATTCCCATGCGTCCGAATACGCGTTGAGGCAGCAGTCAAATTCTTCGCCGCCCTTGGCGCAGTCGAGCAGGCGTATCTCGCTGTGGTTCGAGTCGCCGCCCTGGCGCAGCTCTCCGTTGAAGTACATGATGAACTGCGGGTTGCTGCGATTCCACGGGCCGCTTGCGGAGGGGGTCAGCTGATAGACCACGGGTCTGCCGGCAAAACGCTCGGGAACTGTGAAGCTGTGGCGGAACCACGCGTAGTCCTCTTTATAGCCCCAGTAGTCGTTCTCCGAGTCGAAATCCGTCCATTCGCCCTCGTCGATCTGTGAAAATTTGTACTGCCCGTCGCGGAATTTGAAGCCGCCGAGCGTCTCGCTGTCGGGGTAGAGATATTCATTCTCAAGGTCCTCAATGACCTTGTAGACCCTTCTGGCGAGCATGAAGCGCTCGGAGTTCTTGTCCGTGAAGCGGATGTCTACATGACTCATTTGATTGCTCCTTTCGGAAAATTCTTTGATTTATCCGTCAAAATAATTTTAACTTGCGGTACATGACAATTATATATTATTGCCGCGGGGGTTACAATAGATTTTTAGTTATTTTGCCAAAAGATTTGAGCCGCAAAACAAAAAAGCCCCGCAGACGAGTGCGGAGCTTTCTCTATATTATTTATGCCTGATTGTTGCGAATCATGTTGAGGATATTGTCGAGATTCGTCGTGCCCTTGAAGAACTTTCGAAGCTCGGAGAGGCAGCGCAGGGGATTGGGATTCCAATCGGAGCGGGGAGCGGGCTTTATGCCGATATTTTCGAGCATCGGGCGCAGAGCTTCAAAGCGCTCCTCAAAGCTTTCGCAGTCCATATTTTCTCTCTTTGTCCAGCCGGCCTCGGCAACAGCCCAGAAGCGCGGGAAGCACATATACGAGAGCCTGTCAAAGTCGCGGACATACTCCGTCCAAATCGGGCACTCGACGCCGAACACGTTCTTCTTCCCCTCCTCGGTCAAGCCCTTTATGTACGGATCGAGGCTGTAGGTCTTTTTGAGCGAGGTCATGCCGTAGGGGTAGTCGCAGTAGTAATAGTAAAACTCGGAGACTATCATCTTTCCGCCGTTGTTGGCAAATTCGACCGAGCGATCCTTTTTGTCCATCCAGCGCTGAACGATGATGTCCTTGGGCATCATGCCGCTGTTGAGACTCTCGTTCCAGACTATCGCCGTCTTGCCGTGCTTTTTGAGGAAATCTATCGCTTGGAGCACAAACCAGCCCTGAAGCTCTTCTTCGTCCTTGAGACCCAGTTCTTTCATGCGCGCCTGGCACTTCGGGCAGTTCTTCCAGCGAACCTTGGGCGCTTCGTCGCCGCCGATGTGGAAATATCTGCCGGGGAAGAGCTCGATCATCTCGCCGAGCACATCAAAGACGAGCTTCAGCGAATCGTCGTTTCCGGCGCAGAGGATATCATCAAAGATGCCCTGCTTCGTGCCGACCTCGAGGGGCTTGCCGTTGCAGGAGAGCTCGGGATAAGCGGCGAGCACGGAGAGCGTGTGTCCGGGCATATCGAACTCGGGGATTACTTCAATATAGTTGTCGTCGGCATATGCGACTACTTCGCGGATCTCATCCTTTGTGAAATATCCGGAATATTCCTCGGCGAAGTGGTACTGGCCGAAATCCGAGCTGCGGCGGCGGGAGCCGACTGTGATGAGCTCGGGGTGGCTGTCAATTTCAACGCGCCAGCCCTGGTCGTCGGTCAGATGCCAGTGCATGGTGTTCATCTTGACGAGCGCGGCGGCGTCGATGAGCTTTTTGATGTTCTCGACCGTCGTCATGTGGCGCGCGCAGTCGAGCATGAATGCGCGGTATTCAAACGCGGGCGCGTCCTCGATTCTCACGCACGGGCAGATATCGAGCTGCTTTAGCTGCTTCAATGTCTGGCTCGCATAGAAAGCTCCGCGCTCGCCGCCGGCGGTGGCTTCGACACCGTTTTCGGTCACTTCGAGCACATAGCCCTCTTCGGGCAGTTTGTCTGTCAGACGCGCGGAAAAGCTTTCGGAATCGATGTTTTCCATCTTGACGCTTCCGCCGAGATAGTCGATTTTGTTGGGATTGGGAATAATATTGAGCTGCTTCATTTTCTTTTCCTCCGAAGGGCTTTTATCAAGGGTCAGTATACAATAAACGTGATTCAAAAGCAAGGCGAAATTCAGCTTTCGGGCTTTTCTTCGGGTTCTTTATGCTCGCTGTGCTCGTTTTTGCTCTTCTCGGCTCTGCACGCCTCGGCGCACATCTCCTCCTGCTTTTCGAGCGTTATCTGCTTCATTGTGTTTTCGTCTATCTTCATCAGCTTCATCAGTATCGCCTGACGGGCGAGAATACGGTTCATCTTGCCGTGGATATCCTCGATCATTATCTCGGTTTTGAGATTTACCTTGTAGTCGTTCTCGGCGCGGCGGCGGTCTTTTTCCTCCTGACGGTTCTGGCTCATCATTATCAGCGGAGCCTGCAATGCGGCGACGCACGAGAGCACTAAGTTGAGCAGTATGAACGGATAGGGGTCGAACGCGCGTTTGGCGAGTATGACATTGCCGACCATCCAGAGTATCAGCAGGGCGGAGAACGAGAATATGAACGCCCAGCTGCCGGCGAACTTCGCGATTTTATCTGCGGCGCGCTGACCGAATGTGTATTTCTCCTTGTCGGGGTTTGCCGATATCCTGCTGTCGGCGAGCAGGGATATGATATCCTCGTTGCTCATGTCGTGCTTGACATCGCTGATTATTTCGTTGACAAGTTTCTTATTCTCTTTCATCTGACACACTCCCTTGAAATTGTCCGTATACTATTTTAACATAAGACGCAAGGATTTTCTATAGCTATATTTGCGTTTGCCAAGCGGCGGTGGTATACTGTGTTCAGACATAATTCAGTCTTATGTGCGGATAATATATAAAAAGGGGAGAAGAAAATGAAAGAGCTCATGAAAAATATTTCAAAATCAGAGGTCCTGACTCTGAGAGATCAGGTGCTCTGCCAGCCGGGGCAGGTGGTCAGCAAGACCCTCGCCCAGAACGACGCGCTGAGCATAACGCTCTTCGCGTTTGACAAGGACGAGGAGATAAGCACCCACGCCTCCGGCGGCGACGCATTTGTCACCTGCCTCGAGGGAGTCGGAAAAATAACGATAGACGGCGTTGACTACGAGCTGCACGAGGGCGAGAGCATAGTCATGCCCGCCGGACACCCGCACGCGGTCTACGGCAAGGAGCAGTTCAAGATGCTTCTCGTTGTGGTGTTCTGAAGATAAAATAAAAATGTCCGCCGTATTAATAAATACGGCGGACGAATTTATATAATTTTACCCCTGCTTTGAAAACTCGCATCCGCAGTAGTTCTGTCTGTATAGATCATACTGCTTCGAAAGTTCTATCGAGCGCTTGTAGCCCTCGCGCTTTTTGAAATCTGCGGGCAGGTGGCGCACTCCGTATTTTTCGCCCATCTCCTCACCGATGCGGTTGAGTATCTGCGAATTCTTGTGCGGGCTCACGGAAAGAGTGGTCGTGAAATAGTCGAAGCCGTGCTCATTCGCCTCCTGCGCCGTGCGCTCAAGCCGCAGATAAAAGCACTTTTCGCACCGTGAGCCGCCCTCGCGCTCCTGCTCATATCCCTTTGCCGCGTCGGTGAACTGCGTATGATTATATTCACATTCGAGCATTTTTATATTGTGCTCCGCGGGCAGGAGAGATATTATCCTGCGCTGTTCGCTGAGCCGGTGTTCATATTCCTCTGCGGGGTAGATGTTCGGGTTGAAGTAGAGCACGGTGACATCAAAATATTTTGTCAGATATTCGAGCACATAACTGCTGCACGGTCCGCAGCAGCTGTGCAGCAGCAGGGACGGCACGCGCCCCTGCTTTTTTATTTCATCAATTTCACGGTCGAGTTCGAGCTGATAGTTGATTTTGTTCATCTCAACGCCTCCGCAGTATATGATACCGCAAAGGGGCAGATAAATCAACCGCTCAGTCGAGGATGCGCCCGTCAGTCGATATCGTCACGACCTGCCACGGGATGAATTTGCCGCTGTTCTGCAATGCTGTTTTTGCGGCGTGTTCGAGCCCGCCGCAGCAGGGGACTTCCATTCTGACGACCGTCACGGACTGTATATTGTTGTTCGCGATTATCTCCGTCAGCTTCTCGGAATAGTCGACGCTGTCGAGCTTCGGGCACCCGACAAGGGTTATGTGGTTTTTGATGAATTTTTCGTGGAACGCCGCGTAGGCGTAGGCGGTGCAGTCGGCGGCGATGAGCAGCTTTGCGCCGTCAAAATATGGCGCGTTCACCGGCACGAGCTTTATCTGAACCGGCCACTGGCGCAGTCGGCTCTGCATTTCGGCGGGCTGAGCCGACGGGGCGTTTTCCTCGCGGTTCATCGTCATGAGCCTTGAACCCGGACATCCGCCGTGATGTCCGCCGAGCTTTTTCTTCATCATGTTTTCTTTGACCGCTTCGGCGTTGTAGGCGGCGGCCTCGCGCTCGACAAAAGTTATCGCGCCTGTGGGGCACGCGGGCAGGCAATCGCCGAGCCCGTCGCAGTAGTCGTCACGCATGAGCTTGGCTTTGCCGTTGACCATGGCAATCGCGCCCTCATGGCAGGCTGCGGCGCAAGCCCCGCAGCCGTTGCATTTTTCTTCGTCAATATGGATTATTCTGCGCTTCATAAAAATTCCTCCGAGCGTAAAATTTGTTTTTTCTTGACCTGACGCGTTTATTATAGTAGAATCGGGACAAAAATACTGTTGCAAAAACAACGGAGTGATAAAAATATGTCGGAAAATTTTGAAAAAATAAAAACAGCGCCGCTCTTTTGGGACATAGAAGAAGCCGAGCTGCCCGAACTGCTTGAAGCCCTCGATGCGCACAGCCGCAGATATCAAAAGGGCGAAATAATAATGCCCGAGGGCGAAAAGACGGACTCGCTCGGGCTCGTGATGAGTGGGAATGTGCTGATAGTGCAGGACGATTTCTGGGGCAACCGCAATATCATGGCGCGGATAACTCAGGGCGGAATCTTCGCCGAGTCGTTCGCCTGCACGGGCGAAAAGCTGACCGTCGGCGCGGAGGCGGAGAGCGAATGCGAGATAATGCGGCTGAAGGTCGGACATGTGCTCGGCTCGTGCCCGAAGTCGTGCGCCGGGCATTCAAAGCTCGTCGGCAATCTGATATCCGAGCTTGCGCGCAAAAATCTGAATTTCAACTCGAAGCTCGGTCACATGGGCAAGCGCACGACGCGCGAAAAGCTGCTGTCATATCTTTCGGCGCAGGCGATGAAGAGCGGAAAAAATGAATTTGACATTCCCTTCGACCGCCAGCAGCTCGCCGACTATCTGTGCGTTGACCGCAGTGCAATGTCCGCTCAGCTCTGCGCACTCAGGGACGAAGGGATATTGAAGTTTAGGAAGAATCATTTTGTGCTCAACAGAATATAAAAACGACCGCCCGAATAAACGGACGGTCATTTCAATTATCGGTTAAGATTATTTCTTCTTTCCGGCGCCTTCGTACTCCTTTATCCATGCGACCATGTCGGTGAAGGACTGCTTTGCGCCCATGGGGGCGTAGCCGAGCTCTTTCTTAGCCTTGTCGCAGCTGAAGTTGCAGTTCGAGGTCAGCTTGCGGATGGAGTAGCGGGTGAAGAGCGGGGTTTTCTTCGCGGCGTTGTAATAGACCTCCATGAGAGGAGCAAACGCATTTGCAAGACCGAGAGAAATCTTGAGGCTCGGAGCCTTGAAGCCGCAGATGTCTGCGAGCATATGTATCAGCTGGTCGACGGTGACGACCTCGTCGGTGAGGATATAACCTTCGCCGGGTCTGCCCTTTTCGGCAGCGCCGATCATGCCCTTTGCAACATCGCGCACGTCAACGAAGTTATATGCGCCGAAGGAGAGCGATACGGGGAACTTGCCCTTGAGGAACATTCTGACCATCTCGCCGACGGAAGAGACCTTGAAGTCATAGGGACCGCAGCAAGCGCCGGGATAGACAACGACAGTCTCGAGCTTGTCATCGTTGTTCGCAAAGACATAGTTTGTGGCAGTAGCCTTGGTCTTTGCATATGTTCCGTCAAGACCCTCGGGATTGAAGTGAGAGATCTCGCGCATGACCTGATTGTCAGGGAGCGGGGGATAAGCGTCAACGGAGGATGCATAGACAAGGCGCTTTACGCCGCACTTTTTGCACGCCTCAACGACGTTCTTTGTGCCGTCGACATTGACCTTCCAGGTCATGTCCTCGTTGCCCTTGTTTATCTCGATAACGCCTGCAAGGTGATAGACGACGTCCGCGCCGTCAAAAGCCTTTTCGAGAGAAGCGGGATCGGTGACGTCGCCGAATACGCGCTCGCAATTGATGCCGTCAAAGATCTTGCTGTCTTTTCTGATGAGTATTCTGAAATTTTCGCCGCGTGCCTCGAGTTCCTTAACGAGTGCATAGCCGACGTGACCCGTAGCGCCCGTGACGACTGAAAGCTTGTCTCCCATTGTTAATAACACTCCTTTAATTTT
>OGQA01001529.1_pt1 | contig 10941 bp, 9 predicted proteins | sample 1553011 | NCBI WGS metagenome assembly OGQA01 (sample SAMEA2580256, study PRJEB22360) | human gut metagenome | biome: human gut; feature: human-associated habitat; material: faeces | place: Denmark | collected 2008/2010 | reverse complement strand
CGTCACGCTCGCTGCAAATGCTGCCAGGCCGGAATCAAGTTTGTGCACTGGAGTGCAAAAAGTGTGAGGAGAATACCCCTTGCGGAATGCCGCGGGGCGTGTTACAATGTAATCAAAAAATAACGCAATGCTATATATCATTATTGCACTATACGCAAAGGAGGAGACCGCAATGCCGGACAACGCAGGGCTGCGCATCGCCGGCTACTGCCGCATCTCCGTGGACGATGAGCTGGACCGGGATAACGTGTCCATCGAAAACCAGAAGGCCATTATCCGCGACTTTGTGAAGCAGCGCTTTCCGGGCAGCAGCCTCACCTTCTTTGAGGACCGCGACCGCTCCGGCTACACCTTTGAGCAGCGCGAGGGCTATCAGGCCATGCGGCGGGAGCTTGTGGCGCACAGGCTGGACATCCTCGTCATCAAGGACTTCTCACGCTTCTCGCGCCGCAACAGCCGCGGCCTCGTGGAGCTCGAAGACCTGCGCGACGCGGGCGCTCGCATAATCTCCATCGGCGACGCCATCGACTTCCCGAACGACGACGACTGGCTCAAGATACAGTTTCAGTTCCTCATAAACGAGATGCCCGTCACGGACACGAGCAAGAAGGTCAAGAGCGTCATCCGCCGCCGTCAGGAGGACGGAAAGTGGATCTGCGCCGCACCCTACGGCTACATCATAAACAAGAAGCAGCAGTTCGAGGTCGTGCCGGTCGAGGCCGAGATCGTCCGCCGCATCTACCGGCTCTACATCGACGGCTGGGGCTACAAGAAGATCGCAAACGCCCTCACCGACGAGGGCATACCCACGCCGCGCATGGCCGAGCGCGAGCGCAAGATCGCCGAAGGCGAGGACTACCGCCGCAGCGTCAAGAGCGCGTGGAGCATCGCCACCGTCCAGGGCATACTCGACAACGACTTCTACATCGGTACGCTACGCCAGGGCAAGTACACCCGCGCCAAGATAAACGGCCGGGACATCCTGCGCGACGAGGTGGAGCAGATCGTCATCGAAAACCACCACCAGCCCATCATGGACTACCGCACCTTCGCCGCAGTCCGCGCCCTGCGCGAGAAGCGGGCGAAGTACAACTACCGCGGCGTCAAGATAAACGAGAACGTCTACTCCGGCTTCCTCGGGTGCGGCGACTGCGGCGCGCCGATGTTCGCGCTCAGCCGGCGCGACCTCAAGCCCGCCTACACCTGCGGCACCTATCACCGGCGCGGCACCGCAGGCTGCTCGACCCACCACATCCGCGTGGACAAGCTCGACGAGCTCGTGAAGCTCTACGTCCGGAAGGTGCGCGACAACTCCGCGGAGATGCTCGAGCGGCTCAACGCCGAACTCGCCCGCGAGCCCGAGGACGTGGCGGAGACGGAGCGCAGCGCGGCGAACTTAGAGGACGTGCTGCTCGACGCGCAGGAGGAGCTAAAGGCCACGAAGCGCCAGCGCGTGCGGGACATCATGCGCCACCCGGAAAACGAGGCCGTGCTCGAGGCGACCTATGACGAGCTGGAAGCCGACCTCCTGCGGAAGATAGAGGGCCTGCAGAGCCAGATTGAGCACGTCACGGACAGGCGCAACACGATAATCCGCACGAACCGCGCCGCCAAGACCGCTATGGAGGTCTTTGACGACATCATAGGAAAGGAAAAGCTCGAAAAGCAGGACCTGGAGCTCATAATCGAGCGCATCAAGGTCTACGAGGACCACGTTGAAATACAGCTCAAGGCCGACATAGACACGCTGCTGCGCCGCGGCGAGCTGCCGGAGCCGGACACGGAGCCCGTGACGGTGGTGCAGGCCTCGACCAACCATGCGGACAGGGCCATCAGCGCCAATGTTGTCAATGAGGGCGACCCCTTGGAGATTTTCACGGATAAGGATGGGGAGGTCATTTTCAAGAAGTATTCCCCGATAGGGGAGCTGTCGGATTTTGCGGCGCAGATCTGTGACTCGCTGCACAAGTCCACGGACTGCATCGCGGCGGTCTGCGACAGGGATGCGGTCATCGCCGTTGCGGGCGGCGGCAGGCGCGAGCTATTTGAAAAGCGCGTCTCCTCCGAGCTCGAGCAGATCATGGAGTCCCGCCGCGTCTACCAGCACGAGTCGGGCGGCGCTACGGTGCCCGTTACCGATTCCGAGAGCGGCTTTTGCGTCTCCGTCGCCGCGCCCGTTATCTCGGAGGGCGACCTCATGGGCTGCGTGCTCTTCGCCTCGGCGAAAAATTCCCCGCCCTGCGGCGACGTGGAGTTCAAACTGGCCCAGACCGTTGCCGCCTTCCTCGGCAAGCAGATGGAGAGCTGAATAGCAGCAAAAAATCGTTACACAGTGCAAAGTGCGCACCGTGTAACGATTTTATTATGCCAATAATTACTTTCTCTCGCCGCAGGGATAGTGCTCGTTGTCGGCCTTTTCCTTCGTGAGCAGCTGATAGAAGCGCCAGCCGCCGGCGAGGTTCGAGCAGTCGAAGCCGTTGCCGCTGAGGATGCGGCAGGCGATGTAGCTGCGCATGCCGGAGAAGCAGTTCACATAGAGCTTCTTCGACTTGTCCAGCTCGCCCAGGCGCGCCCTGAGCTCATGCAGCGGGATGTTCACGGCGCCCTCGATGCAGCCGCCGGCGAACTCGCGCTCCGTGCGCACGTCCAGGATGACGGCGCTGCCGTCCTTCGGGATATTCGGCACGTCCTCGGGGAAGTGCTGCTTCACTATGCCGTTTCTCACGTTCTCTATCATGTACCCGGCCATGTTCACCGGGTCCTTGGCGGAGGAGTAGGGCGGGGCGTAGGCCAGCTCGAGGTCCACCAGGTCATCCGCCGGCAGGCCGGAGCGTATGGCCGCGGCCATGACGTCTATTCTCTTGTCCACGCCGTCGAAGCCCACGATCTGCGCGCCCAGGATGCGGCCCGTGTCGGGGTCGAAGAGGGTCTTGATGCTCATGTTCCGCCCGCCGGGGTAATAGCCCGCGTGGCTGGCCGAGTAGCCCAGCACCTTGGCGTATTTTATGCCCGCCGCCTTCGCGGCCTTCTCGTTCAGGCCCGTCACGGCCGCCGTCATGTCGAAGACCTTGATGACCGTCGAGCCCTGCGTGCCCCTGTACTCCGAGTCTATGCCGCAGATGTTGTTGGCCGCTATGCGGCCCTGCTTGTTCGCCGGGCCGGCGAGCGCCACAAGTGCAGGCTTGCCGGTCACGGGGTTCACCACCTCCACCGCGTCGCCCACGGCGTAGATGTCCGGGTCGGAGGTGCGCATGCGGCTGTCGACCTTGATGGAGCCCTTTATGCCCAGCTCGAGGCCCGCGGCCTTGGCCAGCTCGGACTCGGGCACGACGCCGACAGCGAGGACGACGAAACCGCACTTTATGGGCTCGCGGTCCTTGACGTGGACGATGATGCCGTCCTCGACTTCCTCATAGCTCTCGATGGCGTGCTTGAATCTCAGGTCGAGGCCCTTTTCGCGCAGGTGGGCGTGCAGCTCGACGGCCATTTCCCAGTCGAGGGGCGGCAGCACCTGCTCGCTGCGCTGGAGCAGCGTGACCTTCACGCCGGCCTCCATGAGGTTTTCGGCCGTCTCGAGGCCGATGAAGCCGCCGCCGACCACGACGGCGCGCTCCGGGCGCTCGGTCTCTACGAGCTCGCGCATTTTGAGCGCGTCCTCGACGGTGCGCAGGGTCAGCACGCGCTCGGAGTAGACGCCCGGCGTGTCGGGGATCATGGCCTTGGCGCCAGGGGAGAGGATGAGCTTGTCGTAGCTCTCGACGTATTCGCGGCCCTCGTCGAAGCTGAAGACGGTGACGGTCTTGTGCTCGCGGTCGATGGCTGTGACCTCGCTCGAGACGCGCACGTCGATGTTGAAGCGGGAAAGGAAGCTCTCGGGCGACTGCAGGGTCAGGTCTTCCCTGTCCTCGATGACGCCGCCGACATAGTAGGGCAGGCCGCAGTTGGCGTAGCTGACGTAGCCCGTGCGCTCGATGACGACGATCTCAGCCTTCTCATCGAGCCTTCTGAGCCTGGCCGCTGCGGTAGCGCCGCCGGCGACGCCGCCTACTATTACGATTTTGCTCATGGTTTTTTTCCTCCTTGTATGTCGATGTTATTTGCCTTCTATTATCCTTACGTCCAAGCGCTCGAAGGCCATGGACTGGCCGTTTTTCTCAAGGTAGCTGCGGCAGCTCTCGTTGAGCGCGAAGTAGACGTCCCAATAGTCGGGGGTCTTGACCCAGACCCTGAGGCTGTATTCGACGCTGCTGGCCTTGTAGGCGCTCACGACCACGGCGGGCGCGGGCTCGGAGAGCACCCTCTCGTCGGCTGCGGCGGCCTCGAGCAGGGCGGCCCTTACGGTTTGGGCGTCGCAGGAGTATTCGAGGCCGAAGGCGAGGTCGATGCGCCGGGTGGCCTCGGTGCTGTAGTTGGTGATCCTGGAAGCGGCAGCGTCGCTGTTGGGGATGTGTATCTCCTTCCTGTCGGCGGTGACGAGCGTGACGTAGAAGAGCCCGGAGGAGATGACGGTGCCAGTGGTGGAGCCGAGCTCCACGAAGTCGCCGGAGGAGAAGGGCCGCGTCATGAGCAGCGTGAAGCCGGCGAAGACGTTCGAGAGCGTGTTCTGCAGCGAGAGTGAGAAAGCGAGGCCGGCCACGGAGAGCACGGCGACGAGCGAGGCTGAGGGTATGCTGAGCTTGTCCGCTATGATGAGCGCCACGAGCACCCAGAGCAGCACCCGCGCGCAGGAGAGGATGAAGCTGCGGATGGCCCGCTCGAGCTTGGAGCGCTCCAGCGCCTTCTTTATGACCTTCATGAGCAGCTTTATGAGAATGAACGAGACGGCGAAGATGAAGAGCGCCGCGAGCAGGTTGCCCAGCGAGAACCCGCCTATATCTGTATTTAGCAGTTTTTCCAGCTTATCCACGACGGAGCGCCTCCTTCCGAAAAAAGCTAATCAATTATACACCCCTTTGCGCCTCCTGTCACGTTATTTTGTACTTGACGAAAGGGCGCAAAACGTATTTAATAGTGGAGTTGAAAGGAGGCTGCACATGAAGGTAGCTGTTACTTATGACGAAGACGAGATGATCTTCCAGCACTTCGGGCATACGGAGCGCTTCAAGCTGTACGAGATAGAAAACGGCGAGGTAGTCTCGTCCGAGATAGTAGACACCGCGGGCGCGGGGCACGAGGCGCTGGCGCTGTTTTTGGCGGAGCGCGGCGTGCAGACGCTCATCTGCGGCGGCATAGGCTCCGGCGCTGTACAGGCGCTGGGCATGGCCGGCATCCAGGTCTACGGCGGCATCACGGGCCTGGCCGACTACGCGGTCGAGGCGCTCGTGAGGGGTGTGCTGGCGCACGACCCGAACCCGAACTGCAGGCACCACGAGGAGGAAGGCCACGAGTGCTGCCACGGCGAGGGCCAGGGCTGCTGCCACGAATAAGAGACGCAAAAAGAGCGTCCGCTGCAAGGCGGGCGCTCTTTTAGTCATATCCGGATGTGCCGGGAGGGGTTTTAAAAATAGAGCGAGTCGAGCTTGTCGAGCAGCTCGAAGAGGCGCTGGCGGCAGTGCTCTATGGTGGCGCGGCCGAAGTCGTTGTCCATGCCGCCGCGCTTGAGCGTGCGCCGCATGAGCCGCGCGTAGCCTATGGTCATGGCCTTTTCCTCCACGGAGGCCAAATAGGCCTCGTCCGCGCTGCCGAGGTAGAGCCTGAGCGCCGTGCGCCAGAGCTCGCCCGTCATCGCGCCGGAGAGCTTGAAGAAGTCCGAGCTCATCCGCTCCTCCAGCTCGCCGAAGCCCACAAAGGCCAGCCACATGAAGGCCAGCTCAAAGATCGGGTGCCCGGTGCAGAGCGTGTCCATGTCGATTATCAGCACCTCGTCCTCCTGGACGACGATGTTGTTCGTGTGGTAATCGCCGTGGAGCAGGGTGTACCTGTCGGGTATCTCGCGGATGAGCCGCAGCAGCTTGTCCAGGTACTCGTCGGGCAGCTCGCCGCGCAGATAGTCCTCCCAGCCGAGGGCGATATTTTTCATCTCGGGCAGCTCGCCCGGCTTCACCTCGGTGGAGTGCAGCTTGAGCATGATGTCCACATAGGTGCGCACATACTCCTCCAGCTTCTCTGGATGCTCGCGGATGAGCCGCGAGAAGGAGCTGGAGTTCAAAAGCTCGAACACCGAGCCGTAGCTGTCGCCCACCTTCACCACGTCGTAGGGTATGGCCGTGGGTATGCCGAGCACGAAGGCCTTGCGGGCCAGCTCGCGCTCGCGCTGCACGTCGGGCAGGCTGTCGCTGTTGTGGTAGACCTTCACCACCGTGTCCTTGTCGATGCGGTAGACCGTGCCGTTCGCGCCGCGGCCTATGGCCTCGCAGCCCTCGACCGAGAGCTTGCGCATGGCCTTCTCCACCGGCATCATCTCCGTGAAGCCGGTCATGGAAAAGACCTCGTAGACCTCGGACGAGACGTTCACCAGCTTGAGCTCGGGCTCGAGCTTCCTCAGCCTAAGTATTACCCTCAGGCCGGCGCTGGATATGTAGTCGAGCTTGTCCAGATCGAGGGTCAGGCCCTCGTGCGGTACGTTTTCGCGCTCTTTCATGAGTTCCGCCTCCGTACCGGAAGCGTTTGCCGAGTCAATGTGCCCGGAGAGTGGAAGTACGAGCCTTTTGCCTTCGTTTTGTTCAGCCATTATTCACGCCTCACTCTTTCTCAAAGACCTGCCTGATGAGCCAGTCGTACTCCTGCCAGGCGGGAGTATCCTTCAGCGCCGTCAGCGCGTCGGCTATCGTGCGGTAGTACCAGTGGTGCTGCTCCGGGTCGTGCTGGTTGAAAAGCTGCCAGAGCCCCTCGCCGTATTGGAGCTGCTGCCTGTAGAAGGCCCGCATGTTCGAGAGCTTGTCGCTCAGGAAAACGACGGCCACGTCGCGGTCCTCGGACTCGAGCAGGCGGCGCATGTTCTCCTCCTTGCGCCGGCGCCAGGTCGCCTCCGCCGGCAGGCCCCTGAGCTTATCCTCGGTCTCGGCCGCCACGAGCTCGGCCACCCTCTCGCCGAAACGCGAGCGGATATCCTCTATCGTGACCCCGGCGTCCTCCACCGTGTCGTGCAGCACGGCGGCGGCGAGCACGCGCTCATCCTCCGTCAGCGTCGCGGCTATGGCTGCGGCCTCGGCGGCGTGGAGTATGGCCGGAGTCCGGTTGCCCTTGCGCACAGCCTCGCCGTGAGCCTGCGCCGCAAAGTTCAGCGCCTCCAAAAATACGCCCAAAGCTTGCACCTCCCCATCTGAAATCCCAATTTATCACACAAATCGCGCGCTTGTCAACTCAATAGGCCGCCACGGCCGCCTGCAGCACGGCGCTGGCCACCGGTCCGGCGTTGGCCAGGCCGCCGCCCGCGTGCTCAAGCACCACCACGAAGGCATAGGGGTGCTCCGGGTCGTTCAGAAAGCCCGTTATCCAGGCGTGGCTCGTGCCGTCGCCCACCTCGGCGGTGCCGGTCTTGGCGGAGACGTTGAGGCCGCCGAAAACCCAGGTGCCGTAGGCGTTCTGGACGTTGTAGTTCATCATCTCGGCTATCCTCTGCGCGGTGTCGGCAGAGAGCAGCCGGGTCTTGCCGTCGAGCGCGTCGTGCCCGAGCAGCGTGGGCTCGTAGATCTCCCCGCCGTTTGCGATGGCGGAGACGTAGCGCAGGAGCGCGTAGGGGCAGACGAGGTCCTCGTACTGGCCCGCGCCGGACCAGGCGAGGCCGATGGAGCCCGCCTCGCCCTTGACATAGCTGCCGGAGAGCACATCCATGCCGTCCAGCTGCAGCTCGGCGGTGATGCCGAGCGCTTCGGCGTATTCGGCCATGGTCTCCGGCCCGAGCTCTACCGCAAGCTGGCCGAAGACGCAGTTGCAGGAGTTGGCCAGGGCCTGTTCGATGTTCTGCGTGCCGTGCGCGCCGGTGCAGGTGAGGGTCGAGCCGCCGACGATGGCGCTGCCCTCGCACCAGAAGCTGCGCTCGAAGAGGTCGGGTATGTTCTCTATGGCCGCGGCGAGGGTCACGAGCTTGAAGACCGAGCCCGGCGTGAAGGAGGCGCTCAGGCACTTGTTGAGGTAGGTGCCGTCAGCCGGTTCCGAGCTGGGGTTTGCCGGGTCGTCGCTCGGCGTGGAGACCATGCAGAGTATCTCGCCCGTCGTGTAGTCGATGAGCATGCAGGCCCCATTCCGCCCGGCCATGGCCGAGTAGGCGGCGGCGTTGAGGGCGGAATCCACCGTCAGCGAGAAGGTCTCGCCGCTGGTCGTGCCCTCAATGAAGCTGTAGCCGGCGAGCTTGTCCCGGAACTGCCGGAGCGCGCCGGTGCGCACGTTGCCCATGGCGTCGCCGATGAGGTGGTAGCAGGCCGCGCGCGTCGTCCAGTCGGCGGCGAAGCTGTGCCCGTCCTCATCCGAGGTGTAGAGCACGACGCCGTTGCGGTCCAGGATGGTGCCGCCGGGCGTGCCGCCGTTGAAATACGAGGCCCAGGCCCCGCCGTTGTCGGCGAGCCGCACGAGATAGACGGCAAGCCCCACGACCAGCAGGGCGGCTATGAGCAGGGCCGCAGTGGCGCGGCGTTTTACCTTTTTCATGCTCCCGCCTCCTCGCTTCCGTCCTCGTAATCCTCATACTCGTCCTCGTCCTCATACCGGCGCTTCGGGGCCTTGTCGCGGCTGACGACGAAGCTGGCGTCGCGCCGCGTGTCCGTGGCTTTGACGAAGGCCAGCAGCATCCAGCAGGACACCAGCGAGGTGCCGCCCTTGGACACGAAGGGGAAGGTGACGCCCGTGAAGGGCAGGATGTCCAGCGAGCCGAAGACGTTCAGGCCCATCTGGACCATCATGAGGCTGACCGCGGCGCAGCCGGCGATGACGTAAAAGGTGCTGCGGCCCTGTGCGGCGTTGCGCACGGCAAAGAGCGCGAGCGCTATGAGCGCGAACATGGCGAGCACTGCCAGGATGAGGCCGAGCTCCTCGCAGACCACGCCGAAGACCATGTCGGTCTCGGCGGCGAAGATGTCCTTGAGCCAGCCCTCGCCGGCGCCCTTGCCGAAGAGCCCGCCGGAGGCCGCCGCGCTCACGGGACTGCTGCCCGGCACGCCGGTCATCGGCGGCATGTTCGATATCGACGCCTGCGCTCTCGCCGTGAACGTCACGGACGAGACGAACATCTGCATGATCGCCGGAACGTGGAGCATCAACGAATACCCGCGCCGCGCGCCCATCACGGACGGTTCGGTGCTGATGAATTCCCTCTTCTGTCTGCCGGGGTACTACCTCATCGAGGAATCGAGCCCCACCTCCGCGGGCAACAACCAGTGGTTCATCGACCGGCTCCTGCCCGAACTCAAGGCCGAGGCGAAGACGGCGGGAAAGAGCATTTACGATATTCTGAACGACTGGGTCGATTCGTTTGCGCCCGGCGATTTTGTGCCAGTGTTTCTGCCGTTTCTGACGGCGAGCAACGTTGATCCGCGCGCCTGCGCAGCGTTCGTCGGGCTGAATGCCTCGCACTCGCGGCGGGAGATGGCCCGCGCGGTGTACGAGGGCATCACGTTCTCGCACCGGTATCATCTCGACCGCCTGATGCGCTCGCGGCCTGACCGGAGCGGGACGATCCGTCTCGCCGGAGGCGCGGCGCGGTCAAAGGTGTGGACGCAGATGTTCGCGGACGTGATGAATATGCCCGTCGAGACCGTTTCCGCGGAGGAGACCGGCGCGCTCGCCATATTGCCCGCCGTATTCAAAGCGTACGAAACGCTCACCTGCCAGCCGCTCGACCCGGAGGCAAAGGAGACCGCCGCCGCGGCGCTGCGCGAGGCCGACGCGCTCTCCGGCGAGCTCGACACCTCAAAGCTCGAGGAGCTGCTCGGCGCCATGACCGACTTCTTTGACGAGCTCGCGGCGCTCTCGGACAATGAGCTGCGCGAGCGCATCCGCTCCATCGCCGCGGAGCACGGCATGACGCTCAACGACGCGCAGACACAGCAGCTTGCCGATCTCTTCCGCAAGATCCAGAGCATCGGCGGATCAAACTTTGCCGAGCGCGTGCAGGACCTGCCCGAAACGGTGGAGAAGATCCGCGAGAGCGGCGAGAGCGCCCTGTCCACCGCCGGAACGGTCTGGGACAGCATCCGCGGCTTTTTCCGGAGCGTGGCCAAGACACTCTCCGCGATCTTCGGCGGATAAACCGACTATACTACAGAGAGGAAATATACTATGTCTGATTACATCATTGCCACATCCTCCCCCTCCGACCTGCCGCGCACCTGGCTGGAGGAGCACAACATCCCGTTCATCGCGTATTCCTATACCGTGAACGACGAGCCCCGCGAGGACGACTGCCGTGAGGAGACCCGCGCCGCGGTCTACGCCGGTATGCGCCGGGGAGACAAGCTGCACACGTCCATGATCAACGAGTTCGTGTATTACGACTTCCTCAAGACGTTTCTCGACGAGGGGAAGGACGTGATCTTTCTCGATATGTCGCAGAAGATGTCCGTGTCGTTCGTCAACGCGAACAAGGCCGCGGACAAGCTGCGCGCGGAGTTCCCCGAACGGAAGCTCTATGTGATGGACACGCTCTGCATCTCCGGCGGTCTGGGTCTGCTCGTGATGAACATGGTCCGCCGCAAGGAAGCCGGGGCAGGCTTCGATGAGGTCGTCGCCTGGGGTGAGGAGAACAAGCTCCGCATCGCCCACCGCTTCACCGTGGACGATCTCAATTATCTCAAAGAGGGCGGGCGCGTCTCGAACAGCGCGGCGCTCGTCGGCTCGATCCTTGACATTAAGCCCGTGCTCTATGTCCCGAACGCCGGTACGCTCGACGTGGCGCAGAAGGTGCGCGGGCGCAAGGCGGCGCTGCGCGCCATTCGCGACGGCATCCTGCACGATTTCAGCGAGTGCGACCCGACCGGCACGGAGATCCACATCCTGCAGGCGGACTGC
>OGQA01001526.1_pt1 | contig 10945 bp, 8 predicted proteins | sample 1553011 | NCBI WGS metagenome assembly OGQA01 (sample SAMEA2580256, study PRJEB22360) | human gut metagenome | biome: human gut; feature: human-associated habitat; material: faeces | place: Denmark | collected 2008/2010 | reverse complement strand
CGGTTGCTATTGCAACCGCCTCAAAAAAAGATTATATTGCCAGAAAATCCGGATCAAGAATCTGCAGCCTGGAACCCGAAAAATTCAGAATCCCCTCGTCGCGCATTTTGCAAAGTTCGCGGGAGAGGGCGCTCCGGTCCGCGTAGAGATATTCCGAAAGCTCTCTGCGGCTGTAGGGAAGGCACACCGTTCCGTCCGGTGCGATCTCTAGCGTCTGCAGATAGATCTTTAACTTGTCCCGCAGTTTTTTCTGACTGAGAATCCGTATTTTGCTGTTAAAAAACATCACCTGGCGCGCAAATTCCTGCATCAGATTGGTGGTGACCTGCATACGGCAGGAGCAGGAAAATGTTTTTTCCGACAAGAGCGCGGCAAAATCGAGCATCAGGATCTTGCTTTTTTCCACGGTGTGAATGTAGACATGACTCGCCACCTGTCCGGCGCACACAGACTCGGCGCCGAAGACATCGCCGCTTCGCAGGTGATTGATGATGATCTGGTTTCCGTTTTCGTCGACCAGATATTCTTCCAGCATGCCGGTGAGGGTCTGGGGCTCGTCCATGAGGTTGCCGCCCAGCACGCGCACGGGCAGTTCGGGATGTTCCGCAGCCAGGCGGCGCATGACCAGCGCGAAGCCGTAGCACCAGGGACAAAATACGTCGGTGAGATAGAGGAGGTTCATGGCCGCAGCATACGCTTTTGGCCGGGGAAGGAAAGGCCCGGCCGGGAGCCGTGCGGGCGGGGAAGGAGGGGCGGCCCTTTGCCGTGGTGGGGAGATGGAAAAACTTTTTTGATTTTTTTGTTGACAGAGGGGCTGCTTTTTGGCAATGTACCTTCTTGCCGAGGGGCTGTAGCTCAGTTGGGAGAGCGCTTGAATGGCATTCAAGAGGTCAGGAGTTCAATTCTCCTCAGCTCCACCAAAAAGGAAATCAGGGTTTGCGGAAACGCAGACCCTTTTTTCGTTTTCGGCTCCCGCCGTTTTTCTCACCCCCGCCACATGACGCCATTGTGTCATTCTGTGACATTTTCACGGAGCCCGTCTTCCCCCGTTGCCCTTTTTCTCTTAGCGCGCTACTAGGGGAAAAAGGACCGTCAATGACCCGGTCCAAAGAAGGAGGAAGATGAGATGAAAGGATTGTTCGCTTCCCTGGCAATGCTCTGCGCCCTGTGCGTGGCCCTGCCCGCCGCCCAGGCCAAGCCCCTTCCCGGTGCCAAGTACACCTACACCCTGAAAAGCGTCATGCCCGTGGCCGGTCGCCAGGGCGTGGCCTGCGACGGCAAGTTCATCTATGTGAGCTGCAGCAAGGCCCTGTACAAGTACGACATGAACGGCAAACTGGTGGCCGAGAACAAAAATCCCTTCGAAGGCTACTCCATCCCCTCCAACCACATCGGTGACATCGACGTCTACAACGGCGAGATCTATGTGGGCGCCGAAAACTTCATGGACGGCGTGGGCAAGGACATCCAGATCGCCATCCATGACGCCAACACCCTGAAATTCAAGCGCACGTTCAAGTTCGAGCCCAAGTCCGGCCAGGAAGAAGTGTCCGGCATCACCGTGGACCCGGTCAAGAAGACCGTGTGGATGTGCTCCTGGGTGGGCGAAGAAAGCGGCCGTCATCTGTATGAATACGACCTCAAGGGCAACTACCTGCGCAAGGTGCATCTGCAGCCCGTGCCGCAGTGGGTGCAGGGCGTGTTCTACTACAACGGCTCCCTGTTCATGACCGCTGACGACGGCACCGCCGACGACAACGAGCCCGACCACCTGTACCGCATCGACATCACCTCGGACAGCAACGCCCATGTGTACATGGAAAAGGTCTTCGACGAAGCCATCAAGCAGGGCGAGATCGAAGGTCTGTGCGTGGATCCCTCCACCGGCGACCTGCTGGTGCACATGAACCGCGGCGCCCGCATCGTGCTGGGCATGGGCAAGGGCTTCTACCCCGGCTACACCGAAGAAGTCCACGAGATCTACCGCTACAGCATGGAAGCCAAGCAGCCCCCGCGCCGCTAGGCATCGTGTCCTACCTGCCTTTCCGGGCCGCCTTCGGGCGGCCCTTTTTCGTGCCCGCCTCCCTTGACGCCGCCTGCCCTGCCCGCTATGCCCATGCCTCAAGCTTTCCGCAGGAGACAGGTATGGACCTTCGCAAAATACTGCTCATTTCCCTGGGGCACCTCAGCTGCGACCTCAACGGCGGCGCGCTGCCCTCGCTGATGCCCTATCTGGCCGCGGCCCACGGCTTCAACTATCAGGCCGCAGGCGCCCTGATGTTCGCCTATTCGGCCACCTCTTCCCTGGTGCAACCCGTATTCGGCTATCTGGCCGACAAACACGCCCGTTCCTGGTTCGTGCCGCTGGCCGTGCTGCTGGCGGGCGGCAGCCTGGGCCTGGTGGGTTTTCTGGACAGTTACTGGGCCATCTTCCTCACCCTCATGCTCTGCGGCGTGGGCGGCGCCCTGTTCCATCCCGAAGGGGCCCGCTATGCCAATCTTGTCTCCGGCAACCGCAAGGGCGCGGGCATGAGCATCTTTTCCGTGGGCGGCAACAGCGGCTTCGTGGTGGGGCCGCTGCTGGTGGCCGGGGCCACCTTCGTGGCGGGCCTGCACGGCACGGCCGTGTTTCTGCTGCTGGCCCTGTACACGGCCTCGTTCCTCTTTTTCCAGATGCGCGGCTGGCAGCGCCAGATCCCCCAGAGCAATGCCGCCGCAGGACAGGCCGAACCGCGCAACGACTGGCATGCCTTCGGCGTGCTGACCCTGGTCATCGCCTCGCGCTCCATCCTTTTCCTGGGCTTCAATACCTACATCCCCATGTACTGGCATGACGTCTTCGGCCAGAGCAAGGAATTCGGCGCCATGATGCTGGCCTTCTTCTGCGTCTGCGGCGTCAGCAGCAACGTGCTGGGCGGCTTCCTGGCCGACAGGATCGGCTATGCCCGCATCATCCGCCTTTCGTGGTGGCTGGCCCTGCCCGCGGCCCTGGCCTTCGCCTGGGTGGACAGCATGTGGCTGGCGGCCCTGCTGCTGGCCCCGCTGGCCGTGGGCCTGTTCGCGCCCTTCAGCTCCATGGTGGTGCTGGGCCAGAAGCTGCTGGCCCGCAACATGGGCTTCGCCTCGGGCGTGACCCTGGGCCTGCCCATGACCCTGGGCGGCATGGCCATGCCCCTGCTGGGCTGGATCGCGGACAATTTCGGCGGGCTGGGCACGGCCATGGCCTGCCTGGTGCCCGTGGCGGCCCTGGGGGCGCTGGCCTCCCTGCGCCTGCGGGACGACGCCGCCGGGGAGCGTGCGTGATGCCGGTCGCCGGTCTTGCAAGCCCCGTGGGGCCGCTCTGGCTCACGGAAAAGGACGGGCATCTGGTGGCCCTGGACAGGACATGCCCCTCCCCGGCCCACTGCCCGACCGAGACCATTTCCCTGCCGGGACAGCCCGTGGCGAGCCCCCTGCTGCACGAGGCCCGGGAACAGCTGGCGGCCTATTTCGCAGGCCGCCTGCGCCGCTTCGACCTGCCGCTGGCCCCGCAGGGGACGCCCTTCCAGCTGCGCGTCTGGCGGGCCCTGCAGGACATCCCCTACGGACGGACCTGCTCCTACGCCGAACTGGCCGCGGCCGTGGGCAGCCCGCGTGCCTGCCGTGCCGTGGGCCAGGCCAACGGCCGCAACCCGCTGATGATCGTCATCCCCTGCCACAGGGTCATCGCCGCCGGTGGCGGCCTGGGCGGCTACAGCGGCGGTCTGGACATCAAGCGTTTCCTGCTGCGTCTGGAGGCGGGGCTGCCCCTGCCGGCAGACCGCTGACGCCCCCTGCTCCCTCCCCGGCGGTTGCCTCCTGGCGCGAGTACAGGTATTATGGATAAGTTCGTATCTTTACTGTCGTTTTTGATACAGAACTGCAAAATGACAGTAAAAGTATGACATACTTTGTCATAATACCCTGCCCTTCAGCCCCAGAGTGCGGACCATGAACACGATCCATACCATCTGTATCGTCGATGACGACGAGGAAATCCGCTCCTTGCTTTCCGACTATCTGCGTCGCAACGGCTTTTCCACCTGCACGGCGGGGAACGCGGCGGAGTTCCTCGAGATCCAGCGCCGCGTGCCTTGCAGCCTGATCGTCATGGACATCATGCTTCCCGGCATGAACGGGCTGGAGCTGTTCCGTACCCTGCGCGCCGAATCCACGGTGCCCGTCATCTTCCTCACCGCGCGGGGCGACATCACCGACCGCATCGTGGGCCTGGAGCTGGGCGCCGATGACTACCTGAGCAAGCCTTTCGAGCCCCGCGAGCTGCTGGCCCGCATCCGTACCGTGCTGCGCCGCACCGAAGGCAGCGCCCGCCGCGACCAGCCCGAGACCACGCCCCTGCAGTTCGCAGGCTGGCTGCTGGACCGCAGCGCCCGCCATCTGGTGGCGCCCGACGGGGTGGTGGTCTCCCTGAGCGGCACGGAATACCGCCTGCTGGAGATCTTTTTGCAGAACCCCCAGCGGGTGCTCAGCCGCGACGAGCTGCTGGAACGCACCCAGGGCCGCAACGCCGTGCCCTATGACCGCAGCATCGACGTGCAGATCAGCCGCTTGCGCACCCGCCTGCGCGACAACGGCCGCGAGCCCCAGCTCATCAAGACCGTCCGAGGCGACGGCTACGTGCTGGCCACGGACGTGCGCCCGCAGTTCGTGCGCCCGGCCCTGCCCGTGGATGCCCCCATCATGCCCGGAAAGTAGCATGCGCGCCTTCCTTGCCCGTCTGCTGCGCAGCCTGACCTCCACCACGCTTTCCGCACAGCTGGCGGGCATGCTCATCGGCGGCATCCTTTTCCTGCACGGCGTGGCCACCTTCACGGTCCAGCTGGTGGAAGAACGGCAGGCGGCCCGCTCCGCCCTGCTGGAACAGGCCAACAGCCTGGCCCTCTCCCTCCAGCTCCTGCACTCCGAACCCTTCGAGTACAAACGCTCCCTGCTGGAGCGGCTGGAACGCCTGGACGTGGTCCACCTGAGCCTGAGCGATGCCCCCAATCCGGCCCGGCAGGCCAGGGACGAGCGCGCCCTGTATCTGCGTGACCGCCTGCGCAAGAACCTGAACAGCATCGAGACCGATCTGGACACCCGCGAGATGCTGACCGAGGTCCAGCGCGTGCATGTGGCCGACAGCATGAACCCCACCCTGCGCCGCCATGTGCCCTGGACGCATGTGTACGAAAGCCGGGTGAGCGTGCGCCTGGACGACGGCAAGTGGCTGTGCGTGGTCATCAGCAGCGATGCCTATGATTTCTCCCCCAGCCAGGCCTCCCTGACCATGCTCCTGCTGGAAGCGGGCCTGCTGATCCTGCTCATCCTGGTGGTGGTGCATCGCGTGGTGCGGCCCTTGCGGGTGCTCTCCGGCAAGGCCGAGAGTTTCGGCCGCAACCTCTACACCGCCCCCCTGCCCGAAGACGGGCCCACCGAAGTGCGCGAGGCCGCCCGGGCCTTCAACAAGATGCAGGAGCGCATCCGCGCCGGTGTGGGCCAGCACGAACGCATCCTGGCCGCCGTGGCCCACGACCTGCGCACCCCCCTGACCCGCATCCGCCTGCGCGTGGAGAGCATGGACCCCGCCTCCCCCCTGCGGGCCAAGCTGCTGGGAGACATCGACATCCTGGGCGGCATCATGGCCAACAGCGCCGAGCTCACCCGCGGCAGCGCCCGCGACGAGGCCGCCGTGCGCATGGACATGAACGCCCTGCTGGACAGCCTGGTCTCCGACCGGCAGGACATGGGACAGGACGTCAGCCTCGAAGCCAGCTGCGCCCGCCCCTGGACGGTGCGCCCCAACAGCTTCCGCCGCTGTCTCTCCAACCTGCTGGACAACGCCCTGCGCTATTCCGGCAGTGTCCTCATCCAGCTCCGGGAAAAAGACGATATCCTGCAGATCGACGTGCTGGACGACGGCCCGGGCATCCCCCCCGACATGCTGGAACAGGTCTTCGAGCCCTTCTTCCGCCTGGACGAGGCACGCAGCCCCCACACCGGCGGCAGCTGCCTTCGGCCCGGAGCGCCCCCGCGCGCGGCCCCTGCCGCAACGGCGGGGAACTGAGCCTGCACAACCGGCCGGAAGGCGGCCTGTGCGCCCGCCTGTGCCTGTACCGGTCGGCCATGGAGACGGAAACACTGTAGCCAGCGCCCCGCAGGGATGACGGGGAGAGCGCCATGCGGCCACAGCCGGGGCTCCCTTCAGGGTATCTTCGGTCTCCGTTTTCCCGGTGTCTTGCGTCAGGCCGCTTTCCCCCGCCGCTCCCGGGATGCCCTGCGGCCCCGCGCCTCCTGCCGCCCGTGGCGATGCCCCTGCATCCTCCTTTTCCCCACAGGGAGGCCGCACGGCCCGCAGCCGCCCTTTTCTCTCCACTGTGCCGCAGGAAGCAAAGGCTTTGCACCCGGCAGGCATTGCGGTATGCTTTTCTGCCGTCCGGCCCGTCACGCCGGTGCACAAGGAGAAGCCATGAAGAACTTTTTGACCCTGCAATCCGTGGAGACCGTGCTGGGGCATCTGCGCGCCCTGCCCGTCCTGCCCGCGGAGACCGTCCCCCTGACGGATGCCCTGGGCCGCCGCCTGGCGGAAGCCCTGCACGCCCCTGCCGACCTGCCCGGTTTCGACCGTTCCACCGTGGACGGATTCGCCGTGCGCGCCCGTGATGTCTTCGGCGCGCAGGAGGGTTCCCCCGCCCTGCTGGAATGCGTGGGCGACTGCCCCATGGGCGCCGTGCCGGACATCAGCCTCCAGCCCGGCCAGTGCGCGCGCATCCTCACGGGCGGCATGCTGCCCGAGGGCGCGGATTGCGTGGTCATGGTGGAATATTCCCGCCCGGCCGGCGGCAACATGGTGGAGCTCACCCGCACCCAGGCCCCCGGTGACCACGTGGTCATGCGTGACGAGGACGCCGCCGCCGGTGACTGCATCATCCCCGCGGGCCGCAAGCTCCGCCCGCAGGAGATCGGTCTGCTGGCCTCCTTCGGACAAAAGGACGTGGCCGTACGCCGTGCGCCCCGGGTGGCCATCATCTCCACCGGTGACGAGGTGGTGCCCATCGGGAGCGAGCCCCGCCCCGGCCAGGTACGGGACGTCAACTCCTACAGCCTTGCCGCCCTTTGCCGCAGTGCCGGTGCCGAGCCGACGCTGGCCGGTCTGGTGCGCGACGACGCCGAGGCCCTGCGCCGCACGGTGCTGGCCGCGCTGGACGAGGCCGACGTGGTGGTGGTCTCCGGCGGTTCCTCCGCCGGTATGCGCGACCATACCGTGGACGTCTTCACCTCCGTGCCCGGCAGCGAACTGCTGACCCACGGCGTGGCCATCAGCCCCGGAAAGCCCTTCATCCTGGCCCGCAGCGGCGGCAAATGCCTCATGGGCCTGCCCGGCCATGTGAGCAGCGCCCTGGTCTGCGCCCGCGCCTTCCTCGTGCCCCTGCTGGAACACCTGCAAGGCAGCGCCGGGGACGAGCTCGTCCCCTCCCTCACCGCCCGCCTGACCCGCGCCGTGGCTTCGGCCCAGGGCCGCCGCGACTACATCCGCGTCAAACTGGTGCCCGCCGGCGCCGCGGCCCTCGAGGCCGCCTGGCTGCCCCAGGGCCTGGACTGCTCCGATGTGGACTGGCTGGCCCAGCCGCTCATGAAGCCTTCCGGCGTGGTCTCCGGCCTGGTGGAGGCCGACGGCCTCGTCATCTGCGCCGAGAACCGCGAAGGCCTCACCGCCGGGGAACGCGTGCGCGTGGAGCTGCTGGCGTAGATCCAGATCTTTTCGGGGGAAGGAACCCCCTTTTATAGCGCAAAAAGGGGGTTCCTTCCCCCGTGCCCCCATCTTCCCCCCAATGCGCTTTATAAAAGGGACTGACCGCCTGTCGTTTTTGAAATGACGGCCCCGTTCCAAGGCAGGAACGGGAAAAGATGTCATGCCGACACCGGAGAGGATGTAATACCTTCCGGTCATGCGGCGGGAAGCCCTTCCGGCCTCCATTCGAGATATTGGGAGATATTTATGAAACGCGAACGTCATACCTATCTGACTTTGCAGACCGTGGAGGCCGCCCGCCAGGGCTGGCTGGACCGCATCAGCGCCGAGGGCCGCGAGCTGGCCACGGAGCGCGTGCCCCTGTCGGCGGCCCTGCACCGCGTGCTGGCCGAGCCCGTGGCCGCGCGCCGCTCTTCCCCGGCCTTCCACGGCGCGGCCATGGACGGCATCGCCGTCAACGCCGAATCCACCTTCACCGCCTCCACCCGGCGGCCCCTGCGCCTGACCATCGGCACCGACGCGTTCTGGATCAATACCGGCCATCCCCTGCCCGCGGGCACCAATGCCGTGGTCATGGTGGAGAACGTCAACACCGAGCCCGACGGACAGCATGTGGTCATCGAAAAGGCCGCCTTCCCCTGGCAGCATGTGCGCAAGCTGGGCGAGGACATGGTGGCGTCCGAGATCATCCTGCCGCCCGGCGTCTGCATCGGCCCCTACGAGCTGGGGGCGCTGGCCGCGGGCGGCGTGCTGGAACCGCTGGTGTTCAAAAAGCCCCGCGTGGGCATCATCCCCAGCGGCACCGAGATCGTGCCCCTCACCGAGGCCCGCGAAGAAGACCTGTGCGCGGGCCGCTGCCTGCCGGAGTTCAACTCCTACATCTTTTCGGCCATCGTGCAGGAGGCCGGGGGCGAGGCATTCACCCTGCCTATCGTGCCTGACGATCCCGAAGCCATCAGCGCGGCCATCGACGCGGCCATCGACCAGGGCGCGGATCTGGTGCTGCTCAACGCCGGTTCCTCGGCGGGCAGCCACGACTATTCCGCCGACGTCATCGCCCACAAGGGCGAGCTGCTGACCCACGGTGTGGCCGTCATGCCCGGCAAGCCCACGGCCCTCGGCATGGTGCGCGGCGTGCCCATCATCGGCTCGCCGGGCTATCCCGTCTCGGCCATCGTCGCCCTGGAAGAGTTCGTCCAGCCCCTGCTGGCCCTGCTCCAGAAGCGCTGCCTGGCCCACCGCGAAACGGTCACGGCCCTGCCCGTCAATCCGCTGCCCTCCCGCCCCGGCATGGAAGAACGCATCCGCGTCAAGCTGGGCCGGGTGGACGACACCTTCTTTGCCGTGCCCCTGCCGCGCGGCGCGGGCACCGTCACCAGCCTGAGCCGGGCCGACGGCATCATCAGCGTGGCCCGCGACTGCGAAGGCATCAGCCGTGACGAGCCCGTGCAGGTACAGCTGCTGCGCCCCCGCCAGCAGGTGGAAGGCACCCTGCTGGCCATCGGCAGCCACGACAACACCCTGGACCTCATCGACAGCTTCCTGCGCCGCGAACATCCGCGCTTCCGTCTGGCCTCGGCCCATGTGGGCTCGCTGGGCGGCCTCATGGCCCTCAAGCGCCACCAGTGCCATCTGGCGGGCAGCCATCTGCTCAATGACGCCGACGGCGTCTACAACCGCCAGGCCCTGCGCGACAACCTCCAGGGCGAGCCCATGCTGCTGGTGCGCCTGGTGGACCGCGAACAGGGCCTCATCGTGGCCCCCGGCAACCCGCTGGGCATCCATGACATCGCCGACCTTGCGCGCGAGGAGGTACGCTTCATCAACCGCCAGCGCGGCAGCGGCACCCGCGTGCTGCTGGACTACCGCCTGAAGCAGCTGGGCATCCGCCCGCAGCAGCTGGCCGGGTATGAGGACGAGGAATACACGCACATGAACGTGGCCGCCGCCGTGCTTTCCGGCCGCGCCCATACCGGTCTGGCCGTGCGCGCCGCCGCCTGCGCCCTGGGCCTGGACTTCGTGCCCGTGGGCGTGGAGGAATACGATCTGGTCATCCCGCAGCGCTATGCCGAGGACGAACGCATCCTCGCCCTGCTGGATGTCATCCGCTCCGAGGCCTTCCGCAAGGAAGTGGCCGCCCTGGGCGGCTACGGTGTGGAAAAGACCGGTCAGGTCATCTGGGAATACGACGGTCGCTAGGCCGGGATAGTGTTGGGAGCTCTTCGGGGGAGGGGGCTATGGCCACAGCCGGAACAAGCGCCTTTCCCCGTTGCTTCCTTCCTCATGACGCTTATTGGAAAAGGAAGCGCGAGGAAAAGTCCGTACGACACTGGCCGATGGCACCGCAGTCCGTCCCCTTGGTGACGCAGAGGCCTTACGGCAAGCGGTAGGCTCCTGAGGGGCTCACCGTAAAAATATGTCCCGCAGGAGGCCCGTGGATGCTGACCTTGCTGGCCCTGTACGGCGGCCTGTTCCTCACCGCGCTGGTGGCGGCCACCCTGCTGCCCGCGCAGTCGGAGCTGCTGCTGGGCACCCTGCTGGTGCAGAGCGGGGAACCGGCCTGGGCCCTCATCACCGTGGCCACCCTGGGCAACAGCGCGGGCTCGGCCGTCAACTGGTGGCTGGGCCGTTATCTCACCCGCTTTCAGGATCGCCGCTGGTTCCCCTTCTCGCCGGAGTCCCTGCGCAAGGCAGAAGGCTGGTACCACCGTTACGGCCGCTGGACCCTGCTGTGCAGCTGGATGCCCGTCATCGGCGATCCCCTGACCCTGGTGGCCGGTACCTTGCGCGAGCCCCTGCCCTCCTTCCTGCTTCTGGTGGTGCTGGCCAAACTGGGCCGCTATCTGGTGGTAGCCGGGGTGGCCCTGGCGCTCTGGTGATAGATGAAAAAAGGACGCCCGAAGGCGTCCTTTTTTACATCCCAGCATATTTTTCTATGAGGCGATAGGCCGTACAGGAAAAATATAGACTTTGCGCTTTTCCCCTGTAGCATCCTCCTGCACGGACGGATAGGGCTCTTTTACCAGCTTCACTACCCCACAATAGGCATATACCTTGCGCTGATGTACTTCAAAAAGATGTACAGTGACGCCATTGCTGTTGGATTCGGCCAATGTTTTATTTTGCGCAAACGTCAAGCTCTGGTCGCCTTTTTGCCCCATCCCAGTATACAAAAGC
>OGQA01001524.1_pt1 | contig 10955 bp, 15 predicted proteins | sample 1553011 | NCBI WGS metagenome assembly OGQA01 (sample SAMEA2580256, study PRJEB22360) | human gut metagenome | biome: human gut; feature: human-associated habitat; material: faeces | place: Denmark | collected 2008/2010 | reverse complement strand
TTATGTATTTTCAAGGTGTATTTACAGGCGCGGTGATATGTACGGACTGTTTTTCACATGAATCTGCAGACGACGCAAGCAAAGAGCACGGAAAGAAAGGATCCGAAAAGCGCTATCGCTACCGGTTTGAAGGTATTTTTCACTTTTGTGCCGGCGAAGTAGACTGCCGAGATGTAAAAGACCGTTTCGCTGGTGCCCATAATGATGGAGGCACATCTTCCGAGATAAGAATCGGCGCCGTATTGATCGTATACTGACTGCAGTACTGCAAGAGATCCGCTTCCGGAAAAGGGCTTGATGAATATAAGAGGAAGCAGCTCTTCGGGAATGCCCAAGGGCGTGAGCACAGGCGCCGAAAGAGTACACAGCAGATTTGTCAGTCCCGATCTGTTCATCAGTTCGAGTATGATGAACATAGCCGCGACGTATGCAAAAAGTCTGAAGGCGAGAGGCAGGGCTTCGGAAGCGCCGGCAGTAAAAGCGTTGTAGGCGTTGACCTTTTTTACCGCCGTGCAGACAAGCAGAAAAATGATGATGGCGGGAAGGAGTATTGTCGATATGTCCATTACGTCAGAAATTCAGCAGCTGTATTCGTAAGTCAGGCGTGTTAAAAAAACGCGTTGAGTTTTTCGTTTTTCGAAACCAGCCATGTCAGAAAAGCGGCAATCACGGTATTGAGGAGATTCACGATGAGGTTGGGCAGAAAAATATCGGCGGGTGAAGTGCTCCCGGATGCCGCTCTCATCCCTATTACGGTCGTGGGGACCAGCGCTACTCCGCATACGTTCATGACAAAAAGCATGGTCATGGCGTAGGATGGTTTTTCGGACGGGGAATCTTCATCCATTTGTTTTATTGCGGAAATACTTATCGGGGTGGCGGCGTTGCTCAGTCCGAGCATGTTTGCCGCGAGGCTGAGAGTGACCAGACTGCGGGCTTTGTCGGAGATGTTGCCGAAAATTTTTCTGACGCAGGGCGCAACCGCTTTGGAAAGCGATTTCAACAAACCGCAATCCTCCGCAATGCGCATTAGTCCCATCCAGAGACAGTATACGCCCGCCAGCGAAAGAGAAAACGCGAGCGCCTTGTCACACGCGCCGCCGATTATCACCGGGATATTTCCTCCTTCGCCGCGCATGAGAAGGAGTATCATGCTGATTGCAAAAAATACCGTAAATAATATGTTCATACACGACTCCGTTATTTTGATATAATTTATGCATGTTTTTCCCGGCATATGAAAGGCTTTTGTTGCAGGTGACGGGGAAAAAACTTTCGCATTCAGATCGCGGCAGAAGGAGTCTGACGGGGAAAGAGCCTGTTTGCGGGGAAATTGAAAAGGCCGTTGAGCAACGCTTGACAAATATCTTTGCTTGTGTTACATTTTTTTTATTATTGCTTGGAGAAAAAGACATGTCGGAAAAATATTATATCACCACGCCTATATATTATCCCAGCGGTCATTGGCATATCGGTCACTGCTATACTACGGTCATATGCGACGCATTGGCGCGGTTCAATAGAATGGAGGGAAAGGACGTTTTCTTTCTGACGGGAACGGATGAGCACGGTAAAAAAATAGAAGAAGTCGCGGCGGCACAGGGAATTTCTCCTAAGGAATGCGCTGATCGTCTTGTGAATGAAATAAAGGAGATTTGGAAACTTCTTAAGATAAGCAACGACAAGTTCATCCGTACCACGGATGAGGAACACGTGCTTTCGGTGCAGAAAATATTTACGCGTCTTTACGAAAAAGGCGATATATATAAGGGGGAATATGAGGGTTGGTACTGTACTCCTTGCGAGAGCTTCTGGACCAAATCTCAGCTTGCGGACGGAAAATGTCCCGACTGCGGAAGGGAAGTGAAGAAGGTAAAGGAAGAGAGTTATTTTTTCCGGCTGAGCAAGTATCAGAAGCAGCTTGAAGAGCTTTTCGAAAACAATCCGGAATTTCTTCAGCCGCAGAGCAGAGTCAACGAGATGCTGAATAATTTTATCCGTCCCGGATTGAGTGATCTTTCGGTGTCCCGCACTTCCGTGGACTGGGGAATAAAAGTGCCCTTTGACCCGAAACATACGATTTATGTTTGGGTAGACGCTCTGAGCAATTATCTTTCCGCTCTCGGCTACCTCGGTCCGGACGACGCCCTCATGAAATACTGGCCTGCCGATCTGCATATGGTGGGGAAAGAAATCGTTCGTTTTCATTCGATAATTTGGCCCGCTTTGCTCATGGCTCTAGAGCTTCCGCTTCCGAAGCGTATATATGGTCACGGTTGGCTGCTTCTCGACGGGGACAAGATGAGTAAGTCCAAAGGAAACGTCGCCGATCCGTTTATGCTTGTTGACAGATACGGCGTGGACGCGCTCCGCTATTACCTGTTGAGAGAGGTGCCCTTCGGAAAAGACGGATCTTTTTCTCCGGAGGCTTATCTTATTAGGTATAACAGCGATCTGTGCAATGATCTGGGAAATCTTGTCAGTCGTACCACTGCAATGATAACGCAGTATTTTGAAGGTTGTGTTCCCGAGCCCGGCGAAAAGATGCCGGAAGACGAGGACTTGATCGCGCTTGCTCAGGCAGTAACGGATAAAGTACGCAGACATCTGGCTCAGCCTGATGTGCCCGAGGCTCTCGCTTCCATTTTCGAGGTCATTCAGCGTGCGAACAAGTATATCGACGAAACCTCGCCCTGGATCCTTAATAAAACGTCCGAAGGCAGAGAAAGACTCAAAACCGTGCTCTATAATCTCGCCGAAACCATCAGAATATCAGCGCTTCTGCTTGCGCCCTTTATCCCCGATACCGCGCATGCCGTTTATGAACGTCTCGGAATAAGCGATTTTCCGGAGCATTTCGAAGGGAATACGGCTTTCGGGAAACTTGAAGCGGGATTGCATGTATTCAAGGGAGAGGCGCTTTTCCCGCGTTTTGACGTTAAGAAAGAAACGGAGTATTTTGCAGGAAAAGACGAAACGGCAACCGATGACTCGGTCAGACCTGAAAAGCCCGCCGTCAAAACTCCCGAACCCGAGCAGGATAAAAAAGAAGATTATATAACGATCGATGATTTTATGAAGATCAGGCTGAAAACAGCCAAAGTCACGGCCTGTGAGGCAGTTGAAAAAAAGGACAAACTGCTCAGACTCACTCTGGACGTCGGCGGGGAAGAAAGAGTCGTGGTCAGCGGCATACGAAAGTATTATGCGCCGGAGTATCTTGTCGGCAAAACCGTGGTGCTTGTGGCGAATCTGAAGCCCGCAAAACTCGGCGGGATCATGAGCGAAGGGATGATACTTTGCGCCGATGCGGACGGCGATGTCGTATTTGTCACCCCTGAAAAAGAGCTTCCGGGCGGGAAAACGGTAAGATGACGGATACCCACACCCATATCGATGATCCGAAGCTTTCCGCTTTGCTGCCGGATATACTTAGAAATATTTCGGAAGGGAAACCGGAATTTATCATAAACAATGCGTCTGACCGTAAATCGACGGAATCTGCTTTTTCTCTTGCAAGACAGTATCCCGGTATATACGCCGCACTCGGATGCCATCCGCACACCGCCACACAGTATGACGACGAATTCGCCGCGCGTATATCGCAGCTTGCGGCTTTTCCCGAGGTGGTGGCAGTGGGAGAAATAGGCCTTGATTACTACTACGATTTTACCGAAAGAGCTGTTCAGAAGAAGGTTTTTGCGCTTCAGCTGGAGCTTGCGGCAAAACTCGGACTGCCCGTTTGTCTGCACGTGCGCGACGCTTATGAGGATGCCTGCTCCATTCTGAAGGAGCACGCCGGGACATTCCCCGGCGGAGTCATGCATTGCTACAGCGGATCGGCTGAAATGGCGGTAAAGTTCTGCGAATTGGGACTTTACTTCGGCTTCGGAGGTCCGGTGACGTATAAAAACGCCGCAAAAGACAAAGTCATTGCGCGTCTGCCCAAGGAAAGGATCCTTACCGAAACCGATTGCCCTTATCTTACTCCCGCAAAAAAAAGAGGGGAAGTCAACCGCCCCGAATACGTGAGCTATGTCACGGAGACCATAGCCGCCTTCTGGGGCGAAAGCGTTTCAGAAACCGAAAAGATCGTCAGAGAAAACGCCCTCAGACTTTTTCCCAAAATAAAATATAAAACCGACATGCGCTAAGGAGAAATATGTCAAATACCTATGTTTATAAAGCCTACGGCAATCTGTATATAAATCTGACCAATAAATGCTCTAACAGCTGCGACTTTTGCATACGAAACGGCAGAGACGGCCTCGAAGGTCAGCCTCTGTGGCTTACAAAGGAGCCATGTGCGGAAGACGTCATAAATCAGCTGCCTCAAGACCTCCATGCTTATAAAGAAGTGGTATTCTGCGGTTTCGGAGAGCCTACTTATAAGCTTCAAACCATGCTTGAAACGGCAAAGTACCTCAAAAAACACGGAGTTACCGTAAGACTCAATACAAACGGCCACTCCGATATGATCAACGGACGCCCTACAGCCCCTTTGATGAAAGGTCTTATAGATAAGATAAACGTCAGCCTTAACAGCGATAACGCCGACGACTATGACGCCATTTGCCACAGCGAGTACGGGAAAAACGCTTACAACATAATGCTTGACTTCGCGCGTTCTGCCGCCGCTGAAGGTATATATACCATCCTCAGCGTGGTGGACGTTATCGGGGAAGAAAAAATAGAAAATTGCAGGAAAATTGCCGAACAACTCGGTGTGCATTTCAGAGTAAGACAGTATGAATGACCGCGGAAACGCACGGCAGTAAAAATGGCCGCGGGAATATACGGCTGTAAAAATGGCCGGCGGAAACGCACGGCAGTAAAAATGGCCGCGGGAATATACGGCTGTAAAAATGATTGCGGGAATGTACGGCTGAAAAATGGCCGGCGGAAACGTACGGCTGAAAAATGGCCGGCGGAAATGTACGGCTGAAAAATGGCCGGCGGAAATGTACGGCTGTAAAAATGATTGCGGAAAACGCATGGTACTGATGAAGGGCGCAGACGAAGAGAACATATAAAGATGTTACGGAGTTATTTTTGTCAAATGCCTTAAAAACGCTTGCAAGCACGGCTTTATTGTGGTATAATACATAGGCTTTTAAAAAAGACGTTAGAGTTCCGTCAGTCCGGAGGTATATAAAATGGTTGTAGTGAAAATAATCATGCTTGCGCTTATGGCTATCGCATCCGTGTTTGTGATCGTCGTTGTTATGAAACAAAAAGGTGATTCGGAGGGAATGCAGGCTCTTTCGGGGTCTTCTTCCAGCGAAACCTTTTTCGGAAAAAACAAAGCTAAAAGCAAAGACGCGATGAATAAAAAGCTTACTTATATTGCATTGGGAGTTCTTGCTTTCTGTTCTGTAGTATATTTCATTTTGCAAGCTATTGGCTGAGATATCAACCAAAAGAAAAAGCACGGTAGTATTAAGGATACTACCTTTTTTTATTAAAAGGCCTTTAATTATGATCAAAGATAAAAACAACAAAAAAACCGTGGCTTCAAATAAGAAAGCGAGGCATGACTATACCGTCATTGACGTTTTTGAGGCAGGAATACAACTCGTGGGATGCGAGGTAAAGTCCATACGTGCGGGTGAGGTCAACCTCAGAGACAGCTATGCCGTGATCGAAAAAGGGCAGCTGCTTTTGCGGAGCTGTTATATAAAGGTGTATGACAAGGGCAGTTTCAGTAATGTTGACAGCCGCCGTGACAGAAGACTTCTTATGCACAAGCAGGAGATACGCAGGCTTTTGCAGAAGGTAAAGGAAAAGGGTTATACTTTAGTGCCGCTCAGCATGTATTTTGCGGGGTCTCTGGTAAAAGTGGAGCTTGCTCTTGTTGCAGGCAAAAAGCTTTATGACAAGCGGGAGGCCATAGCGAAAAAAGACATGGAACGTCAGGCAGCAAGGGAGGAGTATTGATGGAACTGAGTGAAAAAGCTTGCTCGGTGCTCAGTCATCTTGACGCTTTAGGGATAAAATACGAAGTTATAAGGCATAAGGCGGTATTCAGCTGTGAAGAATCCCGTGAAACGGTAAAAACTCCCGGCGCCGTTGCGTGCAAAAATCTTTTTGTAAAGGACGTCAGAAGCGGGATATTTTATCTTATCGTTTTGAAAAGCGAAAAGCATGCCGATCTTAAAAGTCTTGCCGGGTACGTAGGTGCGGGCAGGTTTGTTTTTGCGGACGACAATGAGCTTCTGAGCAAGCTCGGGGTGGAAAGGGGAAGTGTTTCTCCGTTTGCGCTTTTGAATGATAAGGAGAGGAAGGTGCGACTTATGATGGACGAGGAGGTACTTTCCTCAGAAAAAATAAGGTTTCATCCCAATGACAATACCGCTACCGTGGTGCTTTCGTCGGAAGACTTTCTGAAGTATGCGGACAGTGTCAGGGCATATATTATGAGGATCAGGACCGGAGGTCGATAAAATGCTGAAAACAGGTTTAATAACCGCCATGGATAAAGAACTCCAACCTCTTTTGGCGAGGTTTTCCGTCACAGAGAAGCTGGAGGATCCTTTCGGAGTGATCAAAGCGTATGAGGGAAACAGAGAGATTTTTATTATCCGTTCGGGAATCGGCGAGATCGCTTCCGCTGCCGCAACTCAGCACCTTATTGACGTTTTCGGCGTGGAGCTTGTGGTCAATTTCGGTATCGCGGGGGCGCTTGAGGACCATTTCCGTCCCGGGGAACTATGCGTGGCAACGGGAGTTTTCCATTACGAATTCAAAACAGACGACAGACCCTTGGGCAGATATTACGATCTGCCCGACACGATAATACCCGTAAGTATGAAGTATGTACAGGCATGCGTTGACAAAGGCCTCATACCGGTAAGGTGTGCTTCCGGTAACAGATTTATAGATGAAAAAGCCGAAAGGGAGTCGCTTTACAAACTCTCCGGTGCGCATATTTGCGATATGGAATGTGCAGGAGTGGCGCTGACCGCATTCAGAAACGGAGTGGAATGTCTGATAATCAAAGCGGTGTGCGACAGCGAGTCGGGTACCTATTACGATTTTGTTGCGGAATCGGTAAAATCTCTTTCAGACACTTTTTTGCCCGTAATAAGGAGCGTACTTGTCTGAAATAAAGTACTTTAAGGAGGGTAACGTGTTGGTTGCGGAAACATCGAGATTAAAGCTTCGGGAGATCACGTTGAACGACGTCGAAGACATCCATATTTACTCTTCAGATCCCGAAAATGTCAGATATATCAACTTCGGGCCCAATACCGTGGAACAAACCGAAGAATTCGTCGCAAAAGCGGTAGAGGCGAATAACAGAGTCCCCAGATGCGACTATGAGCTCGGAGCCGTAAGAAAATCCGACGGCGTTTATATAGGCAGTTGCGGTATCTATACCAGGGATATAAGAGGCGACAACAGTAAGCTTGTCGTCGGGACCGAAGCCGAAATAGGATGGATATTAAATAAGAAGTATTGGCGTTGCGGCTACGGAACGGAAATAGCAGCCGCACTTATCGATCTGTGCTTTAACAGACTAAAAGTCCACAGAGTCTATGCGAATTGTCACACCGATAACGTGGCGTCATACAGAGTCATGGAAAAAAACGCTATGCGTTTCGAAGGCCTTTTCAAAAAAGTCAGGTATGCGGTCATAGACGGAGAAGCAAGATGGTACGATGTCAGACAGTATGCAATTCTTGAGGATGAGTATTTTAGGTGTCCTAACTGAATCTCCGGACATTTTATATACAAGGATCGGCGTGAAGGTGCTTTCGGAGCAAAAAGCGAAAAGTACAGAGGCAGGACTTATACGCACGGCAATGCAAAAGCCGGGTCGGAAGATTTTCAGCAGGGTATGGATCCGGGTGTACCGACGGAGCGGAAAAACGGCGTGAACGTGCTCTCGGAGCAAAAGCGCCGGACAGATCATAAAGCTTATGAATGTATACCGTGCAAAAATGCTTGACTCGTCATTCGGGAAGTGGTATAATCAGCTTGTTTCAGGGGTAAGGTGAAATTCCTTAATCGACGGTGATGGCTGTAGCTTAGTCCGTGAGCGGTAAACGCAGATTCGGTGTGATTCCGAAACCGACGGTAAAGTCCGGATAAAAATGGAGCGTTTTTTTCACGCGTGTTTTATCCTACCCTTGGGCGGGATTTTTTTTATCGGAGGCCGATATGAAAATTAAAAACACGGCGGATGTCCCGGCAACCGAACAGGATCGGATTCTGACGGGCAAAGAAAAAGAAAGCGAACCTGCAGAGCAGTCGACCGAACCTGCAGGGCAGATGACAGAATCTGCAGAGCAGTCGACCGTTTTTGCTGATCAGACAGCGGGCAGTAAAAAAACATTTGCTCAAAGAGCGGCGCATGCAGCGGCTAAGACAGCGGTTTTATCTGCTCTGGGGTGTGTATTATATATACTCCGTTTTCCTATCCCGTTTTTATTCCCTTCCTTTCTGGACTTTCAGATCTCTGATCTGCCTGCCATACTCGGAGGATTTTCCATGGGACCTGTGGCCGGTTGCGTCATAATACTTATAAAGTGCGGGCTGAAAGCTCTTGTGAACGGTTCCTCGTTCGGCGGTATAGGGGATCTGGCCGATATAATAATCGGATGTTCGTTTGTTTTGGTAAGTTCGATCATTTACAGAAAGCACAAAACCAAGAAACGCGCTTTGGTAGGACTTGCTTTGGGCAGCGTGACGGCTATAGCGGCTGCAGTTGTGATCAACAGGTTTTTGCTTGTCCCTCTTATGGGAGAGCTTTACGGATGGGAAGCAATTATCGGCATGACCAGTACGCTTTTCCCGAATGTAACGCAGAGCAATTTCTACAGTTATTATATTCCGTTGGCCGTGATACCGTTCAATGCTTTAAGGTGTCTTGTTACGGGGGCTGTCACTTTTCTCATTTATAAGAGATTGTCCGCTATACTGCATTGGTAGCGGGTTGTCGCGGAAAAAATAAGCTTTTAATGAAGCGTTAATCTGAGGGTGGTATGATCAAAGCGGAAGACATAAGAGAATATGTATCTTTAAGTCCCGATGAAACTAAGAAAATAGGATACGATCTCGCAAAAAGCTGTGTCGGAGGCGAAACGTTTCTGCTTTCGGGAGAGCTTGGAGCGGGCAAAACGGTTTTTGCCAAGGGCTTTGCCGAAGGACTCGGAATTTCGGATAATGTCACGAGTCCCACCTTCGCCGTACACAATTCTTATTCCGGGAAGCTCATACTTAATCACTTTGATTTCTACCGCTTTGAAACTCCCGAAGAAGCCGCCCTTTTAGGACTGGACGAGTTTTTCGGCAGGAGCGAAGGAGTTTGTCTTATCGAGTGGTGGCAGAACGTGGAAAAACTTCTCCCCCGAAGCTGTACGGAAGTAAGGATCTCGGCGCTTTCGGAAAACAAAAGAAGTATCGTTGTAAATACAAAAAACTTCGGTTTCGCCGGCGGCAAAGTCAGTGAGATGTCGGACGGCGGCGTTTGATTTGTTTATTTCCGAGGAGGTATCATGAGAGTTACGAAAAAAGCTTTTATCGGCAAAAGCATAGCCATATGCTGTCTTATACTGCTTGTGGTTTTTATGTGCCTTCTTAAAACTGATACAAGTATCTCCGAATGGTGGACCCGGAATATTGCACGTCCCATCATATGGCTGGGCGGCCATATAACAGGTATATTTCCCTTTTCTTTTTTTGAGCTCTTCATAATTCTTTCCGTTATAGGGATTTTGGCGTGGATAGTTTATTCATGTGTGCTGATATCACGAAGAAACTTTCCGCGTCTTTTATCGCTTTTTATGTCGGTAGTAATTGCGGTGCTTTCCGTTGTCGGCGTGTATATTGCGTCCGCGTCTTTCGGGTATAATCGTGCGGAGCTGGACTTATACGGATATGAAGGCGTTATGGATTTCGAGGACGCAGAAAGAACAGTTCTGCAATTCGTCGAAGAGGTCAATGCTCTGGGCGAAAGCATGGAAAGAGACGAGGAAGGTCTGACTGTTTGTCCTTATACAGTTCGGGAGCTCAACGATCTGCTTATAAAAGAGTATGAAAAACTGAACGGAGATTATTTCGGATACTATACTCCCGCCGCCAAAGGTATACTGAATAAAACTATCATGAGTGAGCTCGGTATTCTGGGAGTCTTTTTTGCGCCCTTCGGCGAACCCAATTACAATCCCGATGAAAACGAAAACGGTCTGCCGCTCACTATTGCACATGAGATGGCCCATGCGCACGGGATTATGAGAGAAAACGAAGCGGATGCCGTAGCTCTTTACATATGCATAAACAGCGACGATGATTATATCCGCTACTGCGCTTATATCGACTGCTTCAGTACTATGGTGGATATCCTTTCATACTATTCTTCCGGAAAGAAATACTTCGGAGAACTGAGTTACATGGTGGCAGCGAGCGAAAAAGTGAAAGCCGATATAAATGATTCTCAACAGCCTGTTTCATCTTACGGCATAATATCAAAAATAGGGAATTGGATGAACGACCTCTATCTTACCCTTATGGGCAGAGACGGTATCAATGACTATTCCAATCTGCCCGACGTTATCTATCCCGATCCGGGCCCGGTCATTGTGCCCGACCCTGGAACCGGAAGCGTTGAACCGATTCAGCCTCCCGAAATAATCATAAACAGTTATTCGCTTGTGCAAAATCTTGTGATATCCTATTGTATAGAAACCTTTGAGTTGCAGACCGAATAAAACGGCACAGATATGTTTTGGAAAGTCCGGCTCAGACGTATTCCGGACAGTTCGGTTCAGATGTGTTGCGTATAGAGCGATCAAAGTCCGGTTCAGATGTGCTATGTGTAGAGCGGTTCGGGTTTATCCATGACAGAGAGACACAGATATGTTTTGGAAAGTCCGGCTCAGACGTATTCCGGACAGTCCGGTTCAGATGTGTTGCGTATAGAGCGATCAAAGTCCGGTTCAGATGTGCTATGT
>OGQA01001523.1_pt1 | contig 10957 bp, 13 predicted proteins | sample 1553011 | NCBI WGS metagenome assembly OGQA01 (sample SAMEA2580256, study PRJEB22360) | human gut metagenome | biome: human gut; feature: human-associated habitat; material: faeces | place: Denmark | collected 2008/2010 | reverse complement strand
ATCGAAAGGAGGATAGCGCTCAAAAGAAAGATAAATGATAATTTAGTGGACTTCTCTAAGTGCAAACTGCATAGTTTTTTAGATCAAAACAGCGACATTGAGAAGGTTCAGCTTTATAAACTATGTGTGGACATAAAGGCTGGAGGTACACCATCTAGATCAGTTCCTGAATATTGGGATAGGAAAGATTATCAATGGGTTAAAAACGGCGAAGTAAAGAATAATATTATCATTGAAACTGAAGAATATATTTCCCGGCAAGGTTTTTGTAATTCTTCAGCCAAACTTGTTCCACCGTTTTCAATTTTAATGGCAATGTACTGTGTTTCTATGCCGCAATTAGCAATAAACATTGATGAATTAACTACCAATCAAGCGGTTTGCGCAATGACCTGCAAAAACGAAGAACTTTCTGCGTTCTTGTATTATTATCTAATGTTTTACGGACAAGAACTTATAAATAATGCAAATGGCTCGGCGCAGATTAACCTAAGTAAGGAAACAATCGCACAATATCTTGTTCCTAACTTATCCGATGAGCAATTATCGTCTTTGAATTTAGCGATTTCAATACGCTACAGAAGTGAAATCGCAAAAGAAATACGAGTTTTGACATCTTTGCAAACCGACTTAATTGCACAACTAAGCCGCTAAATTATCATTTATCTTTCTTTTGAGCGCTATCCTCCTTTCGATATCGTTATATGCGTCAACAATTTCTTGCTGCTCTGCAATCGAAGGAACGGGAACTGTTAATTCACAAAGTTCTTCCCATAATATACCACCACGAACGCTTCCGTCTGTGTGAAACCAAACTTCCCTATCAAATTCTTTTCTCCTAAACCAAAGCATAAGATATTCGGGCAAGATTTCATTGGAATCGATGACCTCAAAAACGAAATAAGCGGGCGATACAATAGACGGATCCTCCTGCATATATAAAGCCACAGGCATTTTCTCGTCGCGTCCTACATGCATGGGATTGCAGGCAAATTGATAAACAGAAACCACCTTATATGACGACAAATCCGTGCCGATAACATTTGCAACAGACGGCATAAAATACTTATCTATGCTGATCCCAAGCAAATTAACAAACTGCAAGCCTTTATTGCGGCTATCCACCCATTTCACAAGTTGTCCCAATCTTTTCAATTCCATTTCGATTTACCCGATTATTTTCCTGTGCGAATTTTTAACATTCGCGGTATTTACCATTGCGTATTGCATGGTGGTATTGATATTTTTATGCCCTAAAAGGTTTTGAACCTGCTCTATCGGCATACCTTTATCTATTGCCATTGTCGCAAGCGTTCTTCTGAACTTGTGCGGATGAACCTTTTTCACCTCGGCAAGTTCTCCAAGCCTCCGCACTGCCTTTTCTACGCCGCTTATCTGCAACCTATTGAACGGAGCTTTCAACGACACAAACAAGGCTTCGTTGCTGTCCGTTCGCAGGTCCAAGTATTGCCGCAAGTGCAACTTCGTCCTTGCATCGAAATACACTTCCCTTTGCTTATCGCCCTTTCCGAACACCACGCAGGAGCGTTCGTTGAAGTTTATGTCTTGCCTGTTCAGAAGCACCAATTCCCCGACTCTTATGCCGGCAGAAGCAAGCAACTCTATTATAGCAAGATTTCGAAGACTCGTGCAAGTATCTCGTAATATCTCCAAGGCCTCGTCCGAGAAAGTTTCTTTTATCATGTTGGCGCACTTGACTTTGTGTATCCTGCGGACAGGACTTTTCACAATATAGTCTTCGTCCTCAAGCCAAGAGAAGAAACTCGAAAAGATACGGCGCATATTATCCATCGTGACCTTGCCGGAATTGTTCTTCTCCTGATAATCGGCGAGATATTCTCTCAAATCGTCCGTCAATATATCTATTATCGGCTTCCCAAGCGTCTTCAAGAGCTTCTCAATGGTGGTCTTATAATATTTGATTGTCTTTTCGGAACAACCCTCCACCCTTTTCGCCGACAAGAAAGCATCAAGCAGTCTGAAATTGTCCTCCGTGCTGTCACTTCGATTTTCTATTTCGATTACCTCATAACCTTCCAAGCATCGCAGCATTGCAGTCTTCAAAAACTCCTGCTGCCGCTGATCCAACACGCCAAGCATAGCGTGCTGAACCTCTTTGATAAGTGAACTTTTCATATCTATTACCTCCAAATAGTTTTCAATATACTACAAGAGGCATTAAATGATAATTTAGCGGCGTGATATGCTTTGTAAGAACGATAATTCCAATTCGTTCAACATTCTCAATTCGCCGTTGTTTTGCTCTATTATCGCAAACATGGGGCTTACTTTGCTATTAAATGACATGAGAAGCGCATGGTTAGGAACGAGTAAATCTAAATTGCGGAATGCCGTTTTATTAAACTTCGGCTGAGCTGAACCCGTAGTAATCTCAACAATTTGTTCTTTACCTTTGGAATACTTGAAATATAGGTAGAGAAAGAAACTCCACAAGTTGTTATTTGATTTCAGCATAATAATATTGCTGCCTAATGTCATGGGTTTATTTAATACGGGACAAAGATAGACACTTCCAACATCTGCCACATTGGAAATAATAACTTCTCCGCCATTCAATGCAGACTTAGTAAGGAAGTTGTAGGAAGGTTCATCGACGAACTTAGTATATGTGTTCGATTTAAGATCCGTATTTCTTACATAGTAAGCAAAGTTAGGCTCATCATATAGAGTAACATTTTTATTGAGCGATGCAAAGCTGCCATTTGCAACGAAATCCGTTATCTCAACAGGCAAGCTGAGCATTTTGCAACTAACAAAGTTATCTAAGGGGTGTGCTACAACAGATTTGAAAATATTGTATGCTTGTTCCTCTAAATTATCATTTATAGTACGCCGAAAGGCTAATGGGCGAATGCTCGCAAACTTTTGAATGTAAACACTATGAAGCGGGTAGTGATTTATGATATACTTATCATGAACAGGTATTTTTCGAATACCTGTGGGAGGTTATCCTATGAATGAGGCTCAATTAGAACTTGCCATAATGGAATTATTCCAAGACGAAGGCTACGAATACGTTTGTGGCAATACCATTATGCGCGAAACGACAGATGTTCTATTGAAAGATGATCTTCGTTTGTATCTCAAAAATAAATATCGTGCCGATGATATTACGGATAATGAGATTGAAGCAATCATTTTCAAGCTGGTCAGCAGTTCTCATGAGCCACTTTATGAAGCAAACAAGGCTCTTTTCACGGATATGGTGGAGGGGTTCTTTTTCCGGCGCGAGGATAAAACGAAGCAGGATTTGTTTGTGCGCCTTATCGACTTTGACGATATCGCCAACAACATCTTTAAGATTGTAAACCAGTTTGAAGTAAAAGGCGTGCAGGAAACCAGAATACCTGACAGCGTTGTATTTATCAACGGTCTTCCTCTTGTAGTATTGGAGTTCAAGAGCGCGATTAAAGAAAATACGACCATATACAACGCATACCAGCAAGTTACGGTGCGTTACACAAGGGATATTCCCGATCTGTTCAAATACAATGCCTTTGTAGTGATTAGCGACGGGGTAAATAATAAATATGGCTCGTTGTTTGCAGACTATGATTACTTCTATTCTTGGAATAAAATAGGCGATGAGGAAACCTTGGCGGAAGGAATTAACTCCCTCTATTCGATGGTTAAGGGAATGTTCCGTAAAGACAGACTGCTCGCAATAGTCAAAGACTTTATTTTCTTCCCCGATACCAGCAAGAACAACTTGAAGATAGTGTGCCGCTATCCGCAATTTTTCGCGGCGACCAAATTGCTTGAAAGTATAAAGGAGCACATGCGTCCTGCTGGCGATGGTAAGGGCGGTACATATTTCGGTGCAACGGGATGCGGCAAGTCCTATACTATGCTTTTCTTGACTCGCATGATCATGAGGAGCGTGTGTTTCAAAAGCCCTACAATTCTTCTTATCACGGACAGGACAGACCTTGACAATCAACTTTCCAAGATATTTGTCAACGCAAAAAAGTATATCGGCGATGCCGAGGTCATCAGCATTTTGTCAAGGGAAGATTTGGGCGAAAAGTTAAGAGATAAGCCGAGCGGTGGCGTTTACCTCACAACGATCCAAAAGTTCACCGAAGATCTGTCGTTGCTTTCGGACAGAAGCAATATTATTTGCATCTCGGATGAGGCGCATCGTTCTCAAGTCAATCTTGAACAGAAAGTTCGTATTACAGAGCAGGGAGTGGAGCGTCATTATGGCTTTGCGAAGTACCTGCATGACTCGCTTCCCAATGCAACCTATGTTGGTTTTACCGGCACGCCCATTGACGCCACGATTGATGTCTTCGGTACCGTGGTGGATAGGTACACGATGACTGAATCTGTCAAGGACGGAATAACGGTAAATCTCGTCTATGAAGGGCGTGCGGCAAAAGTTACTCTTGATAAAGATAAGTTGGAAGAAATAGAGGAATATTATCAGCAGTGCGAGGATGACGGGGCTAATCCCAATCAAATAGAAGCAAGCAAAAAGGCGATAGCGCACCTTGACATTATTCTGGGCGATCCGGAGAGATTGAAAGCAATCGCGCAGGATTTTGTAACTCACTACGAAAAGAGAGTGAGCGAGGGGGCTACCGTTTGCGGCAAGGCTTTGTTTGTGGTAAGCAACAGGAAGATCGCGTATTCCTTGTATAAACTTATACGTGAGATTCGCCCCGAATGGTTCGAGATAAAAGTAAATCCCGACGAGCAACTTTCGGAAAAGGAGAAGAAGGAAATTCTTCCCATGGCGAAAGTAAATCTTGTTATGACAAGAGCGAAAGACGACGAAAAAGAACTTTGGGATTTGCTTGGCAATGACGAATATAAAAAGGAACTCGACAGACAGTTCAAAAAGGCAAAATCCAATTTCAAAATCGCCATCGTAGTCGATATGTGGCTTACGGGATTTGATGTTCCCGAACTCGACACAATGTATTTGGACAAGCCCGTTCAGCAGCATACTCTTATTCAAACGATTTCCAGAGTGAATCGTGTTTGTAAGGGTAAAGACAAGGGCTTGATCGTCGATTACATAGGCATCAAATACAGCATGAACAAGGCGTTGAAGCAATACACCGATTTTAAGGAAAACGACCTTGAAGAAATCGGGAAGTCTGTCATCATCGTCAGGGATATGCTTGAAGTTCTGAACGGGATGTTCAACCGTTTTAACAAGAAGCCGTATTTCGAGGGAACGCCTAAAGAGCAGTTGGATTGTCTTAATCATGCCGTCGAATATGTTCAGACGACGAAAGACTTGGAAGATCGCTTTATGGCGGTCGTGAAGCGCATGAAGGAGGCTTACAATTTGTGCAGCGGCGGCGATGAGCTTACGGACGCCGAGCGCGATTTGATACACTTTTACATGGCGGTTCGCGCGGTATTGTATAAGTTGACTAAGCCTAACGCTCCCGATGCCGAGCAGATGAATAAGCGTGTTGCGAGAATGGTTGAGGAAGCGATCCAAGCCGAAGGCGTAACCGAATTGTTCACGATAGGAAAGGAGACCGAGCGCGTTCAAGAGGACATATTCAGCGACGAGTACATAGAGCGGATAAATCGTATTCCCATGGTAAATACGAAGATAAAATTGCTGCAAAAACTTTTGCGGCAAGCAATTGACAGCTATCGTAGAGTGAATAAAATCAAGGGCATCGACTTTACGAAAAGGATGACGGCGATAGTGGATATGTACAATGCAAGGCGTAAGGATAAGGCATTTGCCAATGAAGTTTTGGACGATGTGGCAGAGCAGTTGACCAAATTGCTGGAAGAACTCGGCAAGGATAAGCAGTCTTTTGAAGATCTGCATATTAGCTTTGAAGAGAAGGCTTTCTTCGATATTTTAGAAGCACTTGCCCAAAAGTATAACTTCTATGACGAATATATTAAAAAGCACGGGGAAGAGCATCTCATAAATCTTGCGAAGGAAATCAAGGTGATAGTGGATGACAAAGCGAAGTATGCGTGCTGGTCGGTAAGGGAAGATATCAAAGCGGACTTGAAGGTCGATATTATTCTTAAACTTGCCGAATACGAGTATCCGCCTGTCACGCAGGATGAGGTATATAAAGAGGTTCTGGAACAAGCCGAGAATTTCAAGAAATACAGCGAATAAAATATATAACATGGTTGAATAAAGAAAGCCGAGAGTTTTTCTCCCGGCTTTCATATTTTATGTGGCGGTGTTGTTTAATATGTAGAGGGTGGTTAGCTGAAAAGGTTTATGATTTCTTTCTGTTGCTTGATAGCATACTCGTATGCGACTTTTGTTCCACTATTAGGTTGTTCGCGGGTAATGCGGCCTCTTGTGGCAGGTTTGAGGGGAGGCTTGTAGTTTTTATTGAAATAGAAAATGCAGAAGTCTGCCTTGTCGATCATATGGTAATTGCGTTCGACATAAGCTGCTTTGCCTGCCTCGATTACATTTTCCGGAATATAAGTGGCGTCGTAAGCTTCGAGTAGATAATCTTCGTAGTCTTTATTGATATAAGGGTACTCGGCTCGGACATATACTCGTTTTATGCTGGGTCGTTCTTTTTGGATTTCGGTTACGACTTCAAGACACAAGTCATTGAAATCGCTTCTGCTGCCAAATAAAAAGGTATCGGCGTTTCTGTTGTCGATTAGGGATAGGAGCAGCTCTTTCAGATGTATGCGGAAGCCGTTATCAAACTGTAGTTTCCGATGTCCGATAAAAGTAACAATCATAGGATTCACCAACGATATAATAACAAAAATTTGACTAAATAGCAAATCTGCGATGTATAGCAGTAAAAGAAAAGGCAAAAAATTTATACTGCCATTAGGATAGTAACTTGTTTTAACAGAGGTGGTAGTATGCTTTTGGAGGATGCAGTAGCGTTACGTATTGAACAGTTGTGCATAGAACGGAAAATGACTAAATACGAATTATCCGAGCGGAGCGGAGTGCCGCAGACGACATTATCTTCCATTAAGAAGAAGAGAAGCACTTCTGTAAAGTTGAAAACTTTGTACGCGATCTGCGAAGGATTCGACATGAGTTTTGAGGAGTTCTTCGCTTGTCCGTTGTTTGACCGAAATACTTTGCACGATTGAATCGGCATAAAAATAGCCCGTTACGAGTAATCGCAACGGGCTATGACTTTATAGGGTAGTGTAGCTTTTGCCTTCTACCGTTATGCAGTTGCCCTTGATGTCGGGCTGTCCGCTTTTGCAGGCACGAAGGATGATGTGGACGGTGTCTCGTTCGGCTTTCGGCATGTCGCCTTCGTCGAATTTCTCTTCATTTCCGACCTCTATTATCTTGAAGCCTTTTTGGATTAGGTAGGCAGAGAACTGCCACAGCTTTTCAAAGTAGCCGTTGCTGTCGAAGATAGCCGAAAGATTTTCGGCAGGGTGGTAGGCGGTGATCCTGAAATAGTTAGACATAGTGTTTTCTCCTTTGCGGTTTATGCCGCTATCTGTTTTATGGTTCTGTTGGCATAGGGAAGCCATACTTTGTTGACGTAGTGTAGAATGTCTTCGCTCGGTTTGTGGTCGTGCTCACCGTAGCATTGCAGGACTTTATGGTTGCGGAGAGAGTATTCGAGCGTAACTAGAGGTGTATCGGGTTGCTCCTTTGTGCGGATGAAGAATATAAGCGATTCTTCGCGTATAAAGCGTTGGTCGTAATTCATTCGACCTACACAATGGTGCAGCACATCGCCTTCATGGATGAGATCTGCCGGGCTTCTTGCGATGATGCAGATAAAGGCGCTGCGCTTATCGTGCTCAAGCGGCAGATATTTTTCGGCGATACGGGCAAATTGTTCATACAACTCCTGTTTCGCCTTCCTGTCTGCTTCCGCTCGTGCCGAGGCGTATTGGTCTATGCGAATATCGTGCCAGCGTTTGAAATCGTGCGGGAAACGATTCTTCGGCAGTGACATATCCAAGCCGAGATAAGTGCATGCTTTGAGATAATCGAGATAGGTATTGGCATTGGTGTTCTGCTTTGAGATGTAATCGAAGAATTTCTCCCGCTCCGTACCTTTGAAAAGTTCGCGTATGGGCGCAAGGGTGTTATTGTTCCGCAGATTGATTTTGGCTTCTCGGTAAGATTGCAGCGCTTCGAGCGGCTTTCCCGTTCTGTATCCGCGCAATACAACGTCCACATAGTAGTGATGCGCACGCAGTTCTTCGCGGTGCGCCATAAGCCATTTGCGGAAGCCTTTGTCGCTGCCGATTTTCTTTAATATCATCTTGCTGCCGACATATTTGCCCAGACCTGCTTTGACAAGGTATTCGACCTGCGGATATTTGAGATAAGTCCGAAGATAAGTGATTATGCAAGGCGGATTCTGAATATCTACGGCGGAATAGCGAAACTGCGGAAGGGAAAGCACGAACTGCGGGTTGATGACGTGCGCCCATGGGTTATAGTATTTGAAGTCCACGGCGTACCATATGCCGTCGTTGTAGAAGGGGCGCATATTGTACGGGTATTTGATGCCTTCGTCATACCAGCCTACACGATAATTGCCCATAAAGGAATATTCCATATCTCGCACCAGACATTTGTCCGAGTATACGCCGTGAATAGCTACCTGCTTTATAAGCCTTATTTTTTTGTTCTTATTGCGAATAGCTACGGTGATCTTGACGAGTTCTTTTTGTATCGTGGTAAGATAGGAATAGAACCGTAAGCCGCGGTAATCATTGTGTGTTGCATCGTAATCGAGGATGTGTTTTTCGATCCTCTTGGGGATTGGTTTTATATAATTTGTATTCATAGCTTTTACCTCAATGTGATTTTGTCGCCGAACATTTCATCCAGCGTGCAAAGTGCGTTCTTGTCGAAGGCGGAAGTGTCAAAGTTATCGTCAAGGTCCTTCGGTTCTTCGATGTCGCCGTCAAATTCGCGCATTTCTTCTTCGGAGAGTATCTCGCCCGTTTCAAGGTCAACGCCCTGCGCAGAAGGCAGTTCGCGCACTTCGTCGTCGTTTTCCATGACGACAAGCGTATGTCCGTTGCTTAAGATTTTGCCGAAGTACATCTCTGCGGTGTGGTATGGGAAACCGACCATAGGCACTCGGCTTTCAAGTCCGCAATCCCTACCCGTAAGGGTAAGAGGAAGTTCGTTTGCAAGTGCCTCTGCGTTCTTGCCGAACACCTCATAGAAGTCGCCCAAGCGCATTGCGATAATTGCTTGCGGATACCTGTCCTGTACATCCAGATACTTCCGATACACAGGAGAGGTCGTGGGCTTTTGCTGTTTAGCCTTTTCTTCCTCGGCGATTTCCGCCATGATCTCCTGTATTTCTTCGTCAGACGGCATAGTATCTTCGTCGTCTTCGGGCTTGCCTTCGAGGTCTTCGCCCATAAGGTCGAACATGGACATCTGCGGCTTGGGCTGCGGTTTGGGTTGCGCTTTCACCGTTGGTACCTTTGCTGCCGGTTTGGGCTGCGTTTTGTATTCGGTGCCGTCCTCGTTGTAAAGCGTACCTTCTATGCTGTCCTCTTCGAAATAATGGACGGCCCAGCCGAACACGACGTTGTCTTCGACCATAGCGTATCTCGCGCCTTTTTCGGCTTGCTTTTTTGCTTCTTCGCTTGCAAAAGACATAAAACCGTCCAGCGTTTTGCGGTTTAGAAGTATCTTGCCGTCTTTTTTGATGAGAACGCCGTTGTTGATTTTCCCTGCAAGGATATCCGATGCGTTTTCTTCGAGATAGGCTTTGACGCGCTGTTGTTCTTTGGTTTTTGCTTCCAAGTTCAGTTTCATCGTATGCCTCCTTAAAAGGGTAAGTCTTCAAGCAGTTCCGCCGCTTTGACATCGAGGTTTTCCAGCGTTGTATAGTAGTTAAATCCGCCTCGGTAGTCCTGTTCGTCTTTTGCCGTTCGGATGAGGATATGACTGTACCATTCGTTCGTGAAGTACCTGACATCCGAAATGGATATATACACGCATCTGTTCTCCGCACTCTTGATAAAGGCGGAGAAGCAATAGTGGTTTCTTCCGACATTGACGAGCTGCCAATGGTTTTCACGGCACATCGTCTTCAGATAGTTGATGTACTTTGTTTGAAAGGACTTATAGTCCTCGCCGGTGTAACTTCCGGAAGAAAATTCATATCCGAGATACTGTTTGAGTTCCGTAATTTTAGCCATTTTGGTATGCCTCCTTAATAAAGTTTGATGATGCGGATATGTTTGCGCTGCAATCCGTATTCGCGGCGGAATTGCTGTATTGCTTCCCGAAGAGAGTAGAACACATAGGCTTCATCGGCGTAACCGCCGTTTCCGTCGCTGTAAGACAGGAAGAGCGTTCCCGTTGAGTTGTAATGGTAGAAGATGGTTTTCATTGCGTAAGCCTCCTGTTAGCATTCCAGCCAAAGTACGACATCGAGCGGATCTTTGAAATCCTGTTTTTCGATGAGGTCACAGAGTTGCTCATAGCGGTCGCCGTCCATCTCGTTGACGGAGCGGTACAGTCGTCCGTAAAAACCCTGTGAGTTCATAAGGTCTATGACCGTAGCTGCAAAGATGCGGTGATTTTTGTTGCCGTTAGCGGCAAGTTTTTGAATGTTATTCATTGTCTGTCCTCCCGTAAATGTCGTCTGCGTAGTAGGTGCAGTTGAAGGGATTAAAAATCGCGGAGCATTTCACCCCGCGATAATCCACTAAATAGTTGTTGTTTCCGAGTTCTTCCAAAATGGTGATTTCGTCCATCTTTCCGTTAAGAGAGTGGATGTGAGCTTGTGTTTTGAACGGTTTCATAAGACCTCCTTGAGTTCGATAGAGATGAAGGTATGGATGCCGTAATCCCAAGTATCGGTGATCATCCAATAGCATTCGGTTTCATCGGTGTCGCTGCGGCGATCCAGAAAGTCGAGTTCTATTTTATCGTCTTTCGGAACGCCGTTTTCCCATTCGAGTTCGCCAACCCACGAGTTGTCCG
>OGQA01001516.1_pt1 | contig 10969 bp, 4 predicted proteins | sample 1553011 | NCBI WGS metagenome assembly OGQA01 (sample SAMEA2580256, study PRJEB22360) | human gut metagenome | biome: human gut; feature: human-associated habitat; material: faeces | place: Denmark | collected 2008/2010 | reverse complement strand
GGATAGTAGCGCAGGTTCGCGCCGTTCTTATCGAACAGGACGCCGTCCACGCTCTTGAAGTACAGGGAGCCGTCGGCCACATAAATGTTCTGCAGGCTGGTGCAGTCGTTGAAGGCCACGGAGGTGTCAGTGACGCCGCAATCCTGGATGGAGGCGGGCAGAGTCAGCTCCGTCAGGGACTCGCAGCCCACGAAGCCCCGGCTGGGGACGGCGGTCATGCTCTTGGACAGGGTGACGTTCTTCAGATTGTCGTTGTAAGCCAGTGCGCTGCCGCCCATCTCGGTGACGGTGTCGGGAATGACAATGGTCTCCAGGCCGGTCTTGGAAATGGCGTTGGCGCCGATGCTGGTCAGGCCGTAGGGCAGACGCAGGCTGGTCAGATTGGGACAATTGTAGAAGGCGAAGGTGCCGACGGTCAGGCCGTTGGCGGAATCCTCGAAGTAGATCTCCTCGATCTTGGAGCTGGAGAAGGCGTAGCTGCCCACCTTGGTGACGCTGGCGGGAACGATGACCTTCTTCAGGCTGGTGTTGTTCTGGAACATCTTATCGGGGATCTCCGTCATGGTGGCGGGCAGGGTGAACTCGGTGGTCTCGTTGCCCTGGGGCCAGATGTAGATATCGCCGGTATCCTTCAGCATGACAACGCCGTTGGAGGACGCATACACGGGGTTGTTGACGTCCACCACGATGTTCTTCAGGCCGCTGGCCAGATAGAAGGCGTCCTTGGCCAGGCTGGTGACGGAGGCGGGGATGTTGACCTCGGTGACATAGGCGGTCTTGTTGTAGTTCAGATAAGCAAACGCCTTGCTATCAATGGATCGCAGGGTGCCGGGGAAGGCCAGCGTCCGGGCCTCATAGGGCTGATAGAAGGCGCTGTTGCCGATGGACTCCAGCTGGGTGCCGGAGAAGTCCAGATTCTGGAGCTTCCGGGCATAGTAGAAGGCCTGCCTGCCGATGGTCTTCAGCTGAGAGGGCCAGTTGATGGTCTCCAGCAGGGAGCAGGAGTAAAAGGCGCGCTCACCGATGGAGGTGACGTTGTCGCTGAGCTTCACGGTCTTGACGGCCTTGGCGTTGTAGAACGCGCGGTCGGGGATGACAGTGAGGCTGCCGCAGTCGATGGAAGCGGCGGCGTTGCAGTCATAGAACGCGGAGCCGCCCAGGGAGGTGACGGACTGGGGAATGGTGATGGCCTTCAGAGCCTTCCAGCCGTAGAAGGCGTTGGCGCCGATGGAGGTCAGACCCTCCTTCAGGGACAGGGCGGTGGCCTTGGCGCAGCCGCGGAAGGCGTAATCGCCCACGGTCTCCACGGTGGCGGGCAGGTCCACAGCCGTCAGGGCGGAGCAGTTGCTGAAGGCGTAGGCGGGAACAGCGGTCAGGCTCTGGCCGAAGGTTACGGTTTTCAGGCCGGAGCAGCCGTCGAAGGCGTGCTCACCCAGGGTGGTGAAGCCATCGGGCAGGGCGATGGACGTCAGCTTGGTGCAGCCCTGGAAGGCGGCGGTGCCGATCTTCTTGAGGCTGGCGGGCAGAGTGACGGACGTGATGGTGGTGTTCTTATAGAACAGGTAGTCGCTGATGGTCTCCACGCCGTCAGGCACGGTGTAGGAGGTGCCCTTGAAGTCCCGGGGCAGGCTCACCAGAACCTTGCCGCCGCCGGCCAGCAGGGTGCCGTCCTCGGTCCGGACGATGCTGGCGCCGTCCTCGATGACATAGCCCTCAAAGGCGGGGCAGCTGACAAACGGGGTCAGACCGAAGGACAGGGTCTCGGCCTTGTAGGAGGCAGGGAAGGTCAGGGTCTTGAGGTTGGTGCAGCCCTGGAAGGCCCTCTCGCCGATGAGAGTGACGTTGTCGGGAACGATGAAGTTCACCAGCGCGGTGCAGCCCTGGAACATCTGCTTGCCGATGGTGGTCAGCTTGGGGGCCACGAAGGTGGTCAGGTTCAGGCTGTTGTAGAACGCGGAGTCAAGGCCGGTGGGATCGCCCAGCACGGTGATCTCGGTGAGGCTGCTGCGGGCAAAGGCGTTGGCGCCGATGAAGGTCAGGCTCTCGGGGATCACCATCTCCTCCAGGGCGGCGCAGCCGGCGAAGCAGCTGGTGCCAACGGAGGTGACGTTGGACAGGTCGGGCAGGTGCTTCAGGCTCTTGCAGGTGAAGAACGCCGTCTTGGGCAGCTCGGTCAGGTTCTTGGACAGAGTCACGGAGGTTACAGCCGTGCAGTTGGCGAACTGGTCGCCGTTTGCGTCCATAGAGGTGACGGTGTCGGGAATGGTGATGCTGGTCAGGGCGTAGGCATTATAGAAAATACCGGCGCTGAGGCTGGTGACGCCCTCGGGGATCACCAGGTCGCCCTCCAGGGCCTCGCAGAAGTAGAAGGCCTTGACGCCCATGGTGGTCAGGTCCTTGGGCAGGACGCCGTCGTCGGTGTGGCCCAGCGTCTTTAGGTTCTTGCAGTAGTAGAACGCGCCCTCGTTGATGACCTTCATGGTCTCAGGCAGGCTGACGCTCTGCAGGTTGTCGCAGTCGTAGAAGGCCCGATAGCCGATCTCCTCCAGGGAGTCGGGGCAGATGACGTTGAGAATGTAGTCGTTGTTCTTGAAAGCGTTCTCCCCGATGACGCGGACGCCGTCGGGAATGGTGACGGTGCTCTCGGTGCCGCTGTAGCTGACCAGGGTGTCGCCCACGATGTTGAAGGTGCCGGCGCCGCTGGCCTCGGTGACGGTGACGGCCAGGTCATAGGAGGCAGTGCCGTTCTTGGCCTTGGCGGTAACGGTGGCCGTGCCGGGCTTGTGGGCGGTAAGCTTGGCGTACTGGGTCAGCTGGTCGCCCTCGCCGTTGGGCTCAACGGTGACCACGGACTCGTCGGAGGAGGTCCACTCCAGGTTCAGGTCGGTGGCATAGAAGGGCGCGTAGGCATACAGCCGGACATTGGTATAGGTGGTACCGGCCAGCATGGTCACGGAGGAGGTGTTCAGCCGGAACTCACTCATAGGCACGTCCGCGCCCACCTCGTCGGTGACGGTGATCTGGCACTGGGCCTTCACATCGGGCCAGACGGAGGACTTGACGGTGATGGTGGCGGTGCCGGGAGCCTTGGCGGCCACGATGCCGTTCTTCACCTCGGCCACGCCGGAATCGGAGGAGCTCCAAACCAGGTTCTGGTCGGTGGCGTCGTCGGGAGTCACAGTGGCGTTCAGCTGGACATAGCCCTTCTGGGGCAGGGTCACAGCGGTCTGATCCAGAGTGATCCTGGTGACGGCGTTTTCAGGCAGAGTCACGCGATAGGCACACTGGTTCATGGCGTAGTCGTAGGCCACCACATAGAAGGTGCCCTGCAGGAGCTTCTGATAGAAGTCCGTAACGTCGAAGGTGTAGGTATACTCCTCGTAAGCCCGGGGAGAGGTGCCGTCGGCCTTCAGGGCAGGGATGATGCCGTCGTAGTAGTTGGAGCCGATGCCCATCTCCTTCTTGCCGTTGCTGACGTTGGTCTTCCACTGGGTGGAGTACAGGGTGGCGCCGGCCAGGCAGAAGTTATCGGCCAGGGTCACGTCCAGGTACTTCCGGCCGTCGTCGCCGGTGCGGAACTGCAGGTTCTCGCGGTCAACGATATAGGGCATTTCACCGTCGGAGGTGAAGTTGAAGGAATAGGTGTTCTTCAGGTTGTCCTGCACGTCGAAGCCGTCCACATAGGCGGCGGCGGTGTAGGTCATGCGGGTGTTGTTGGGGATCAGGTGGATGCCGGTCAGCGGGGGGAAGATCTCGCCCACATAGCCGGGCCGCACAGCGGCGGAGCTGGAGTTGTACATGGCCTTGCGGACATTGAGGCCGTCGCTGTTGAGGTACACCTCACCGGTGTCGCTGTCGGTGATGGTGACGTTGGTGGTCTTGGCCGCCCGCAGCAGACCGGCCTGCAGGTAATACAGGTTGCTGACGCCGTTGCCGCCGCCCAGGTCCACGCAGATCTTATCGGCGGAGGTGGAGGGGGTGTCATAGCCCTCGGGAACCACGAAGGGATACATGCCCAGCTTCACCACGTACATCATGGCGTAAACACCGGCCACGTTGGTGGCGTACATCTTCGTATCCAGGCCGTTGTAGATATCGGCGTCCTCGAAGATGGGGGCCTTGGTCCAGTCGCCGTAGAAGCCCAGGAAGGGCACGGACAGGCTGGGATCGTCGTTGTTGGTCAGCTCCACGAAGCCTTCCACATAGATGCCGTTGGGGAACTTGGCCAGATACGCCCGGTCCGCGTCAGACAGGCGGACGGTGACGGTGACGGTGGTCTCGCCGTTAGCGGGCACGGTGACGGTGGAGCCGCTGAGGGTGCCGCCGGAGACCTTGATGGCGCTGGTGTCGGCGGAGAGGACATAGCCCTTCTGGGCGATGTACAGCCCGTCGGTGGTGGTGCTCTCGGTCTGGACGGTGGTGCTGACGTCATAGGACAGGGCGGAGCCGGTGAGGTTCTTCACCACGAAGCTCAGCTTGTACACGCCCAGCTGGTCGGCGTCGTCGCCCAGCTCGATCTTGGTCTTGTCCTGACCCCGGACATACAGGTAGGCGGGGGTGGTGACGGCCTCGGCCAGGTTCACCATACCGGAGCCCTGCTTGCGGGGGGAGTAAGCCACGCCGTTTTCATCATACAGAATGTCGGCGGTGCTCATCAGCAGGCGGTTCACCAGCAGCTGCTTGTCGGTATCGGAGGCGCCGGGCATCAGGGTGTTGACATACTGCAAAGCGGCGGCGGGCACCCCCGGCCGGAACGGAGTACAAGATCCCGCCAGATACGGAGACGCCATGGAGGTACCGCTCATGTAGCCGTACTGGGCGAAGGGCAGAGAGGAATAGATGCTGCCGCCGGGGGCGGTGATCTCCGGCTTCAGGGACAGAGACGGCAGGGGGCCCCAGGAGGAGAAGTCGCTCATGGCCACGGAGCCCTTTTCGGTCTTGGAGACGGTGAGGGTCTTTTCCTGGGCGGCTTCCATCATCTGGCCGTTGGCCAGGCTGATGCACACGGTGGGGATCTTGTAGTTATCCACAGCCATGTTCAGCAGATAGCCGTCGCGGTTGTTATAGATGATGCAGCCCGCAGCGCCGGCAGAGGCGGCATTGAGCTGCTTCTGCTCGAAGGACAGGCCGCCGCGCATGACCACGGCGATCCTGCCGGTGACGTCCAGGCCCTGGTAATCGGCGGTGTCGCCGGTGTTGGGCACCATGACGTATTCATAGGTCCTGGAGCTGTCATTGCCCAGCAGCAGGGCGGTGAAGTCGTGGCCGGACACGTCCTGATAGGGGACGCGGCCCTGGGCGGTGACAAAGGCCGCCGTCTCGTTGGCGTTGACGGAGGCAACGGACAGCGCCGCGTCATAGGAGGACGAGGAGCTGATGATGCCGGTGTCGGGGTCGGACACGGAGGTGAAGTCACCCTTTGCGCCGCCCTGGGAGGAGGAATAGGAGTTACCGGCGGAGCAGTTCAGCAGGATACCGGCGGACTTGACCAGATCGTAATACTTGGTGGTCAGGTCGCCCTCGGCCTCCCGGCCGAAGCCGCCGTTGGAGCCCAGGGACATGTTGATCACGTCCACGTCCAGCAGCAGGGCATCGTTCAGGGCCGCCAGGATGGTATCCGTGGAGGCGCCGTTGGTGGAGTCGGAGAATACCTTGAAGATGGCCAGCTGTGCCTCGGGAGACTGACCGGCGAAGGTGACGCTGCCGTCGGCGTCCACGGTCTTGCCGGCGGTGATACCGGCCACGTGGGTGCCGTGGTCATTGCCGTACTTCTCCACGGCGTCGGCGGAGGGGATCACGTCCGCGTCGGCGTCGGCATAGTCGAAGGCGAAGGGCACCTTGCCGCTCTTATACAGGTCGTCCTCGGTCAGCAGCACCAGGGAGCTGGAGCTGTGCTTCTGGGCATACCAGAGGGCGGCATAGCTGTAGGCGGTGACGTTGGTCTTGCCGTCCTCCCCTTCGCTGAGGGTATACAGCAGCTTGCTGAGGCTGGACTTCTGCAGCTTCTGCACGGCAGGAGCGTTGGCAAAGGCCTCGTGGTTCACATCCAGGCCGGTGTCCAGGATGCCGATGAGCATCCCCTCGCCCTGATACTGGGTGTTGTTGGAGTAGGCCGCCACTTCCGCGGCGGTCAGGGCCTGGCCCAGAGTGGCGGAGCCCATGGAATCGGTGTAGTAGGTCTGGCACAGCACCACGTCCTCTACGCCGTCAATGCTCTTGATCTCATGGATCTTGCCGTAAGGCACCTGGGCGGCAAAGCCGCTGACCACGGAGGTGTAGCTGAAGGTGAAGGAGCTGGGAATGCCCTTGCTTTCCATGGTGTTCATCACGGAGAGCTGCAGGTTGGCGATGTCCTTCAGCTGGGCCTTGGCTGCGTCCGTCTGCTGGAAGTCCAGCATGGACATACTGGCATTGGTGCGGTTGCGGACATCCAGCAGGCTGTCTGCATCCAGCTGCACAATGACCTTGACCATTTCGTCGTCCGCCGGGATCTCGGACCTGGACACCTTGCTGGAGTCCATGTTCTCCTCGAAGATCGCCAGACGGTCGCTGTCTGTGAGCTCATTGGTCACATCGGTGGCCGTCAGCCCGGTCTCGGGGTCAGACGGCGTCAGTTCCGCCGCCATGGCGCTGACCGCGCTGGGGTTTTTCTGCCTGTTCGCCGCGCTGCTTCTAAACGTGGTCATCAGCTGCGGCACCAACGACGGCATCTACCGTGAATTGCAGGAGGAAAACGGCCTGCCCGAAGCGGGCGGCTTTACGCAGGAGGAGATGGAAAGTCTGGATCAGATGCTCGCAGACTATCTCTCCGGCGACGAAACCGCGCTGGAAGGCGCGCCGCTGAGCGAGCGGGAATTTGCGCACATGCGCGATGTGTACGCCCTGTTTGAGGTTGCGCGCGCGGTGCGCGGCGTGCTTCTGATCGTCTCGCTGCTCCTGCTGGGCGTGGGCGCGTGGCTTTCGCGCGGGCGCTGCCTCACGCGCATGTGCCTGATCGGGCTTGCGGCGCTGGTTGTGCCGGTCGCGGCGTTTGCAATCTGGGCGGCGGTCGATTTTTCCGCCGCGTTTACCTTCTTTCACGAGGTGTTGTTTACCAACGACCTGTGGCAGCTTGACGCGCAAACCGACATTCTGCTCAAGCTGCTGCCTGAACAATTCTTTGCCGACATCGCGGCCGTGATCGCCGTGCGCGCGGCGGCGTATATGGCCGCCGTGCCGCTGGCGCTGGTTGGCGTGCGCTATGGGAGGAAACTGGTATGAACGGCCGTGTGGACGATTTGAAAAGGGCGGGGCGGGCGACGATCCTCGCCTTTGAATCCAGTTGCGACGAGACCGCCGTGGCCATCGTGCGCGGCGGGCGCGAGGTGCTCGCAAACCAGATCCTTTCGCAGATCGACCGCCATGCGCTCTTTGGCGGCGTTGTGCCGGAGATCGCCTCGCGCATGCACGTGGAGGCGCTCGACCCGCTTCTGGACGCGGCGCTTGCCGAGGCCGGCATGACGCTCGAGGGCGTCGACGCCGTGGCCGTCACCTGCGGGCCGGGGCTGGTGGGCGCGCTGCTCACCGGCGTGAGCTATGCCAAGGCGCTGGCCTATGCGCGCGGCCTTGCGCTGGTGGCCGTCAATCACATCGAGGGGCACATCTGCGCCAATTACCTTACGCATCCGGAGCTGACCCCGCCCTTTATCTGCCTGGTCGCCAGCGGCGGGCACAGCCATATCGTATTGGTGCGGGATTACTGCGACTACACCATCCTGGGCCGCACCACCGATGACGCCGCGGGCGAAGCCTTCGATAAGGCCGCCCGCTGTGTCGGCCTGTCCTATCCCGGCGGTGTGGCGCTGGATGCCATCTCGCACGAGGGCGATCCCCACGCCTACCCGCTGCCTACCCCCCATGCCGAAGGGGAGTTCAACTTCTCCTTTTCGGGGCTCAAAACAGCGGTCATCAATCTGGCGCACAATGCCGAGCAAAAGGGCCAGCCCCTGGTTCCCGCCGATCTTGCCGCCAGCTTTTGCTGCCATGTCAGCGAGATCCTGTGGCAAAAGACCGCCCTGGCCGCCGAACGCTGCGGCTGCGATAAAATCGTGCTGGCTGGCGGTGTTTCCGCCAATAGCTGGCTGCGGCAGCGTGCCCGGCAGGGTTGTGCCGAAAAAGGCTGGCAGCTTTACATGCCGCCGCTTTCTCTCACCGGGGATAATGCCGCTATGATCGGCGCGCAGGCATACTACGAGTATTTGGCCGGCCACACGGCGGATGAATCCCTCAATGGTCTGCCCACCATGGAGATCACCGAACAGTTTGGGGCATAAGGGCTTATTAGCCCGCGCTTTTTCCGTTCGCGGAAACTTAACAAATTTGGTGGTAGCATTTCCCGCGGGGATAGGGTATAATAGATGCGTAAAAACAGGCCGGTTTTCCGGCTTTATCAGAAGGGAGATATAAAAATGGCACTTACTTCCAACAAGTCCGTTCTCAAATGGGTGGACGAGATGGTCGCCCTCACCAAGCCCGATAAGGTCGTCTGGATCGATGGCAGCGAGGAACAGCTGGAGGCGCTGCGCGCCGAGGCTTGCTCCACCGGCGAGATGATCAAGCTGAATGAGGAAAAGCTGCCCGGCTGCTATCTGCACCGTTCCGCGGTCAATGATGTAGCCCGTGTAGAAGGCCGTACCTTCATCTGCACCCGCAAGGAAGAGGACGCTGGTCCTACAAATAACTGGATGGACCCCAAGGAGGCCTACGAAAAGCTGGGCAAGCTCTTTGATGGCGCCATGAAGGGCCGCACCATGTATGTCATCCCCTACTGCATGGCGCATGTCGGCTCCCCCTTTGCCAAGGTGGGCATCGAGCTGACCGACTCCATCTATGTCGTTCTCTCCATGGCTATCATGACCCGCATCGGCCAAAAGGTGCTGGATTTCCTGGGCGACAGCGATGATTTCGTCAAGGGCCTGCATTCCAAAAAGGATCTCTGCGAGGAGGACCGCTACATCGTCCACTTCCCGGAGGATAACACCATCTGGAGCATCAACTCCGGCTACGGCGGCAATGTGCTGCTGGGCAAAAAGTGCTTCGCCCTGCGCATCGCCTCCTTCCAGGCCAAATCCGAGGGCTGGATGGCCGAGCATATGCTCATTCTCGGCATCGAAAATCCCGAGGGCGAGACCAAGTATGTCACCGCCGCTTTCCCCTCCGCCTGCGGAAAGACCAACCTGGCCATGCTCATCCCGCCCAAGAAGTATGCCGATATGGGCTACAAGGCTTGGTGCGTCGGCGATGATATCGCCTGGCTGCGCATTGGCCCCGATGGCCGCCTTTGGGCTGTCAATCCCGAGTATGGCTTCTTTGGCGTAGCGCCCGGTACCAATGCCAAGAGCAACCCCAACGCCCTGGCCACCACCCGCAAGAATACCATCTTCACCAATGTGGTGCAGAACCTGGATGATAACACTGTCTGGTGGGAGAAGCTGGATAAGAATCCTCCCAAGCACGCGCTCAATTGGAAGGGCGAGCCCTGGGACGGCAGCGACGGCACCCCCGGCGCCCATCCCAATAGCCGCTTCACCGCGCCCAGCCACAATTGCCCCTGCCTCTCTCCCGAGTATGAGAATCCCAATGGCGTTCCGATCTCCGCCATCATCTTCGGCGGCCGCCGCGCCAAGACCGCTCCGCTGGTCTACCAGTCCCGCGATTGGGCCCACGGCGTCTTTGTAGGCTCTGTTCTGGCCAGCGAGACCACCGCTGCCGCTACCGGTGCTGTCGGTGTAGTCCGCCGTGACCCCATGGCCATGCGTCCCTTCATCGGCTACCATGTCGGCGATTACTTCGGCCACTGGCTGGAGATGGGCGAAAAGCTGGGCGATAAGGCCCCGAAGATCTTCCATGTCAACTGGTTCCGCACCGATGATGAAGGCAACTTCCTGTGGCCCGGCTTCGGTGATAATATGCGTGTTCTGCTGTGGATCCTGGCCCGCTGCGAAGGCAAGGTCAGCGCCCGCGAGACCGAAATCGGCTATCTGCCCTATGTCAAGGATATCGATATCGAGGGTCTGGAAAACGACGGCAAGGAGTTCACCCACATGATGCTGGATGAGCTGCTCAGCGTCGATAAGGCCCTGTGGCGCGAGGATGCCGAGAACATCGAAGGCTTCTATACCTCCATCGGCGAGCGTTTGCCCGCCAAGCTGTGGGAGGAACTGGAGACTCTCAAGAAGAACCTCGAATAAGTGTAACATTTGGCCGGCTCCCTCATCGGGCGATGGGGGAGCCTTTTCCCACTATTCTTACCCAAAAGACCGGAGGACGCCATGGAAAGCATCTTTGAGAATACCACCACCCTCACCCGACAGAACCTGACCGAAATGGCCCGGGCCACCGTCCCCCGGTGGAGCCTGCTGGTCGGCATCATCCCGGCGGTTTTGGCGGTCGCCGCCGCCATTTGGGATCTTGCCCGGCGGGGCATCAGTCTGTGGGCCGGACTTCTGCTGCTGGCGGCCTTTGCTTTGGTTATGACCACCTACGGCGCGCCCGCGCGGGTCGCGCTCAAGATCGCCAAGCGCAATTTTAAGAAATACGGCAGTGAGGTCACCGCCACCCTCTGCTTCTATGAGGATAAGGTCATTGTCCACAACCATCAGGAAGATTCCGAGGGGGACCTTCGCTACGAGCAGATTTTAGCCGTCCGTCAGAGCTCCCGGCTTTATCTGCTGGAGCTCCCCGGCAAAACCGCCCTGCTGCTGGAGAAGACCGCCTTCACCAAGGGCGCCCTGGAGGAATTCCCCGCCTTTATGCGGCGGAAATGCCCCGGCCGGGTCGCCTTTTAAGGAAAGCCCGCAAAAAAGACTTACATCCTGGAGAAAAGTGTGCTATACTATTTCCCGTAAAAAGTGTGATCTAAAATTCCGCAGCATCTCTTCTAATAGAAATAAGTCCTATGGGCGTAGTCTATTGCAAGTGCAAAAGATTA
>OGQA01001515.1_pt1 | contig 10971 bp, 12 predicted proteins | sample 1553011 | NCBI WGS metagenome assembly OGQA01 (sample SAMEA2580256, study PRJEB22360) | human gut metagenome | biome: human gut; feature: human-associated habitat; material: faeces | place: Denmark | collected 2008/2010 | reverse complement strand
TATTGTGTTGAGAATATTCCGGATTTTTTATTTCACGGTCATTTTTTCTTGCCTTTCTTGCCGTCGGACAACGCTTTTTTGCTCTTTTTCTCCGGCGTGCCTTTTTTACATAGCCTTATAAACAGTATAAGCGACACCAACGCGAGCCCGATATCAAGCACGATACCCGCTATAAAAGAAATATATTCATTGACAAGTTCTTGCTCGCTCGCAAATTTATATGTAATCAGCGGAGTTGTTTTTTCGAGCAGGAACCCGATATCACTGATGAGCGCATATATCGCAGGCTGAGAATATCCGCTAAAGAACAGAGTTGCGCCGAAGAGCAGATTCGGTATGCCTATCGCAAGCAGTGTTTTCTTAAATCCCTTTCTGTAGGCAACTGCCAAAGCAAAGGAGAACGCGAGTATTATCGCAAAGCTTGCAAAAATCTCCGCCGTCTCCGGGCTGCCCTTAGAGTCCGCGCTCAATATCCACACACCGCAAGACATCGCTGTCATTATTACAGCTGTCGTCAGCACAAACGCCAAAATCGGCATCCAGATTTTTTCGCCGTAGACTTTCTCGAAATCCTTTTTCACCATTGCGGTTACACCTCCGTCGTCGCCCATATCGGCCAGCGCTTTTTGGATGCTCTCATCTTCGCTGTAGCCGATCTCGGTATAAAAATCGATGTGGTCGGATATATGATCCCGCAGCTCCTCGCGGATAAGCTTCTGCCGCCTTTTCGAGAGCTTTTCGGGAATCACAGAATCGAGGTAGCTTTCTATTCTTTTGTCCATTTTCTCTACCTCAGACCGCCGAGGGTGCGAAGCCGCTCCTTATCACCTTTTCGACTGCGCTCGAATACGAATGCCAGTCCTCGGTCGATTTGTTGAGCATTTTCAGCCCGCGGTCGGTGATGTGATAATATTTGCGCCTTTTGCCGCGCTCGCCGTCCTGCCAATAGGACTTCACGAGCCCCTCCTGCTCGAAGCCGTGGAGTATCGGGTAGAGCGTGCCCTCCTTGAACGAGAACACAAATTCGCTGCGCTGTTCGATCTCCTTGATGATCTGGTAGCCGTACATGTCCCCTGTTCCGAGGACGGACAGCACGAGCAGCGAGCTGCTGCCCTTCGACAGTTCTTTTTGGATATTCACATAAAGTCCTCCTTTTAGCATAGAGTTTCTATACATCGGCGTTCTATGTATATAGCATAGCATTATATTTCTGTTCTGTCAAGGAAAAATTTGCAAAAAATTTTGCCGCCCCCGAAAAGCGGTCTACCCGCTCCCGGACACGGCATTTTGAATTGACTTTGCGGTCAGTTATAGACCGTTCTCTTCTTGCTTATGATATTTCCCGCCACGGCAAGCGCAATACCCAAAACGAACAGAGGCAGGCAGCTTTGAAGCACCAGTTCGGACGAAACAAGCCCGAACGACATATAGAACATCGGCACCTCTCTGTTGATGCAGAACATATAGTTTGCTATCAGATACAGCACGCCGCCGAGGATACTTATCGCCGCGGATTTTGAAATGCTGATAATAAAGCTGCACATTCCGAAGAAGAACACGCAGGCGGGGATTATCCGCACAAATTCAAAGGCAAAATCCGGCAGGAGCAGGCACGACGCCGCCATCATAATTGAAACGTTCAGGAGCATCGCGCAGAATATGACCGTGCAAATAGCGCCTGCGCTCACCCTTTTGTTGACGAACAGCACCTCGTTGCCCTCGGATTCGTTATACTCCCTGAGCACAAAAATGACATCCCACGCGGAGAAAAACGGAAATATCACCTGCGACATCTGCAGCAGATAAACCTCGATCATATCGGGCTCGGTGCCGTTGAAATGCATGGAGCAGAGCAGCAGCGGATAGAGAACATCGAAGAGCACGAGCGGAACGAACCTCACCGCGCCCACGTTTTTCAACGACAGCCGCACAGCCGTAAAAACTGCGCTCATATGTTTTTTGTTATGCATATGTATCCGTCCTCAACGCGCGGAGATACCGACGCGGCGGCAGGCTGAGCCTGCGCCGAGAGCACGGCGGTCATCCGCTTTGAATCGCGCTCAAACTGGCGCTGAATGAAATACGGCTCCGAAAGCTCGCCGAGCCTTGAATCCTCGATTTCATAGACCTTGCCTGCGGCGGCATTTTCTATTTCGGCGCATGTGCCCTGCGCCGCCACGGTACCGTTGTTTATTATCACCAGCTCGTCGCAGAGGTTTTCGACGTCCTCGACAATATGCGTGGAGATAATTATCGTGCGCTCGCCCTCGAGCTTTGAAACAATATTCTTAAAGCGCAGGCGCTCTTCCGGATCGGACTGCCCCTCGCCGCCGGCCTCGTCCTCGATGCGTATCTCGGGGCCTATGTACTTCTTCCCGAAGGCGACGTAGGCGTTGTAGCCGGTTATCGCGGCGGCCATCGCGGTCCAGAGCGCGCCGAAGGCGCCCAGGCTGGGAATGACGACGAAGATGCCGATGAGGAGGAAGATGCAGCCGCACACCATACCAAGTATGCCGTTTGCACGGCTGGGCCGGTAGGTCCCCCTCCGGCCCCTGCGCCTGTTGTTCATCAATAGTTCTCCTCGGGCGCGCCCTCGGCCTTTTCAAGCTCCATGGCGAGCTTCACGATGCGGCTGGTGCCGAGCCTGTCCGCGCCGAGGTTTATGAAGTCCTCCGCGTCCTCGATCGTCTTGATGCCGCCAGCGGCCTTGACCTTTATCTTGCTGTCGCAGCAGGCGCGCAGCAGCGCGACGTCCTCGCGCGTGGCCCCGCCCGTCGAGAAGCCGGTGCTGGTCTTGATGAAATCCGCGCCGGAATCCGACACTATGCGGCAGAGCATGCGCTTTTCGTCGTCGGTGAGCAGGCAGCACTCGATGATGACCTTGAGTATCTTCCCCTCGCAGGCGGAGCGCACGGCCTTGATATCCTCGGCCACGGAGTCCCAGGCGGCGTCCTTCACCATGGCGAGGTTCACGACCATGTCGATCTCGTCCGCGCCGTTCCGGACGGCGTCGGCGGCCTCGAAGGCCTTGGCGGCGGTGGTCATGTAGCCGTTCGGAAAGCCGATGACGGTGCAGACGGCCATGGCATCGCCGAGGTAGGCCTTGGCGCCCTTGACATGGCAGGGCGGGATACATACGGAGGCGCAGCCGTATTTTACGGCCTGGTCGCAGATGGCGCGTATCTCCTCCGCGCCGGCGTCTACCCTGAGCAGGGTGTGGTCGCAGCGGGAAAGTATCTCTTTAAGCTCCATTTTTCTTTCTCCTTACACTGAGTTGAGCCCATTATAATACAGTCTCCGGGAATATACAAGCGCCGCGGCGAATAAGCTGTAGCGAGCCGGCGGGACGCGCGGGCGACAACGATACGGAGGCAAGGGCATGGACGAGAGCAGCAGGATAAGGAACGACGCGGAGCTGCGCGGGGCGTTGGCGGCGGCTCCGGAATTTTCGCACATGAGCCGCGGCGAGCGGTTTTTCGTATTTCCCGTGGAGACGCGGCGGCTCTCCGGCGCGGCGGACCGGATCAACGTCATAGCCAGGCAGTCGCTGCTGAAGCTGGCCGAGCCGGGCGAGGCCGGCTGCATCCATGTGAGGGGCGAGCTGCGCTCCTTCAACAACCGGCGCGGCGAGGGTGCAAAGCTGGTGATCACGCTTTTTGCGCGCGAGCTTTTCTTTGACGAGGGCGAGGACATAAACCGGATAAGCCTGACGGGCACGCTCTGCAAGCCGCCGAACCTGCGCGTCACGCCCATGGGCCGGGACATCTGCGACCTGATGCTGGCGGTGAACCGGCGCTGCGGGCGCTCCGACTACCTGCCCTGCATCTGCTGGGGCCGGCGCGCCCAGGAGGCCGCAAGGCTCAGGACCGGCGACAGCCTGGAGCTCTCCGGCCGCATCCAGAGCCGGCCGTACATAAAGCTCATAGACGGGCTGCCGGTCGAAAAGACCGCCTTTGAAGTCTCCGTAGCCGAGCTGAACGGGCCCATCTGACGGAAAAAACTGCAAAAATAAGCTCGCCCCGGCCGGGAATACTCGGTTCGGGGTGCTTTTATAATGCGGAAAATTGTATTTTTGCTCCTTTTGGCCCTGCTGTGCCCGGCACAGGCGGCGGCTGGCGAACCCGTCAGGCTGCCGGTCATCATGTACCACCACATTTCAAAGGACGCCTCGCGGGCCGGGGACTACGTCGTGACGCCGGAGCTGCTCGAGGGCGACCTGCGCTGGCTGAGCGAGCATGGCTACACCGCCGTGAGTACGGCGGAGCTCATCGACTACTGCGCGGGCCGGGGCGGCCTGCCGGAGCGGCCCGTGCTCCTGACCTTCGACGACGGCCAGCTGAGCGTGCTGGAATACGCCCTGCCGCTGCTGGAAAAATACGATATGTGCGCCGTGGCGGCGCTGGTTGGCTCGCTCTGCGACAGGGAAGCGGAGCTTTCGTACCGCAGCCCGGAGTATTCGTACCTGAACTGGGCGGAGGCAGCGGAACTTGCGGCCTCGGGCGTCTTTGAGCTGGCCGCGCACACGCAGGCGATGCACGAGGAGGCCTATCCGCGCCGGGGCTGCCTGCCGAAGCCGGGCGAGGGCGAGGCGGACTACCGCCGGGCGCTCTCGGAGGACCTGGAGGCTGTGGAGCGGAGCATAGAGGCGGCCTCGGGCGCGAGGCCCCTGGTCTTCGCCTATCCCTACGGCTTCCACTGCGAGGCGGCGGAGGCGCTGCTGCGCGAGCGGGGCTATGCGCTGAGCCTCACCTGCGAGGAGAGGGTGAACACGCTCACGGGCGAGCCGGAGGAGCTCTTCGGCCTGGCCCGCTTCAACCGCCCGGCGCAGGAGGGGCGCGAGGCCTTTTTCGCGCGCCTGGGCATGTGAGGCGCGCTTGACCGGGCGCCGCGGCTGTGGTACCTTAGTAAAAAAGGGAAGCCGGAGGTGCTTTGCTTGAAAACACGATCACGCCGCGCGCTCGGGCTGCTGCTGGCCGTATTGCTGCCTGCCCTCGCGCTCTCGGGCTGCGGGCTCTCGGCGCAGACGCTCGACGAGCTGCTGTACGGGCAGACGGAGGAGCCCCGGCTGTCGCCGGAGCCCGTGGAGTACATCATCCCGCTCGCACAGGGCGACTGGCTGGACGAGGTCTACAGGCCGGACGTGGACTATGCCGACATGGCGGATATAGCGGCGCAGGCGGAGCTGGGCCCGAAGCTGGAGCGGCTTTTGGAGTTTTGCCGCGGCGGCGAGGACTGGGAGCTCTCCGAGGCCTATCTCGAGGCCGCCGACGAGCTGGGGCTGGTCTATACCCGCTACAGCCTGGCGGACATAGCGTACTGCGCGGGGCCGACGGAGGAGACGGAGGCGGCGCTGGACTCGGCGCGGCAGGCCTGGCAGCAGGCGCTGCTGGATTTTTACAACGTCATGGGCGAGCTGGCCCTTTCCAACGCGCAGCTGCTGGACGAGGCCCTGGGCGAGGGCGTAGCGGAGAACTTTGCGGGCTATGCCGGCATGGAGAGCTGGGGAGGCGACGCCGGCGCGCAGGAGCAGCTGCTTTACAGCTACCATCAGCTCATGCAGTCGCCGCAGCCGGACGAGCAGGCCGCGGCCGAGCTCTTCGTGCAGCTGGTGGAGCTCCGGAACGCCGAGGCCCGCGAGGCTGGCTGGTCGAGCTATGCCGAGCAGTGCTATTATGAGGACTATTACAGGGCCTATTCGCCGCAGGACGCGGCCTCGGTGGTCTGGCCCGCGGTAAAAGAATACTGCGCGCCGCTGCTGGGCCTCTACGAGGAGGCAGCAGCCGACGCGCTGTGGACGCTGTATTACGAGTCCGGCCTGGACTGCTCGGAGGAGCGGGTGCTCGAGGTGCTGGACTATGTCGCGCCGAGGCTGAGCCGTGACGCCGCCGAGGCGCTGGACTACATGCTTGCCCACGGGCTCTACGACATAGGGCCGAGCCCGACGAAGCTGGACACGGGCTTCACGGCCTATCTCTATTACTTCAACGTGCCCTTCCTCTTCAACTCGCCCTACGGCGACGTGGACGACTTTTCCGACAGCTTCCACGAGTTCGGGCACTACCTGAACGGCTACGGCACGGTGAGCGACCTGGTCTTCGGCATGCCGGACATGGACCTCTCCGAGCTGCAGGCCCAGGGCATGGAGATAATGTTCACGCACTGGTACGAGGACGTCTTCGGCGGGTACGCGGACGAGATGCTGCTCGCGACGCTCTGGGACATGCTCGACAGCGTGGTGGAGGGCTCGCTCTACGACGAGTTCCAGCAGCGCTGCTATGCCGAGCCCGACCTGACGGCGGAGCGGGCCTGTGAGCTGTACCTGGAGACGGCCGCGGGCTACGGCCTGGAGCCGGGCAAATACGACTGGCTCTACATCCCGCACAATTTTGACGACCCGTTTTACTACATAAGCTACTGCCTCTCGGCCCTGCCGGCGCTGGAGCTCTACGGCATACTGCAGGAGGAGCCGGAGACGGCGGCGACGCTCTACATGCGCGCGGTCTCGCTGGACCCGGAGCTCTACTACTTTGACGAAGCGCTGGAGGAGTGCGGCTTTTCGGACGTCTTCGACGCGGAGAGTTATGCCGCGTGCGCGAGGCAGCTCGAGCCTGAATTTGAGCGGCTCAGCTCTTGAAGGCAAAGACCAGGGCCGCGATGAAACCCAGGGCCATGGGCACGGCAAAAATGGCCATATCCGTCCAGACCCAGACGGCCATAAAGAGGAAGGCGGCGCCGAGCAGCAGGAAAACGGCGCCGCTTTGCCTGTAAAAGCGCTTTTTATCCGCGCCTGCGCGCTCCAGCTTGCTGGAGAAAAGCCAGGTGTTGTTGAGCAGCGGACCCTTGCCTTTGCACTGCAACGCGCCCAAAATAAAGAGTACCAGGGCGATAAAGAGGCAGATGACGACGTTTATCTCTTTCATGTCTTCCTCCTTTTACCTGATAGGTTGGCGTCGGCGCGCATGATGATATCGCGCACGAGCCTGACGGCGGCTTCGGCGTCGCCGGTACTGACGGCGGCGGTGAGCTCGGCGTGGAGCTTCACGGACTCTTTGCGCTCCGAGGCGCGGCGGTAGTGCTCGGCGGTGAGGCCGCGCAGCGGGCCGTGGAAGGCCTTGAAGGTCATGGCGTAGACGTCATTGCCTGAGAGCTGGGTGAGGCGGTAGTGGTAGTCGCAGATGGCGTCTATCTGCTCCGCGCCGGAGGAGCGCTTTATCCTGTCCATGAGCTGGGGCAGCAGCTCGTCTGAGGGGCCTCTGCCGCTCTCGCAGGCGAGGCGGGCGCACTCGCACTCTATGAGCGCGCGCATGTCCATGAGGTCGTGCAGCAGCGACTCGCTCATCTGCGAAGAGCCGTACTCCATGATGACGGAGAGGGTCTGGGGCGTGGCCTCGCGCAGGAAGTCCGAGACGAAGGCGCCCCGGCGCGGCACTATGCGCACAAAGCCCTTGCGCTCGAGCTCGAGCATGCCGAGGTTCACGCTGCTGCGTGAGAGCCCGAAGTGCGCGGCGAGCTCGCGCTCGGCCTCCAGCCTCTCGCCGGGCTTCAGCCGGCCAGAGAGTATCCTCGCTTCTATCTCCTTCACAAAGCCCTCACGCTTGCAATTTTCCGCTGTACCGGCCATGTCCTGCCTCCCGCTGCAACTTTCTATGCTACAAGGATAAACTGAAACCGGCATAAAATCAAGTGGCGTGCGGGCCGGCTTTCAAAATCGTGTCAGAACGCCGTTGAAATCAGGGCTGAGGGCGTATATAATGAAGCTGTGGCCATACCAGAAAAGAAGGAGGGCGAGCGATGCAAAAATACGACGTAGTGGTGGTCGGCGCCGGCAACGGAGGCCTGACTGCCGCCGCCTGCCTGGCGAAGGCTGGGAAAAAGGTGCTGCTTTTGGAAAAGCACAACCTGCCGGGCGGCTGTGCGACGAGCTTCCGCCGGGGCAGGTTCGAGTTCGAGTCGGCGCTGCACGAGCTGTGCCAGATGGGCGAGCCGGGCCAGGGCGGGCATGTGCGGGAACTGCTCGACGAGCTGGGCCTGGATGTGGAATGGGTGCCGGTGGACGAGGCCTTCCGCTCCATAAATACGGACCCGGATGAGGGCTTTGACGTGACGATACCCGCCGACGAGCAGGGCTTTATCGACGCCATGGAGAAGGCCGTGCCCGGCTGCAGGGCCTCCATCGAAAACCTCATGGAGCTCACACGCATGATAGGCGACGGCGTGGACTGGCTCTATGAGTACAACAACGATCCGCCAAAGCTGCCGATGCTGATGAAGTGGGCGGACCTCATGCGCTGCGTGTCGGTGCCGACGGACGAGATGCTCATAAAGCTCGGCGTGCCGAAGAAGGCGCGGGAGATCTACGAGAGCTACTGGGACTATGTGGGCGTGGACTCGACGAAGATGAGCTTTGCCGTGTACGCGCAGATGTTCAGGATGTACCTGACCTTCAAGCCATATATCTGCAAGATGCGCAGCCACGAGATAGCCATGGCCTTCGACAGGCGCATACGCGAGATGGGCGGCGAGATCTGGTATAACTGCGAGGTCAGGAAAATAGACGTCCGCCGCAACAAGGTGCGGGGCGTGGTCCTTACGGACGGGACGTATATCGAGTGCGAGCGCGTGGTGTCGAACCTGATACCGACGGTGGTGTTCTCGAAGATGGTGGACCCGGCCGAGGTGCCGGAGCGCGACCGGCGTGCCTGCAATGCGAGGAAGCTCGCGCAAAACTGCTTCACCATCTACCTGGGCCTGGACGCGACGGCGGACGAGCTGGGCATAGAGGGCTATGACACATTCGTGCGCGACACGGGCGACACGCTCAAGCAGTATGAGAGCTCGGCGGCGATAGACACGCACAAGACCTACTGCGTCACCTGCCTGAACCGGGCGATACCGGACTGCTCGCCTCCGGGCACCTGCATCCTGTCCTTCTCGAAGTTCTACTCGGAGGACGCCTTTGCCGGCGTGTCGGAGCGGGACTACTTTGATGTCAAGACGAAGATCGCGGAGGAGACGATAGACCACTTTGAGAAGTGGTTCGGCGTGGACATCCGCAGCCACATAGAGGAGCTCGTGACGGCGAGCCCCGTGACCTTCGCGCGGTATATAGGCACGCCGCAGGGCGACGTGTACGGCTACGCGAGCGTCATGTGGGACGGGATGTTCCCGCGCGTCATGTCCTGCGAGAAGCTGGACTACACGATAAAGGGCCTGCGCTTCTGCGGCGGGCACGGCACGAACATGGACGGCTACAGCCAGGCCTATCTCTCGGGCGCCGAGGCGGCGAGATATACGCTCAAGGACATGAAGGAGGGCCGCTGAGATGAAGTACAGCTATGACAGGAGCGAGATAAAGAAGATCCCGCTGAGCGGTTTCCTGAGCATGGTGCCGGTGCGCAACCGGAAGATCGCCGCGGGCGCGGAGACCCTGCCCGTGTCGGAGTATAACGCCAACCGCCTGGCAAAGAGCCTGCATCCTGCGGTGCAGCATGTGAAGATAGCGAAGGTCGAGGAGCACGCCGAGGCCAAGAGCTTCACGCTGGTACCGGACACGGAGCGCGGCACGCAGAAGCTGGCGTATTTCCGTGCGAGCCAGTATGTGAGCGTGGACCTGAACATAGGCGGCGCTACGCTCTCGAAGCCCTATACGATACGCTCGGGGCCCGGCAGGGCGCTGGGTGGGACCGGCACGAGCTATGTGCTGACGATAAAGCTGACGCGCCCGGGCTACGCCTCGAAGTGGATACTCGGGAACTGGAAGGCCGGGGACAGCGTGGACATCTCGGGCCCGCTCGGCGACTTCTACTACGACCGCATACGCGACGCGCGGCATGTGGTGGCCCTGGCGGGCGGCAGCGGGATAACGCCCTTTTTCTCCATGGCCGAGGCGATAGCGGACGGCATCGAGGACTTTGAGCTGACCGTCCTGTACGGCAGCCGGACTGCGGAGGGGATACTGCTCAAGGACGAGCTCGACGCGGTCGCGGCGCGGGCCGGCGGCAGGGTGAAGGTCGTGCATGTGCTCAGCGACGAGGAGCGCGAGGGCTATGAGCACGGTTTCCTGACGGCGGAACTGGTGAAGAAGTACGCGCCCGAGGGCGACTACTCGGTGTTCATGTGCGGCCCGCAGGCGATGTACGACTACGAGGAAGAGGAGCTGAAGGCGCTGGGCCTGCCCAGGCGGCGGATAAGGCGCGAGCTCTCGGGCGACTATATAGCCGGCGAGGCCTCGGAGAGGAGCTATACCCTGACCCTGAAGCTGCGCGGCGAGGAGCGGCAGCTGGAGTGCCGGGAGCACGAGAGCCTGGAATGGGCGATAGAGCGCGCGGGCATAAAGGCCCCGACGCATTGCAGGAGCGGCGAGTGCGGCTGGTGCCACGCGCGGCTGGTGTCCGGCGAGGTGTATGTGCCAGAGGCGGCGGACGGCCGCAGGGCGGCTGACGTGAAGTTCGGCTGGATACACCCCTGCGCCAGCTTCCCGAGGTCGGACGTGGTGCTGGAAATATATCCTGGCGCATAAGAGAACAGGCTTGTTAAAAGGGGCCTCATGGTGTACACTTACAGCATAAGGCCCCTATTTTGAAAGGAGTGTTGTCTATGGATCGCGGTGCTCTCAAGGCGGACGCGAAAGACGCCATGCGGCAATCTCAAACCAGCCCCTATATCACCTCTCTGATTTACTGTGCGATAAGCTATGTGATCACCGTGCTCTCGGTCCGGCTCATGCGCATAGACGTCACGGTCTATCTGAGGCTGCTGGCCCTCAACGACACGGACGCCGCCATAAACTATATCATTTCCAGCCGGCCGGGCAGCTTTGCCTATCTGATAGACGCGCTGCTGCGCTGCATGATGCTGCTGCTGAACGCTGGCTTCATCATCTTCACACTGAAGATGGTGCGGCGGCAGGAGAACAGCCTCTGGAACCTTATGGACGGCTTCCAGCACTTCTTGAAGGTCATCGGCCTGCGG
>OGQA01001512.1_pt1 | contig 10986 bp, 9 predicted proteins | sample 1553011 | NCBI WGS metagenome assembly OGQA01 (sample SAMEA2580256, study PRJEB22360) | human gut metagenome | biome: human gut; feature: human-associated habitat; material: faeces | place: Denmark | collected 2008/2010 | reverse complement strand
CGGTTCAGATGTGTTGCGTATAGAGCGATCAAAGTCCGGTTCAGATGTGCTATGTGTAGAGCGGTTCGGGTTTATCCATGACAGAGAGACACAGATATGTTTTGGAAAGTCCGGCTCAGACGTACAGGTAGGGGCAGGAATTCCGGAAACAATTTGATCAAGTCTTATGACTAAGTGAAAAATATACGGTTGTTTGTTTTAGTGTTCTGAAGAGAAGGGAGATCGGGCAGTGCAGCGATCGATTTTGAGAGAGAACGGCTATATGAAAATACTTGTGATAAATGCCTCTGCAGATGTGCTTGTTGTCGGAGCCGTGGAGGACAATAAAACTCTTTTCGAGCTTTCCGACGGCGAGAGGAGCTCGCACAGTGTCGCCATCAACGCCGCAGTCGGCAAGGTCACGCAAAATATGACCGGACTGAAGGACTTCGATGCCTATGCCGTTTGCGTCGGGCCGGGAAGCTTTACGGGAATACGTGTCGGGATCGCGGCGGTAAAGGGGTATCGTATGGTTTTCGACAAACCCGTTATTTGTTTCAACTCTTTACAGCTTGCGGCATATAATGTTAAGGGCGACTGTGAAGTGGTGATGCAGGCTGGGAGAGGAAGGTATTACCGTTGTTCTTTCCGTGACGGCAAGCAGACGGGACTTCCTTCTCTTGCGGAAAAGTTCCCGGAGTCCGGGAATAGGGTCGTTGAGTACGATCCCCGTGATCCTTACGCCGAGGAAACGGCATGTGTGGTGAGAGAGGCTTACTTCAATAAAGATTTCAGTGAGGATATATCGCCCATGTATCTTCAGCTGTGTCAGGCAGAGGAGGACAGAGCAAAAAAAAGTTCATTTGAATTGCGTCCGATAACTCCGCTCCATGTTGCTGACGTGGCTGCCGCCGAAAAAGAGATTTTTACAAATGAAGCCTGGAATGAAAGCATGATAGAATACTCAGTGAAAGCCGAGCCGGTTTCTTTTTTCGGAGCTTTCGACGGCAGTGTGCTTATGGGATACGCCTGTTTGGAAATAGCATTCGAAACGGCTTATCTGAGCAATATAGCGGTAAAACCCGTTTTCAGAAGAAAAGGCGTGGGAGAATTGCTTCTGAGAAGATGTGCGGTTGTCGCTGCCGACAGGGGCGCTTTACGTATCGTTCTGGACGTGCGCAAGAGCAACTTCGCCGCGATCGCGCTTTATAAAAAAGCCGGTTATACGGAAGTCTGCCTCAGAAAAAATTTTTACGGCAACGAGGACGCCGTAACAATGGCGGTTTCCCTTCCGGAAAAAAATCTTTAGTATTCCGACCCGGCCGTTTCGTACCGCGGATCAGTTGTCCGCGGGGCAAGGGTCCGCGAGGCTGTAATGTTTGTGACTGTTAATGATTTGAATACATATTATACCAAAGAGGATGGCGAAAACGCCGTCCTCTTTCTGCATGGATGGGGATGTGATTCTTCTACGATGAAAGTCCTGGCAGAAAACATCGACCGTCCCGTAGTCTCTTTGGATCTGTGGGGCTTCGGGCGGAGCGAGGCTCCGCACGAAGTCTGGGGGAGTCATGAATACGCTTCGGCGCTTGCTCGTTTCTGTGATTCGGCAGGTCTGAGAAAAACAGATATCGTGGCACATTCCTTCGGCGGCAGGATAGCTCTGGCACTGGCGGCGGATATGCCGGAAAGAGTAGGGAAAATAGTGCTGGCGGGAGGCGCGGGACTGAGAAAAAAAAGCTTTGTCAGATGGCTGAAGCAAAAGGCTTTCAAGATCTGCCGTAAAACGGGCATGAACACGAAATTCGCCGGAAGCGACGATTACCGCAACGCTCAGGGCATAATGAAAAAAATACTTGTACGCGTCGTGCGGGAGGATCTTTCGGAAGAAGCAAAAAAAATCACCTCTCCCGTGCTCCTCATCTACGGTACGGAAGACAGAGAAACTCCCCTGTGGATCATGCACAGGTACAACAGACTGATCCGAAACAGCGGATGCGTGAAAGTGAAAAACGGCGGTCATTTCTGTTTCCTTACTCATACGCGGTTTGTAGCTGCAGCCGTAAACTCTTTTTTTAAGGAATAAATCTTTTAATGTTTGACTCGGGATCATTCGGAGGTTTTATGTCGGGATTTTATTTTTCAGTTCTGGCGGCGGCGGGAGGAAGCGTCGCCCTTTTATTTTGCCTGTGGTTTTTCCAGCTGAGCAGTTACAGAGCGGCAGAATATATCGTTCTGTTCAGGACAGGAAAAGGAATATCGCTTATTCTGGCAGCATTTGCTTTTCTGTGCTGCAGCATTTACGGAAATTTTGCCGCTATGACCGCTTCGGCTTTGTTTTTTGAAATGCTTTCGACGTATTTTCTGAAACAGCCCAAAAAAGTTGCGCTGAAACGGACGGGACGTTTTAAAAGACTGTTTGTCGTCGGATGCTTTTTTATTGTCGTAAGCGCGTCGGTTTATCCGCCGTCGGCTTTGTTTTTTTCTTTTGCGGCGCCGGCAGTTTCGGCGGTTGTGCTGTCTCCCTATGAAAAAATCAAAAATGCCGGGTATATCGAAAAGGCGCGCAACGCGTATTCGGCGGTTCCGGTCAGAGTATGCATTACGGGAAGCTACGGTAAAACAACAGTTAAAAACATGTGTTTTACTATTCTTTCGGAAATTTATAAAACCTTCGCCACCCCACTCAGCTATAATACGCCTCTCGGACTGGCTCTCGCTTCAGACGGATTGTCGGGAGATGAAAGGATTGCGGTGGTGGAGATGGGCGCAAGACGAGTCGGAGATATCGCCGAACTGACGAAAATCGTAATTCCAACCGTTGCGGTGGTTACTGGTATAGCACCTCAGCATATAAAAACCTTCAGAACTCTGGATAACGTTGCAAAAGAGAAGCTATCTCTCCTCAACGCTCTCAGGGACAAAAGCGCTTTCATCTATAACGCCGATGACAAAAACCTCTGCGCTTACCTTTCCGCTTTGGGGATAGAGGGACTCGGATGTGGGATCGGAGGGAACTATGTCAGGGCGCACAGGGAAGGAGAAGAATGGGTCTTCTCATACGGAAACACCGAAATACGTTCGGTAGTAAAGGTATTGGGAGAAGGAAGCGTGGGAGATATGGCGATGGCAGTAGGTGTGGCGGCGATGCTGAAGGTCCCTGCCGAAAAGATAGCCGCAGGTATCGGGAAAATCAGACCTTCGCCGCACAGAATGGAGTATTTTGAAAAAAACGGGGTCACCATCATCGACGACAGCTACAACTGCAACATACAAGGGGCATCGGAAGCTTGCAAAGTGCTCAGGCAGCTGGGGAAAAGGAGTTTTGTAATTACCGCGGGAATAGTCGAAGGCGGAAAAAAGGCCGGCGAACTCAACAGAAAGATAGGAAGTATGCTTTCGGAGACGGCTTATTTGACGGTTGCGGTGGGAGTGAACGCCGGCAGTATACGCGAGGGATATCTGAGCGGCAAGAAGAAGGGAGAGTTTATGACGGCTCTAAGACTGGATGACGCCGTCAGGACAGTTTCCGAAAGGTGTGTGCCTGGTGATGTCATATTGTTTATGAATGATCTTCCCGATAATTATGTGTGAAAAATGCCGTTTCACGCAAGAACCTTTTTTCAATCCGAAGCATATAATCTCTACGGCAAGGAGGGTAAAAAATGGCAAGGATGATTATTTTCGGCGGCAAAAGCGTGGAGTCCGGGATATCCGTGATAACGGCGCTGCAGGCGGCTGAATATTTTACGGGAGCAAAGCTTATATATATCGATAACGACAAATGGAGACTTGTAAAGCACGGCTGTACGCCCGCGGATCTTTCCGATCCGAAATTTCTTGAAAAGTGTCCCGAAGCAAGACTTCTGACGGACGGTTATATATATATCAGGCGCGGGTGGAGATGGGAAAAAAAGTTCCGTGCCGAAAGCGTGTTGAACTGCTGTCACGGCGGGGCGGGCGAAAACGGTGAACTGTCGGGGTTTTTAAAGACATGCGGCGTGCTGGTCATCAACGGAGGTATAGTGCAGCAGGCGGTAAGCATGGATAAAGCCGTTGCTAAGGTTTTCTTCAGAGGACTGGGACTGCCTGTGGTCGAAGGAATGACGGTGTCGAAAAAGGAGTTTGCCGCAGAGCCTCGGAAAACCGTTGATAAAATTTGCGATGAGATCGGACTGCCTGCAGTCATAAAGCCAGTCGGAGGGGGGAGCAGTATTGCCGTAGCGCCCGCTACCGATAAAGAGGAGCTTTATGAGGCGCTTGCCGCGGCATTCGAGTTTGATATCACGGTGCTGATAGAAAGGGAGCTGAAGGATTTTATCGAAGTGAATGTGGCGGTGTACGAAAAGGAAAACGGTATCGAGTGCAGTCTGCCCGAAAAGCCGATACGTGCGGGCGAGATACTCGATTTTAACGATAAATACAGAGTTTTCGGCAAAGGAGGCGGTAAGAGAGAATTTCCTTATGAAACTCCTTTTGCTTCGGAGATCACAAAAGCCGCCGAACTGATCTATAAGAGTCTTTCCGGGGAAGGCATAATGCGCGCCGATTTTCTTATCGAGGGAGACAAGTGGTATATAAACGAAATAAACGCTTTACCCGGATCCATGTCTTTTTATCTGTTTCCCGATAAAAATCCTTCCGAGATGCTCGAGGAAAGCGAAAAGGTCGCCCGGGCGAAAGCCGAAGAAAAAGAAAAACTGATTTATTCATATGACGCGGGAGAAATAACGGGCAAAAAATAAACGGGTTTTACAAAACGCCGGAAGCATACGGCGGGAAAAATATGTCTCGGGAAGGAAAGTGCCGGCGAAAAGATAGATCGCCTATTGAGAAGTTGCAATAAAACGGTTGTAAAAAAAAGGCTTTTAGTGTAAAATAGGAGATAATATGAGCGGAAGTATGCACTCGGTTTTTTCGGGGCTAAAAGTCACGTTTGACACGCCTCTTTCGCGGTTTTCTACCGTACGCATAGGCGGAGGAGCGAGGATATTTGTCCGAGCCGGTTCAGAGGAGGATGTCAGGCTTTTCCTGGAGGCGTGTCATGCCGCGGGATGCAGATATTTTATTTTGGGCGGCGGAAGCAACGTTTTGTTCGACGACCGCGGATTTGACGGTGCCGTTCTGCATTTCGGAAGAGAGATGGCGCAGATATATCGTGAGGGAAACCGTGTTTTCGCGCAGAGCGGGGCGAGGCTTTACGGTATTTATGATTGCTGCAGGTATTATGATCTCGGAGGAGGAGAATTTCTTAGAAATATCCCTGCTTCGCTGGGAGGCGCCATATACAACAACGCCGGTTGTTTCGGGCATGACATGAGCTGTATTACTGAAAAGATATATGCCGTGAGCCGCAGAGAGAAAAAGGTCTTTGAAAAAGACGAAGCGGAATTTGCATACAGAAAAAGCTTTTTTCAGAAAAACCGTGAATGGATAATCACGGGAGCGCTTTTGAATTTTCACGAAGGCTTCGACGAAGCTGCAGCCGAAGAAATAAGTTTTAGAAAGAGAAAAACTCAGCCGCTGGGTTCGCCGAGTCTCGGAAGCGTGTTCAAAAGAGAGGGGGACGTGATACCCGCCATGGTGATAGACAGGCTCGGACTCAAAGGATTATGCGTCGGAGGAGCGCAAGTTTCGCGGGTCCACGCCAACTTTATTGTGAACGCCACGAGAAAAGCTACGTGCGACGACTATCTTTCGCTCATGGAAATAATAACCGGGGAGGTTGAGCGGTACGCCGGAGTGATTCTGACTCCCGAAGTGGAGCACTTAGAGTACCGCGGTGGCTTTTTTGTATAATTTTCTTGCGGATTTGCATACTCACACTACCTTTTCTCACGGTAAAGGTAGTATCGAGGACAATTACAGAGCGGGAGCCGGAAATGGGCTGAAGCAGGTGGGCATAAGTGACCACGGGCTTCGGCATATCGCCATGAAGGTCAAGCAGTACGAAATTCCCGTAATGAGAGCGGAAGCGGAACGTTTGACCGGGACACTGAACGGGTGCGAGCTGCTTTTAGGGATCGAAGCAAACATATACGGAAAAAACGGCGAAGTGGATCTGACATATGCTCAAAGGGACATGTTTGATTATGTTATAGCCGGTTTTCATCCCGCATGTATTCCAAAGAATATTCTGCAGGCATTTACATTTAATTTAAGCGGGAGTTTAAGAAGTATATTTCCTGACGTCCGTGTTAAAGAGAAATATACCCGTGCATACGTAAAAGCCATAATGTCTGGAAAGGTCGATATCATCAGTCATCTGAATCTCTATGTGCGAACGGACGTCAGCGAGGTGGGCAAAGCCGCGCGGGACTATGGCGTTATGATAGAGCTGAACGGTAAAGGCGTGGCAATGACTGACGATGAAGTGGACAAGCTGTATAAATTGGGCGTTATGTTTATCGTGAATTCCGACGCTCATTCTCCACAAAGAGTAGGAGATTTCTCTGCACCGCTCAAGGTCATAGAGCGTGTAGGGATCCCCGAGCACGCAATTGCCAACGCCGATAAAATCATACGTTTCAGGAGATAGCATGGAAGAGAATCGGGAAGCTTTTTCAGGTGCGGACAATGCTCTGCCGGAAGAAAGCGATAAGGAAAAAACAAAGAAAACCGTCAGGAAAAGGAAACCGGCAAAAACCGAAGACACGGCGCCCGAAAAAAATACGGCGATCAGAAAGAGCTCAAAAGCTGAAAAGACAGATAAAGTCGCCGCTGCAGAAAAGGGTATTCCGGATGAAGCAGAAAGCGTTTCGTCTATAAGCGAAAATACCGAGGATATCGCAAACGCGCTGAAAGATACGTCCTCTCGTGATGAAACAGCCGGCAGAAAAAAGAAAACTCCGGCAAAAAAACATAAAAAAACAGTAGCGGCAAAAGATGAGGAAGTACCTCTGCCCGACGGACAGAATGCGGCAAAAACATCCGTTGCCGAAAATGAATATGAGTCGGAAAATCACTCTGCCGATGTACCTGATATTCGGAAAGAGGAGACTCCCGCTAAAGAGAATACTGCTGAAGCCGTCAAAGCCGCTGCCGATGAAAACGCGGGCAAGACTCCCCGTCCCAAACGTTCCGCGGGCCGCAATAAGGTTTCTGCAGGGAAAAAGAAAAGCGCTTCTTACGAAACGAACGGAGCGGAAAACAAAAATGCGGACGATATGACTTCGGTTTTGCTCTCCTCCGCAGCTGCTGAAAATACCGCGGCTTCGGACAAAACTCCTTTTGCAGCTGACGACGGCGATGGAAAGCCGGTCCCTGACACGGGTTCGGAAACCGAAGAGACAATAACTGCCGAGGACAATTTGCTTGAAGTTTCTTCTTCCGAAAACAAATCTGCCGACAGGAGCAGAAGGAAAAGAGGAAAGGGCGCCGGAAAAGCTTCGGAGAAGAGCGTAAGCGCAGAAACGGCGGCTGTCGAAGCGGCTGCAGAAAAAGAAACAGAATTCAAGCCGAAGGAAGAAAGCCCCTTTACGGAAGAAAGCCCCTTTACGGAAGAAAGCCTCCGTACGGAGGAGAGCGGCGTTTCCTCGGGCAAGCAGAAGGCGTATTCCGAAAAAGGCTCCGGCGACAGGAGCAGAAGGAAAAGAGGAAAGGACAGAAAACAGTCGGGAATAAAAAACGCAAATAAGATAAGCGCAGAGCAAAAGCCCGATCCGAACAAAAAGCAGGAAAACGCATACGTATTTGAAAGGAAAATTTTCGTTCCTTATGAACTCGGCAGGGAAAATATCGCTTCTGTCGTCGGGTACAGATCTTCGGACGGGAAAAATATCGAGGGCAGGTACCGCGCAAGACGCAAACCTAAACCTGTTCCGGTTCCCGAAGTCAAAAAGCCGGTGATCGAAGAGGAACCGAAATTCGAACGCAAAGAACCCGATAAAAAAGAAAATAAAGTTAAAACGCTTGACGAAGTCAGCGGAGGTATTTCCCAGAAAGACGTCGCTCTTACAAAAAGACGTGTAAACGAAGTGTTGGTCGGTCTTTTTGCAAATAAGGACGAATGGCTGAGAAAAGACCTTATCAATGCCGCCATACTGAGCTACGGGCTTTCAGCCGAACAGCTGATGGATAAGGGAAGCGAAAGTATCGCTACGCGTTATAAGAGTCTTACGGGGTCGGTCATCAGCGAAATGCTTGCGCAAAAGCAAATGTATTACGTTGAGAACAGGCTTCGTCTTACCGCCACGGTGGACGAAACACGTGAACAGATAAATTATCGTGCCGAAATCGCGAAACTGTTTGAAAAAAAGGAAGCCTATTCCCGTACGGAAATACTCGACTCCCTTGCGGGCGACAGGGGAGATACCGCTAGAAGCCTTGCGGGTACAGCCCTCAGACAATTGGAAGACGCAGGCGAGATAACAAGATACAGAGGACTATATAAGCTGAAAAAGACGGAAAAGTATCCCGCAACACCTATCGGAGCTCATTTCATCGATACGGAAAAACTTTATCTGCAGGCAAGGAAAGGCAAACTCAGAAAAGACGTGTATTTATACAAGCTCAAGCTAATGTACATGCAGGCTATAAATATATTGGGCAGCGTATTTATGGAAGTGCTTGCTCTGCAGGCGGTAAAAACGCTTTACGGCGATTCGGTCGTAAGGGAGGAACTCACTGCCGGCCCCAACGACAACGGAATAGACGGAGTCGTTGAAGTGGTTGAGCCTTTGGGCTTCAGACAGCTGATACTTATTCAGGCCAAAACAAGACAACGCCTTACTACCAGCGTTACCGTAAAGGAACTCCGGGAGTTTGTCGGAGTCATGAACGGCGAGCATGCTACCTACGGCGTCATGGCAACCAACGCGGGCGTACATGCGGAGGGCAAAAAATTTGCCGCGAAAATCCCTAATCTTACCATTATCGATATGGACAGGCTTTTCGATATCGCACTCAAAAAATCCATGGGGATAGTGTATGACGAGTCGGGACTTCCCTTCCTTGACGCGGATATGTTTATAAGCTATTCTCTTGCAGTAAAGGATAAGTAACAGTTTCTGACAGCGTTGTTTTCAACATAAAGATCCGAATCAGAGGATTTTTCAGGGGCGGATAATAGGGCTTCGGCGGTTTTTTCGGTACTGTGGAGTCCGTACGCCGGGGTTTTCTTCAAGCAAGAACGGGAAGTTTCTGCCGGACCTTCGGTATGAAGAGGGTCTGTAAACGCAGAGGTCTCTGCAGGAAAATTTATCGGAGCGAAAAGACGTTCCGAAATTTATGAGGTAAAAAAATTGACTTTTAATCAAGAGGTAAAAAGCGAGGTAATATCCGGAATGAACAGACTGCCGGATTGCTGCAAGACAGCGGCGCTTTCCGCTCTGATAAAGGGGGCGGGGTCGCCCGGCTACAGCGATGGTTTTACTGTGGATTTCAGGTCGAATACTCCCGCCTTGGCTGATTTTGCGTTGTCTTTGCTTTTGCCCGAATGGGATACATCGGTTTTATACAGGAAGGAGGGCTGTTTCAGATTGGGAAATGCCCGCGTAATGCTAACGCGGTGCGGTATTATTTCTTTTGAGAACGGCCTTGAACTTGTGGAAGGGGTTCCGGAATGTTTTCTTCGGAAAGAATGTTGTTCGAAAAGCTATCTTAAGGGAATCTACCTCGCTTGCGGGTCGGTGACGGCGCCTATTCAGAAGGATATGTGTGAAAGCGTGAAAGGTAAATATCATTTCGAGCTTTCTCTCCCTTCTGTGGAAACGGCGTTGGACGTCATAAATCTTCTGAGCGACTTCGATTTTGAAGCAAGGCTTTCGTGCAGAGGGGAAAAGCAGCTCGTTTATCTCAAAAGGAGCGAAGATATTTCCGATCTGCTGGCATTTTTCGGTGCTCAGAGAGCCGTTCTGGAGCTTCAGAGCAGTATAGTCATAAGAACGCAAAGAGCAGAAGCCAACAGAAGCATGAACTGTATCGCCGCTAATATTTCGCGTGCGGCGCAGTCGGGGGTAAGGCAGGCTGAGGCAGTCAGAAAACTCGAGAAAGCCGGTCTTACCGATTCTCTTTCGGACGAGCTGAAAGAAACAGCTTTGCTCAGAAAAATGTATCCGGAGGCCAATCTCTCCGAATTGGCAAATCTGCATAAAAGCGCGGTAAGCAAAAGCGGGCTGAATCACCGTCTTCGTTTGCTTGAGAAAATGGCGGAGGAAATAAAATGAACGATATCGGCAAAAGAATAGTTGTTATGGGCAGTCCGGGCGCAGGTAAAACCACCTTTTCCGATAAACTCGGCAAGATTCTGTCGTTGCCCGTTTACCATCTGGATAAGTACTTCTGGAAAAACTGGAAGGAGTGCCCGGACGAAGAGTGGAACAAAATTGTCACGAAATTCACGCAGGAGGACTCATGGATCATCGACGGGAACTATATGCGTACAATAGATATCCGCCTGGAACGCGCAGAAACCGCCGTTTTTCTCGATTATAAAAGAAGGGTCTGTTTATGGAGCGTTTTCAAACGTGTCGTCAAGAATTACGGAAAACAGCGTCCCGATCTCGGTGACGGTTGTCCGGAACGTTTTGACATAAACTTTATGAAGTGGGTCTATGATTTTCCTGAAAAATACCGACCCGAACTTTTCGGAAAATTGCAAGAATATCCGCAGGTGAGTAAAATTATTCTTTTGTCAAGGAAAGAAGCAGATAAATTTTTGTCGGATATTGCCGAAAAAGTAAATGAATAAATATACCGAAGCTGAATTTTATCAAATTTTCCTGTGGATAAGTGGATAACTTTTGTGGAAAACCTGTTGAAAACCGCCTTTATGCAGTGGAAAACCGCAGAATTTCCCCTTCAGCAAAGCAATTTGCTTTATGCAGAATGCATCTCCTGCATAAAATCCGGAATACCGCCGATAAATATTTGGAAGCTTTTCGGAAACAGCCCCTCTAATAAGCTTTTTTAAAAATACTTGTCCCGTGATTTATAAATCCGGTTGTATCGGCGCAGTTTTTTGATTTTTTGGTACATATCGACCTGTAAACAAAAATTTACTAATTT
>OGQA01001511.1_pt1 | contig 10990 bp, 10 predicted proteins | sample 1553011 | NCBI WGS metagenome assembly OGQA01 (sample SAMEA2580256, study PRJEB22360) | human gut metagenome | biome: human gut; feature: human-associated habitat; material: faeces | place: Denmark | collected 2008/2010 | reverse complement strand
TGGCACCTCGATGTCGGCTCGTCGCATCCTGGGGCTGGAGCAGGTCCCAAGGGTTTGGCTGTTCGCCAATTAAAGCGGCACGCGAGCTGGGTTCAGAACGTCGTGAGACAGTTCGGTCCCTATCTGTTGCGGGCGTAAGAGATTTGAAGGGAGCTGTCCTTAGTACGAGAGGACCGGGATGGACGTACCTCTGGTGCACCAGTTGTTCTGCCAAGGGCATAGCTGGGTAGCTAAGTACGGACGAGATAAACGCTGAAAGCATCTAAGCGTGAAACTCTCCCTAAGATGAGATCTCTCATCCTTTATGGAGTAAGGGCCCAGAAAGACGATCTGGTTGATAGGCCGGAGGTGGAAGTGCAGTAATGTATGCAGCTGACCGGTACTAATAGCCCGAGGGCTTGACCTACAATTTGTGCAGGCAATCTAAGCCTTCTCCAGCGCATGAAATACATTGTTCGGTTTTCAGGGTGCAAGCAATTGCACATGAGTCGGCATGACGGAACACTGCTGTGCTGACAAGTTGGTGCTGATTAGGGCGAGGGTCCACCCGTTCCCATCCCGAACACGGAAGTTAAGCTCGCTTCTGCCCACAATACTTGGCTGGAAACGGCCCGGAAAGATAGGTAGCGCCAACACGAAAGCGACGGTCTAAAGACCGTCGCTTTTCTTTTTGTGACCGGGGAAGGCAGAGGGAAGGAAAGCCACGAAATGGCTTCCCTTCCCTTGTTTTCATTCGTTGAGGTTATCCGACAAACGCACCATCCACGGTCAATACCTGCCCGGTGATGAAGGATGCCTTTTCCGAGACGAGGAACGCTACCGCGTTGGCGATGTCCTGCGGCGTGCCCAGCCGTCCGAGGGGCGTCTGCTCGGCGAGGTCGTGCAGCACCTCCGGCCCGAGCACCTGCACCATGTCGGTGTCGATCACGCCGGGGGCGACGCAGTTGACGCGGATGCCGCTGGGAGCAAGCTCCATCGCGAGTGAGCGCGTGAGACCGATGAGCGCGTGCTTCGTGCAGGAATAGGTCACCTCGCAGCTCGCGCCGTGCTGGCCCCAGATGGAGGAAATGTTGACGATCACGCCGGCCTTTTCGTGCAGCATATGCGGCAGAACGGCCTGAATGGTGTTGCGCGCGCCGTTGAGATTGACGGCGAAGTAGCGCTCCCACAGCGCGTCGGTCACATCCTGAAAGAGCGCCTGACCGGCGACGCCCGCATTATTGACCAGCACGGAGATCGGGCCGAAAGCCTCCTCGACTCTTTTGACCATCGCGTTGACCTCATCACGCTTCGAAACGTCTGCCTGCACGGCGAGCGCGCGGCAGCCCTCCCGTTCAAGCTGCGCGGCAAGCTCCTCGGCCTTATCCCGCCGCTCGTAATAGTTGATGCCGACGGCATAGCCCTCGCGGGCAAGCTGCGCAGCGACGGCGCGTCCGATGCCGCGCGAGGAGCCGGTGACGAGCGCGACTCTGTTCATTGGATTCATACGCCGCTCACCTGCCCGTAGAGCCAAACCCGCCCTCGCCGCGCGCGGTCTCGGGCAGATCGGCGACCTCGTCGAACTCGATGGGCAGATAGGGCAGCAGGACGAGCTGCGCGATGCGCTCGCCCGTGCGGACGGTGCGCGGCTCCTCCGTGTCGTTGTGGAGGGCGATAAAGCATTCGCCGCGGTAGTCGCTGTCCACAACGCCGACGCAGTTTGCGGGACGCAGCCCCTCGCGGCTCGCCAGTCCGCTGCGGGCAAACACGCCGCCGAAGGTGCCCTCGGGCAGCGCCACGGCGATGCCGGTCGGCACCATAACGGTGTGGTGCGCAGGGATGGTCACCTCGCCGTCGCCGCTCAGGCAGGCATAGAGGTCATAACCGGCGGCAAACGCGGAGCCGCTGGTGGGAATGGTCGCGTTGGGGTCTAACTTCTTGATCTTGACTTGAGCCATGATTTATTGATCCTCCCAGAGTGTGATGCCGCCGCTCGACAGCGTGCGCGGCACGTCGATGATGCGCTGGTTGCTCGAGCCGCGGAAGCGGAGCGAGATGTCGTGCAGTTCCTCCACAAAGCGCCCGTCCACGAGCACGTCAACGAGCGAGAGCAGCTCGTCCGTGACCTCGCAGCGGGGATGGGAGCCGTCGGTGTGCAGCTGCTCCCAGGTGAAGCCGGTAAAGGCCCAAACGGTCTTGCCCGGCAGCCTTTCGCGCACGCGGCGCAGGAAGGGCAGCAGCCCGCGTTGATTTTCGGGTTCGAACGGTTCGCCGCCGAGGAGCGTGAGACCGTTGATATAGGCGGGCGCGAGCATTTGCAGCAGAGCCTCCTCCGTTTCGGCGGTAAAGGGATGACCGTAGTCAAACGCCCAGGTCTGCGGCTGGAAGCAGTTTTTGCAGCGGTTGGTGCAGCCGGAGACGAAAAGCGTCACGCGGACGCCCTCGCCGTTGGCAATGTCGCAGTTTTTGATCTCTCCGTAGTACATCGCGGACCTCCTATCGGATAAAAATGAGCCGGAGCAGCATGGTGAGCGCGTAGAGCAAGGGCTGATGCAGAACGTAAAGGAGCAGCGCGTGACGCCCGACGAGGGCGAGACGCGGCGCTCTGGCTGTGTAGAACCACTGCGGCAGGCGGCCCGCCTTGACATAGCGCCCTGCCCAGGTGCCGAGCAGGAACACGAAGAACCACGGCAGCAGCGGGAAATAGTCCGCCGAGGCGAAGTCGGGCGTGGTGAAGCCGAAGAGCCACAGGTGCGGCGTCTGCGTGGTCACGCCGTCCGCGCAGGGCGCGGTGAGGAAGATGAGCGCGAGACAGAGGACCGGCAGCACCCACGCGGGCAGCGCTTCCCAGAGCTTTCGCGTCAGGCCGAAGAGCAGCATACAGCTTGCAAGCAGATGCAGCACGCCGAACACGATGGTCATATCCATAAAATAGGTCACGAGCGTAATGCCGAGAGCGAGCGCCATCGCCTTCGCGCCGCGCTTGAGGTTGCTGCGCGAGAAATCCGAGCTGATGCCGGAGAGGAAGATGAACAATCCCGCGAAAAAGTAGTGCAGCACATCGAACGCCGGGTTGGTGAACAGCCACCACGGCGCGCCGAGAAATTCGCACAGGTCATAGAGAAAGTGATGGAGCACCATCAGGCACACGGCAAGGCCGCGCAGAGCGTCCATCAGCTCGATGCGGGCGGGCCGTTCCGTGCCGCTCATGCGGTGAGCTGCACGAGCGCGCCGGTCACTTTGTCATATTCGCGCTGCACGGCCTCGAAGAGCGCGGGCGCGGAGGCGGGCAGCGTATCGCTGCCGCGCAGCGCCTCGGTCATCTCGGAGCAGACGCCCGCGAGCGCGGTCAAGCCCAGATTGAGCGCGACGCCCTTGAGCGTGTGGACCGCGCGAAACGCGGTTTTCGCGTCCGCGGCGTCCACCGAGCGGGCAAGCAGCTCCATGCTCCCGTCCTGCGGGAGCATGGTCAGAAAGCGCAGAATGAGCGCGTCGCTCGGGAAGCGCTCAGACATGTCGTCATAGCTGCCGCCGACGAGCGTGTAAAATTCGCGGATGGTCATTGGAGGTCCTCCTTGTAGAGCACAGTACGGTTTTTGGCAGCCTTGGCATGGTAGAGTGCCTGGTCCGCCTTTTGAACGGTGTCGGCGAGCGGACCGACGGCGTGTGCGCCGCCGATGCTCACGGTGATGCGCAGGCCGGGGTATTCCGGAAATTCAAGGTTCTCCACCGCGGCGCGGATGCTTTCCAGCTTCTTTTTCAGCGCGTTCCGCGGCATATCGTGGAAGAGCAGGAGGAACTCGTCGCCGCCGTAGCGGACCAGCTCGTCGCCGGTGCGGATCGCGGAGCGGATGGCCTGTGCCGCGCGGGAAAGCGCGGCGTCGCCGGCGAGATGGCCATAGGTGTCGTTGATGTGCTTGAAATGGTCCAGGTCGAGCATGGCGAGCGTGAACTCACCGTCCAGATCGCGCAGGTGGTCGTCAAAGTAACGGCGGTTGTAGACATGAGTGGCGGAGTCGATGTAGACCTGCCGGTTGCGCAGAAGCAGCTGATTGAGCACGCTCGCGTCCTCGTCGCCGCGCAGGTCCTCCATGCGGATGGGGCTGACCAGCTCGAGTGCGTAGGGCGTTCCGTCCACCTCAACGCATACGGCGTGGACGTAGAACACCTTGTCGCCCACGGCCTCGACCTTTGTCTGGGCACGGCGGGTGCGGATGACCTCCTGCGAGATGCAGTGCTCACAGCGCTGCGTCTTGTTCCAGATGGCATAGCAGTGCTCACTTTTTTCCACGACCGCGCCGTCTGAGGTGTCGGTGAGCTGCATACAGATCTCCGGGTCCACAAGGCGGACGGTGCCGAACATACTGCGGCAGCTCTCCAGCACGCCGATGACTTGTTCGCCCGTGATGCGCAGCACATGGTCCGCGCCCACTGTGACCGGCAGGAGCGCCGGATGAAGCACAGGGGCGGCAAAGGCCTGCCGGTAATCCTCCAGCCGGCGGCAGCGCTCGCCAATGTCCAGCACCCGGCCGAAAAGGCTGCTGAAGCGGCCCGGCTCGTCCGAGGCCCAGGTGATCTGTATGGCGATCTGGCAGAGACTGGGATGGCCGTCGAGCGTCAGCTCAGTCTCAAACTCCAAATAGGTCTCGTCGGAGGCGGCGCAGAGCAGGCGGTCCCGCATGGCTTGGATCGTGTCTGCGCTCACGACCGAACAGAGCTGCGTACAGCTGAGCGGGCCGACGATGACGCGCGGCAGACCGGTGCGGCGGGCCGCGCCGGCAGAGAGAGCGACCGCGTCCGGATGGCGGGTAAATTCAAACCAGAACTCCTCCGTCAGGTCGCTGAAAAAGCGCCGCTTGGACAGCTCCTGCTCCACCTGCTTCGTCATGCGCGCAGAGGAGAGCTCCTGCCGACTGCCGTCCGGCTTCCAGATGAGCTCCTTCGCCCAACGGTACGCAGGCGGCTCCGCGGCGGCCTTGGCCCCTGCGCTGTGCTTGAGGGTGTCGGCAATGTCATTCAGGCATTCCAGCAGCAGCGGGTTGAAGCTGCCGCATTCGCCGCCGCGGATCATTTCGAGCGATTTCTCGTGGGGAAACGCCTCCTTGTAGCAGCGCTTGCTCGTCAGCGCGTCGTAAGCGTCGGCAAGAGAGACGACCTGCGCGGCGATGGGGATATCCTCGCCCTTGAGGCCGTCGGGATAGCCCTCGCCGTTCCAGCGCTCGTGGTGCCAGCGGCAGATCTCAAGGGCGTATTTGATGATCGTTTCATTCTGATAGATCGGCAGGTCGGAGATGATCTTCGCGCCCAGCCGCGTGTGCTGCTTGACGATGTCGAACTCGTCCGGCGTGAGCGCGGTGGGCTTGGTCAGGATGTCCTCGGGGATGAGGAGCTTGCCGATATCGTGCAGGCTCGAGGCGATGCAGACGGTCTCGATATCCTCCGGCCCGATGGGGCAGCGGTCCGTCCGTTCCAGCAGGCGGTGCAGCAGCAGTCCCGTGATGCGGCTGACATTTGTCATGTGCGTGCCTCTCTCGCCGCTGCGGAACTCCACCGCGTAGCCGAGAATGGAGGCAAGAATGTCGGTGTTCCGCTCGCGGCGGTAGAAGAGGTCGGCGATGAGTCCCGTCAGCTTCTGCGTCTTGGTGTGGAGCAGGATGGCGTTGATGACGCGGCGGCGGATCATATTGGGCACGAAGGGACGGCTGACATAGTCCGCCGCGCCGAGCTGAAAGGCGCGGTCGATGTAGCTGCCGCCCGTTTCCACGGAGATCATGATGGTGGGGATCTCGTCGATCCATCCGCGGCGGTTCATTTCCTCCAACACCTCGAAGCCGTCCGCCTCGGGCATCACAACATCCAGCAGCAGCGCGGCGATATTGCCCTCGTGCGCCGCGAGCGTGGCGATGGCCTCCTTGCCGTCGGCGGCCTCGAGAATATCGAAGTTCTTCTCCAACACGCTCACAAGGATCGCGCGGTTCAGCTCGGAATCGTCCGCGATCAGCAGCTTTCTCTCATCCATGAAAAAACATCTCCTTCCGGCCGCACAGCGAAGGGACAGCCGGCACGGCGGCGCAGACCGCGCAGCGGGGTCCTGAACATTTATTTGGTCTCGCAGCCTGCCGCGCGGATGGCGCCGAGCGCCAGCTCCAGCGTGGGGTCAACGTTGGGATAGTCGAGACGGTAAAGCTCGAACGCGGGCGGCAGCTCCGTGCAGCCGAGGATCAGCACCTCGGCGCCGCGCGCGAGCAGATGCTCACAGGCCGCGCGGAACGCGGTGACGTCGTGCGTCAGGTCGCCTGCCTTGACGCCGTTGTAGATGACGTCCATCACCGCGGCCTGATCGGCGGCGCTGTCCGGTGTGAGCAATGCAACGCCGCTTTGCTCAAAGGTGCGCTGATAGATGCCGGTCTGCACCGTGCCGTCGGTCGCGAGCAGACCCGCGCACTTCACGCCGCGCTCCTTCAGCGCGTCGCGCGTGAGCGCGATCATGTGCAGCACGGGAATGGTCACGGCCTCGCAGACCTGCTCATAGTAGTTGTGTGCGGTGTTGCAGGGCATGATGAGGAAATCCGCGCCGATGCTCTCGAGCCGCTTCGCGCTCTTGATCATCTCCGGCACGGGGTCCTCGCCGCCGTGGAGCAGCGCCGCCGTGCGGTCGGCAATGTCCGTGTTCGAGTCGATGCACACGCGCGGATGCGCCTGGTCGCACGCGGCGACGGTGTGCAGCGTGATCTTCTGAAAGAGGTCGGCGGTCGCCAGAGGCCCCATGCCGCCGAGGATGCCGATGACTTTTTTGCTCATGATACAGTCCTCCGGAAAGCGGTTTTACTTGTCCAGCAGCTTCTGCTCATGGTTCGGCAGCACCGCGAGCTCGTGGTCGCGGCGAATGATGAGCTTGAGCGCCTCGACCGCGACCTTGACGGAGGAGCTGGTGTCCTCGCTCATGTCCTGATCGAGACCGGCCTTCTCGCGCTCCTGATTCCAGACCACATGGAAGCACGAGCCGCAGCGGCAGCCAAGCGCGTCGGCCACGACGAAGAGCGCGGCAGACTCCATCTCGCTGGCCTTGACGCCGAGACGCTTCCAGCTCTCCCACTTCTGCAGAAGCTCATAGTAGACGGGGCTTTTTTCCGGGCTGTGCTGCCCGTAGAAGCTGTCCTTGCACTGCACGACGCCGGTGTGCGTGCGGTAGCCGAGGTTCTCCGACGCCTGACGCAGCGCGAGCGTCACGTCGAAGTTTGCCACGGCGGGGTACTCAATGGGCGCATACTCCAGCGAGGTGTGCTCGTAGCGGATCGCGCCGGTGGCGACGACCACGTCGCCGGACTTCACGTTGATGTCGATGCCGCCGCAGGTGCCGGTGCGGATGAAGGTATCCGCGCCGAGCTGATGCAGCTCCTCCATCGCGATGGACGCGCTGGGGCCGCCGATGCCGGTGGAGCAGACCGAGACCTTCTCGCCGAGCAGCGTGCCGGTGTAGGTGGTGTACTCGCGGTTCTGCGCGACCTTGACGGGATTATCGAACAGCGCGGCGATGGACGGGCAGCGGCCCGGGTCACCGGGCAGGATCACATAGCGGCCCACCTCGCCCTGTGCGCAGTGGATATGATATTGACGTTCAAGCTCATGCATAAAAAACACCTCACGAAATGAATTGGAAAAACAGTGATATGATTATAGCAAATCCCCCGCGGCAATGCAAGCGGAGGAAAAAAGAAAGAGGGACGCCCGCGCGTCCCTCCTCTGTGTTCGGTTTTTACAGCATCTTTACCGTGTACCACACGGCCAGCACGAACAGCAGCAACGCCGCGCCCCAGATCACATAGTACGCGAGGCCCGCGAACAGCGACACCGCGATGGCGGCGATGCTCAGCACCAGCACCGCGCAGGTGAGCGCGTAATTGGTCTTGGCGGGGAAAATGACGGTCCCCTTGTAGGAACCCTCATGCTTCTGCAGCATCACGGTCAGCACGAGCAGAGCGGCAACGAACACCATAGCGGCCCAGCAGAAGGCGGTCACCAGAGCGGGCATGGAGGAGCTGCCGTGATTGAGCAGAACAGCGGAGGCGATCGCCAGCGTCAGGGCGATGGCCTGCACGGCGAACTCGTGCTGATAGAGCAGGAACACGACCGCCAGCAGCATCAGCACGGGCACGAGAATGCACATGACCGTCGTTCCCATCGGGTAGACCCTGCGCATCAGGAGAGAGGACACGCCAAAGAACAGGCCGAGACCCAGCAGCCACTTGCCGGCTGCGGCAAAGCGCGTCCATTTCCGGCGCATGACCGTGAGCACAACGCCCGCGCCGAACGCGGCCGCGCCGACAATGGCCATGACCTCAAGATAACCTGCGATCGCAACGACCTGATCGACGGAGCCCTTGACAAAGTATTGGTTGATGAGCAGAAGGTAAAACTCTGCAATGAAACCGGCGGTGAAGAGCGTCAGGGCGCTGTTCAGGTTGCGGTTATTCTTGGCGATGCGCGCCTCACGCCTGGGATCGTTCTTTTTTGCTGCCATCTATCATGACCTCCGAAAGGCTTCTTTCGTTCTTGCGGGCTCAAGCAAAGACCCACAGACTGATATAATACCAGAAGTGTTCGCTTTTTGCAAGGTAAATTTTCTGTGCGGCGGAAAAACGGGAAAAAAGTGCCGCGATTTATCGGCTTTGTTGCAAAAGCTACGGCAATTCCACCACATTTAGTCTATACTTGTTTTCGTCTACCACAAGATATTGTGAGAAAATTTCAAAAACCTCTTGCATTGTGCGCGAGAGTATGCCATAATTTGAAATGCAGACGGTCAACTGCCACAAGATATTGTGTTGTAGGATAGATTTTATCGGATATTTTAGAGTAAGGGAGAGCTGCCAGCCATGAAGGTCATCAAAAGAAACGGCGCGGAGGTCGAGTTCGACATCGTCAAGATCATCGCCGCCGTCACCAAGGCAAACGCCGCCACAGAGGAGGACGCGCGCATGACGCCGGTCCAGATCCAGCGCATCGCCGAGAGCGTGGAGCTGGCCTGCCAAGGGCTGGGCCGCGCCCCCACGGTCGAAGAGATCCAGGACTTCGTCGAGCATCAGATCATGGCGCACGGCGCGTTTGAGGTCGCCAAGCGCTACATCACCTACCGCTACACCCGCTCACTCGTGCGCAAGAGCAACACGACGGACGACAAGATACTCACCCTCATCGAATGCAACAACGAAGAGGCCAAGCAGGAGAACAGCAACAAAAACCCCGTCGTCAACTCCACCCAGCGCGACTACATGGCGGGCGAGGTCAGCCGCGACCTGACGAACCGCATCCTCCTGCCGGAGGAGATCGTTAAGGCGCATGAGGAGGGCATCATCCACTTCCACGACACGGACTATTATGCCCAGCATATGCACAACTGCGACCTCGTGAACCTCGAGGATATGCTGCAGAACGGCACCGTCATCACCGGAACGCTCATCGAGCGTCCGCATTCCTTCGCCACCGCCTGCAACATTGCCACGCAGATCGTCGCGCAGGTGGCGAGCAACCAGTACGGCGGGCAGAGCATCTCGCTCACGCACCTCGCGCCCTTTGTGGACGTTTCGCGTCAGAAGATCCGCAAGCAGGTGCTTGCCGAGATCGAGGAGCTCGGTGTCGCGCAGGACGAGACGAAGATCACCCGTATTGTGGAAAAGCGCCTGCGCGAGGAGATCCGCCGCGGCGTGCAGACGATCCAGTATCAGGTCGTCACGCTCCTGACTACGAACGGACAGGCCCCCTTCATCACCGTCTTCATGTACCTCAATGAGGCGAGAAGCGAGCAGGAGAAGCGCGATCTCGCGCTCATCATCGAGGAGATGCTGCTCCAGCGCTACGAGGGTGTGAAGAACGAGCAGGGCGTGTGGGTCACGCCCGCCTTCCCCAAGCTCATCTACACGCTTGAGGAGGACAACATCCACGAGGATTCACCCTACTATTATCTCACCAAGCTCGCCGCAAAATGCACGGCGCGCCGTATGGTGCCTGATTACATCAGCGAAAAGAAAATGCTCGAGCTCAAGGGCGACGTGTATCCCTGCATGGGCTGCCGCAGCTTCCTCACGCCCGACCGCTTCACCGACGCGGGCGTGGGCAACATCGCCAACGCCGGCAACTACGAGCCGGGCAAGCACAAGTATTACGGCCGCTTCAACCAGGGCGTCGTGACCATCAACCTGCCCGATGTCGCGCTGTCCTCCGGCGGTAACATCGAAAAATTCTGGGATATTTTTGAAGACCGGCTCGAGCTGTGTCACCGTGCGCTGCGCTGCCGCCACGACCGCCTGCGCGGTACGCTCTCCGACGCTGCGCCCATCCTCTGGCAGTACGGTGCCTGCGCCCGTCTCAAGAAGGGCGAGCCCATCGACCGTCTGCTCTACGACGGCTACTCCACCATCTCCCTCGGCTACGCCGGACTCTATGAGTGCGTGAAGTACATGACCGGCAAGAGCCATACTGACCCCGCTGCCACGCCGTTCGCCCTGTCCATCATGCAGAAGATGAACGACAAGTGCAAGGAGTGGAAGACTGCCGAGAACATCGACTATTCCCTCTACGGCACGCCGCTGGAGTCCACGACCTACAAGTTTGCCAAGTGCCTGCAAAAGCGCTTCGGCATCATCGAGGGCGTGACCGACAAGGGCTATATCACCAACAGCTACCATGTCCACGTCACCGAGCCGATCGACGCCTTCACCAAGCTCAAGTTCGAGGCGCAGTTCCAGCACCTCTCGCCCGGCGGCGCGATCAGCTACGTCGAGGTCCCCAATATGCAGAACAACCTTGAGGCCGTGCTGCAGGTGATGAAGTTCATTTACGACAACATCATCTACGCCGAGCTGAACACCAAGTCCGACTACTGTCAGGTCTGCGGCTGGGACGGCGAGATCGAGATCGTCGAGGACGGTGGCAAGCTCATCTGGCGCTGCCCGAAGTGCGGCAACACCGATCAGGACAAGATGAACGTCGCCCGCCGTACCTGCGGCTAAAT
>OGQA01001510.1_pt1 | contig 11001 bp, 9 predicted proteins | sample 1553011 | NCBI WGS metagenome assembly OGQA01 (sample SAMEA2580256, study PRJEB22360) | human gut metagenome | biome: human gut; feature: human-associated habitat; material: faeces | place: Denmark | collected 2008/2010 | reverse complement strand
CGGAGAGCATAAGGAAGAAAGAAAAAGCGACTCCCGTCAGCGCCTTTGGCGCTGGCAGGGGTCGTTTTTTCATTTCCTTTTTTAAAACAGCCCCTCGGGCAGGCAGATATCCTGCTTGGGGACTTTTGTCCACGCAAAGTCCGGCACAAGGCTTTCCGGGGTGCGGGGCGCAGGCTCCGGCTGCAAGCCGTAGGCATACGCCAGCTTACCGATGATCTCCGGGGCGGTATATTTTGCCCGCAGGTTTTCAAGGCTCTGGTCGCCGTCCCGCTTGGACAGCCGCCGCCCGTCCGCTGCCAGCAGCAGCGGGCAGTGGGCAAAGCGGGGCGGCTGCAGGCCCAGCAGACGGTACAGGTACAGCTGCCGCGCCGTGGAGGAAAGCAGGTCTGCACCGCGCACCACCTCGGTGACGCCCATACGGGCATCGTCCACCACCACCGCCAGCTGATAGGCAAACACCCCGTCTGCCCGGCGCAGATAGAAGTCGCCGCAGTCCCGCAGCAGGTTTTCGGTGTGGGTACCCATGCAGCCGTCCGTAAAGGTGATGGCCTCGTCCGGCACCATCAGGCGGTAGGCAGGGGCTTTCTTTTTGCGCTTTTCCGCGATTTCTTCCGGCGTCAGCCCCCGGCAGGTGCCCGGGTAGATGACATTGCCGTCCGAGGTGTGGGGTGCGCTGGCGGCGTGCAGCTGGGAGCGGGAGCAGAAGCAGGGGTACACCAGCCCCCTCTGCTCCAGTTTGCGGTAGCTTTGGGTATAGATGTCCCCGCATTCACTCTGGTAATAGGGCGCGTGTGCGCCGCCGGTGCTGCCGCCCTCGTCCCATGTAAGCCCCAGCCACGCAAGGTCCTGCTCCAGCAAGTCGGCGTAGACGCGGGGGCAGCGCTCGGCATCCAGGTCCTCGATGCGCAGCACGATGCGCCCGCCCTGACTTTTTGCGCTGAGCCACGCCAGCAGGCTGCACGCCAGATTGCCCAGATGCAGCCGTCCGCTGGGGCTGGGCGCAAAGCGCCCGGTGACCGGGCGGTTTTGGGATACAGGGACTTGGTTTTGCATGGGTGTGCTTCCTTTCGCTTTTACTGGTTTTTTCTCATTATAAGCCCTTGCTCTGCAAAGGTCAATGCGCATAAAAAAACCGCCGCAGGCGGCAATGCCTGCGGCGGCTGTAAGGTCGGCTGCTCAGTGCAGCTCCGGCCAGTAGCCCTTGTTGGCTTCGATCATATCGTCCAGAATGGCCTTTGCAACGCTCATGCTGGGCACAGTTTTGTTCAGGGTGAAGGCCTGCAGCACCTTCTCGTAGCTGCCTTCCACGCAGCCCTCTACCAGCAGCTTTTCGCTGTTGAGCTGCTGCATCATCAAGCCCTGCTGGAACAGCGGGATGTTGTCCCGGGCAATGACCTCCGGGCCGTTTTTGCCGATGTAGGCGGGCAGCTCCACCATTGCGTCATAGGGCATATTGGGGATCGCGCCGCGGTTCTCGGTGATGATGAGGAAGCGTGCCTTGGTGTCGTTCTTCAGCGCAGCGGAAAGATCTGCGATCCAGTCGCCGTGGCTGCCGGCATAGAAGGTGTTGGCGTCCACCTTGCCTGTCTTGAGGTAGTGGTCGATGCCGTCGAACAGGTTCTTTTCGCGGGTCTCCTCCACCTCGTTGGCACGGGTGTGGTTCGGGTCCGAGTGCTCCACAAACTCCTTGGCCTGCAGATAGTAGTTCAGGTAGGTGTTGGGCAGGTACTCCGGGAAGTTTTCCATGATCTCGTACTCGCCCTTCCACACATAGTACCAGCTGCCCTTGGTGTGGCGGTTCTGGCTGGCGGAGGAGGTCAGCGCGCCCATGCCCTTGAGGTAGCTTTCCGGCAGAAGGATCTTGTTCTCCTTGATGTAGGCGCGCAGCTTGGGCATCAGATCCTCGCCGTGGTACTGGATGGAGGTGAACCAGCCGAAGTGATTCAGACCAAAGTAATCGTAGACGATCTCCTTCTTGTTCTGGATGCCCATGGCAGCTGCCACCACGTCAATGATAGCGATGGGCATATCGCAGATGTTGATGATCCGTGCCTTCGGGCGCAGCTTGCGGCAGGCTTCGGATACGATGGCGGCGGGGTTGGAGTAGTTTAGGATCCAGTAGTCCTTCTTGGCATACTTTTCCACATCGTCGATCAGCTTGATCATGGGGAAGATGGTGCGCATTCCGTAGGCCATGCCGCCGCAGCCGCAGGTCTCCTGTCCCACGCAGCCGTGGCGCAGGGGGATCTTTTCGTCCTGCTCACGCATGGCGTAGCCGCCCACGCGCATCTGGGCAAACACAAAAGAGGCATCCGTGTAAGCCTGCTGCACATCGGTGGTGACCACCAGCTTGATGTCGGTATTCAGCTCCTTGTGCAGGACCCAGTCCACCACAACGGCAACCTTGTCCTGCCGCTCCTTGTTGATGTCGAACAGACGGATCTCGTCCACTTCCAGTTCTTCCCGGCGCAGGGCGATGGATTTGACGATACCGGCGGTAAACGTGCTACCGCCGCCAGCAATGGTAATGACCATAGTATAAACGCTCCTTTTTTGTATTTTTCAGGTTAGCCCGGCGCAATCCGCCGGGGCACGGTAAAACGATTTACTGGTTTTCCAGCTGTGCCTCCACGGCACGCTTGATATCGGCTACCTGCAGACCGTAAACGATCTGGATATCGGTACCCTTTTTCACGATGCCGCTGTTCGGCAGTTTGTTGATGGCAGCTTCGTCCAGCTTTGCGGGGTCCTTGATGTTTACCCGCAGGCGGGTGAAGCAGTTGTCCACCGACAGGATGTTCTCCTTGCCGCCCAGACCATCGATGACGCACTGCACCTCGGCAGCGTTCTTCACGCTTGCCTTCTTGGCGGGTGCATCGCTCCCCGCGGTCTCGGTGCTCACCTCTTCCCGGCCGGGGGTGTGCAGGTTGAAGGCCTTGATCAGCAGGGTGAACACCACAAAGTACACTGCGATCTGGCACAGCGCCAGCAGGTACAGGGTGGGATAGTTGGTCTTATCTGCACCGGCGGAAAGGTTCATCAGAATCGAGCCGAGGAGGTTGGTGGTAAAGCCGGTGACATGGAAGATGTGCAGCAGCACGATGAACAGGCCGGAGATGCAGGCGTGTGCCACCCACAGGATGGGCGCAGAGAAGCAGAACATGAAGTCCAGCGGCTCGGTGATGGAGGCCAGAGAAGCGGTAAAGGCCAGCGGCACCAGAACGGCAGCGGTCTTTTTGCGGTTCTCCTTGCGGGCGCAGAAGATGAAGGCCGCCACGATGCCAAAGTAGCCGAAGGTCTTGGTGAAGCCGGTGTACATCCACACGATGCCGTCCGAGAAGGGCAGACCCATGCTGTACTCCATCATCATGACGATGTAGGAGCCGGTGTAGGTGGCATCGCCCACGGTCAGGCTGTTGCCCAGTGCAGAGAACTGGAAGGGGGTGTAGATGAGGTGGTGCAGGCCGGTGGGGATGAGGAAGCGCTCCAGGAAGCCGTACAGGAACAGACCGAAGTTGCCGGAGGTGGCGATCAGATCGGTCAGTGCGCTGATCACGTTCTGCACCGGCGGCCAGAAGAAGCAGGAACCAAAGCCGAACAGGATGGAAAAGACCACCATGCAGGTAAAGGACCAGCGGTTGCCGGAGTAGATCTGGGTGATAATGCCCTTGAACTGCTTTTCACAGGTGCGGTTGTACACCCAGCCGCAGACAAGACCCAGCAGGATGCCGCCGAACACGCCCATATCCACCGTCTGGATGCCGAACACGGTGGACTGACCGGTGCCGTACAGACCCACCATCGGGTCAGCCTCGGCCAGCATACCCAGCTGGGTCAGGGTGACGTTGCCGGCGGTCAGGTACATAAAGTAGCTCATCAGGCCGATGATGGCAGCCTGCTGCTTGTTCTTTTTGGCCAGCGCCGCTGCGATGCCCACGCAGAACATCAGGCTGAGGTTGTTGATGATGACCATGATGCAGTTGTAGATCAGCTGTCCCAGCAGCTTGATGGGGGTCCACTGCAGAACGGGGATCATCGCACTAAGGCTTGTGCTGGTAAGCAATGCGCCCAGCACAAGGATCAGGCCTGCTGCCGAGATATACGACAGCGGTGAGAGCATGGCTTTGGAGAACTTTTCCAAGCCATTCATGACTTTTTCTTTCATCGTGTAATACTCCTCACTTTTTGACTTGACTGTTTTGGGGGATGATTTCTATTCCGCAGGGCTTCCGGACGCCCTGTTGAAACATTTTAACCAACGATCTTGGTCAGGTGGATGAGCAGATAGACCTGCTCCTGATGATCCAGCTCGTAATCAAATTCCTGCCGCAGATAGGCATTGATGCGCTGTAAACACACCTCGTTGCGGCTGTCGCGCTGCAAAAGCACCGTATACATGGATTCCAGCCCGGCGTCCTGCCAAGGAGTGTGCCGCAGGATGCGCGCCGCCAGAAACTTGAGGTGCACGGTCAGGCGGGTGGTCTCAAGGCTTTCTTCCTCAAAGGTGCAGTGATAGGTGTCGCAGATGATCTCCTTGACCGCTTTGACGAACTTTACGGTATCGTAAGCCAGCGCACCATCCGCCGCACCGGCTACCAGATGCAGGGCAATGTAGCCCGCTTCGTCCTCCGGCAGCTGTACGCCGCAGAACTGCCGAACAAGTTCCAGTGCCCTTTGCCCCACTGCGTACTCCTTCGGGTACAGCATCCGCGTCTCCGAGAGCATGAGGTTGGGCAGAAAGGTGCCCTTTTCCACACGTTCCAGCGCAAAACTGATGTGATCCACCAGCGAGATGGTGCTTTTGCTGCTGAGCAGGATGCCCTGCTCCTCTGCCGCCAGCGAGATGCGCTCGGCGGCCTGCATCACCTGCGGGGTGACGTTATCCAGCATCTTGAGGAACTTGGTCTGCAGCTCGTTCTGCACATAGTACACCTTGGAAACGCGGCTTTTGTCGATCACGTCCCCCGGGCGGCGGCCAAACCCAAGCCCGTTGCCCACGAGAATGGCTTCCCTGCCGTCCGGCATGACCACCGACACCGCATTGTTATTGAATACCTTTACAGCCTGCATCGCCGCACTCCTCCGCTTCCATGCCGCAGCTTTTGTGAAAAAGAAAAAGGGCACAAGAACCAAAGGGATGCCGTTGCCGCCTTCCCTCTGATGCTCATGCCTGATCGAACAGTTACACGCACTGATAAATTCACTTGTCTGCTTTTGATTATACGAGCCAGCGCAGAAAATGTCAATGCGTTGAACTGCCCGAAATTCAAGCTATATTTTTGTATATCCTGCACAGGTCTGCTTGAAATTCGTCCTGCGCAGAACGATTGACAACGCCGTGCGCAGAACGTATACTTAGAGTGTAGATTCCGCTTTGCTCCGGCGGCTTGCCGGAGTACCAGTTACGGAGGTTTTTCTTATGACATCGAAATATATCCGTCCCCTTGCGCTGCTGCTGTGCGCCGCTTTGCTGGGCTGTCTGCTGGCAGCCTGCAACGGCTCTGCCGACAGCAATCCCGCATCCAGCGCTGCACCCGCCTCGGACAGCGCATCCGCTTCCGGCAGCAGTGAGCTGCCCTCCTCCACCACAGAGGCCAACACCGGAGAGCTGAACCCCGGCAACTTCGACGAGAACTCGGTGTTCTCCATCACCGGCACAGAAAACGCCTTTGCGCCCTGTCTGGGCTGGGGGCCCGGGGTATCCGGCTGCTCCTTGAAATCGGTCATCGCGGCGGCATCGCTGCTGCAATGGGCCGAGGGCGCACGGATGTCCAGCCGCTCCCCGGAGGCCATTCAGGATGCCTTTTACAGCTGGTACGACGGCCTGACCGACAACCAGCAGGAAGGCTTTGCCGAGGCTTGGCCGCTGGTCAAGGACGCCGCGCTGGACCTGCTCAGCGACAAGGACAGCATGACCGGCCGCATCGCGGACGCAGGGCTGGACGCTGACACCCTGCCCGGCTGCACCCTGAAAAACTGGCAGGCGCTGCAAAGCGTGCTGGACGATATCGTGCCGGAGACGAACGGCGAGGCTTAAACGCAACCTGAAACTTTAAAGCGCAATGGGGCGCTGACCACACGGTCAGCGCCCCATTTTGTCTTTATACCTTTTTCAGCACATACTGGCGGGTGCCCATGCCCACCTTCTCGGCCTGTTCAAGGGTGGCCTTCCACTCGATGTTGGGGTTGGAGTCCTTGAAGTTGTCGTGGTAGCAGTTCCAGCCCGGCTTTGCAAGGTTCGTGCCCAGCTGGCTGTTGGGCAGCGGGGCGGCGTTCAGGCAGGCGTCCACGCAGGCCTGGTCCAGCGCCACAGGGTCAAAGGACGCAAAGATGCCGATATCCGGCAGGATGGGTGCATCGTTCTCGCAGTGGCAGTCGCAGTTGGGGCTGATGTCCTGCACCAGAGAAATATGGAAGCAGGGGCGGTCGTGGCAGACTGCGGCGGCGTACTCGGCCATCTTGCGGTCCAGCAGCTCGTTGGCACAGTCGTTGGGAGAATAGATGGCGTCAAAGCTGCACGCGCCGATGCAGCGGCCGCAGCCCTTGCACTTGTCGTAGTCGATGACCGCCTTGTTTTCGGCATTGTAAGTAATGGCGTCCGAGCCGCACTCCTTGGCGCAGCGGTGGCAGCCGCGGCACAAGCCCTCCTGCACGGCGGGCTTGCCGGCAGCGTGCTGCTCCATCTTGCCCGCGCGGGAGCCGCAGCCCATGCCGATATTCTTGAGCGCACCGCCAAAGCCGGTGGACTCGTGGCCCTTGAAGTGGGTCAGGCTGATGAACACGTCCGCATCCATGATGGCGCGGCCGATCTTGGCGGTCTTGCAGTATTCGCCGTTGGGCACCGGCACTTCCACCTCATCCGTGCCGCGCAGACCGTCACCGATGATCACCTGACAGCCGGTGGTCATGGGCCAGAAGCCGTTCAGCTGGGCGCAGCTCAGGTGCTCCAGCGCATTCTTGCGGCTGCCCGGGTACAGGGTGTTGCAGTCGGTCAGGAAGGGCATACCGCCCTGCTCCTTGCACAGGTCTGCCACCACCTTGGCGTAGTTGGGACGCAGAAAAGCCAGATTGCCCAGCTCGCCGAAGTGCATCTTGATGGCCACGAACCGGCCGTCCATGTCGATGTCCTTGATGCCGGCGGCAATGCACACCCGGCGCAGCTTTTCCAGCAGGCTGGTGCCCACCGGACAGCGGAAATCCGTATAGTAAACTTTGGATGCTTCCATGGTGTTTTTCCTCCCATATCCTTCCGGCGGCGTCTGCCGCGCGGTCTCTCTTTTATTCAGTATAGCACACCCGGCCGAGCGGTGTAAACAGAAAATGGAGCAGCGCCGTTTTTCTCTGCCCATTTTGGGGTTGACAGTCCTGCCCTGCGGTGTTATCTTATATCGGTTCCAAAAAACAGAACGGATGTCAAGATACAGGAGTTATTTCTATGAACGATTTTGATACATTCCGGCGCGAAGCCGTAGCCGCCGTCCGGGTGGCGCTGCAATGGTTCTTTCTGGCCGTTCCCATGGGTCTGCTCTGTGGATTTCTGGGCACCTTGTTCCACCTTGCTGTCGAGCACGCCACCGAGCTGCGCGCCGCGCAGCCTTGGCTGCTGTTCCTTTTGCCTGTGGCGGGTCTGCTCATCAATGCCCTTTATAAGGTAACAAAGTGCGAGGGCGTGGGCACCAACAACGTTATCCGCGCCGTGCAGAGCGGCGAGCCGGTCAGCATCCTGCTGGTGCCCGCCATCTTTCTGGGCACGGTGCTCACCCACCTGTGCGGCGGCTCTGCCGGCCGCGAGGGCGCTGCCTTGCAGATGGGCGGCAGCATCGGCTGGAACCTTGGCACCCTGCTGCGGCTCAAGGACCACGACCGCCGCACCGCCACCATCAGCGGCATGGCTGCGTTCTTCTCTGCCCTGTTCGGCACCCCGCTGGCGGCGGCCTGCTTTGCCATGATGGTGGAGGATGTTGGCCTGACCTTTACTTCTGCCTTTGTTCCCGCCTTTACCTCTGCCCTTATCGCCTACGGCTGCTCGCTGGTCTTTGGCATCGCGCCCACCCACTTTGCCCTCACTGCGCCGGAGCTGAATGTCCGCACCGCCCTGCTGGTCATCCTGCTGGGTGTGGCCTGCGCTGCCGTTTCCCGCCTGTTCTGCTACACCCTCCACTTCATGGAGCACACCGTGCCAAAGCTTCTCCCAAACCCGTGGGTGCGGGTCTTTGCGGGCGGCGTGCTGGTCATCGGCTTTTCCTATCTCTTCGGCGTGGGGCGCTATAACGGCGCGGGCATGAGCGTCATCACCGCTGCCGTGGAGCAGGGACAGGCACTGCCGTGGGATTTTCTGTGCAAGATCTTCCTTACCGCGCTGACCCTTGCCTGCGGGTTCAAGGGCGGCGAGGTGGTGCCCAGCTTCTTTGTGGGCGCTACCTTCGGCTGCGTGGTCGGCCCGCTGCTGGGTCTACCCGCCGAATTTGCGGCGGCGGTGGGGCTGGTGTCCATCTTCTGCGGTGCCACCAACGTCCTGATCCCCTCCATCCTGCTGGGCTTTGAGCTGTTCAGCGGCGCCGGGCTGGAGCTCATCGCGCTGGGCTGCGGTATCTGCTTTATGCTCTCCGGCCACCACGGCCTGTACAGCAGCCAGACCATCCTCTATTCCAAGCTCCGTGCGGAGTTCATCAACGTCCGCACCCACGAGTGACAAAAATGTAAGCTCAGACCGGGGAAATGTAAGCCCATTCGATGGCGGCGCATTTCCCCGGCCTGCTATAATAGGCCCTGTCAATAAGGAGGCATCAATATGCAGATTCTGAATGTAACGGGCCTGAAAAAGGTCTATACCACCCGCTTCGGCGGCAGCCAGGTCACGGCCCTGCGGCAGGTGGACTTCTCCGTGGAGGAGGGCGAATACGTGGCCATTATGGGCGAGTCCGGCTCCGGCAAGACCACCCTGCTGAACATCCTGGCGGCTCTGGATAAGCCCACCGCCGGCCGGGTGGAGCTGGACGGCCGGGACATGTCCGCCGTCCGGGAGTCCGACGCCGCGGCCTTCCGCCGGGACAACCTGGGCTTCGTGTTCCAGGATTTCAACCTGCTGGACACCTTCACCCTGCGGGACAACATCTACCTGCCCCTGGTGCTGGCCGGGCGGCCCTACCACATCGACGCCGAGATCGGCCACGGCATAGACCAGCTTGCCACCTCGCTGGGGTTTGTCGTGGTCAGCGAAGACAGCGTGTATCACCTTGCGCAGACGCCGAACGTGCGCGTGCTCAACCAGTGGACGTATCACGCCCGGCTGTATTCCGCGGCCAAATACGTGGCCGAATCGGGCGACACGGGTCTGAACCTGGTGCAGCTGGTTTCCTTCGGCTGTGGGGTGGACGCCGTGACCACCGACGAGGTGCGCGCCATTCTGGAGCGCGCCGGGCGCATCTATACGCAGGTGAAAATCGATGAAATCGCCAACCTGGGCGCGGTAAGGATCCGGCTGCGCAGCCTGTTCGCGGCCGTGGGAAAGGAGGCGGCGCGCCATGGAAAACCGAATTGAATTCACAGAGGAAATGCGCAAAACGCACACCATCCTCATTCCCAATATGCTGCCCGTGCACTTTGAACTGATCGCCAACGTGCTGGTGCAGCACGGCTATAAGATCGAACTGCTGAAAAACGAAGGCCGCGCCGTGGTGGACGCGGGTCTGAGCTATGTGCACAACGATATGTGCTATCCGGCACTTTTGTGCATCGGCCAGATGATCGACGCGCTCAAGAGCGGCAAATACGATCTCGACCACACCGCCCTGATGATCACGCAGACGGGCGGCGGCTGCCGCGCTTCCAACTATATCCACCTGCTGCGCAAGGCGCTGGAGCGCGCGAACCTGGGGCACATCCCGGTGATTTCGCTCAACGTGAGCGGGCTGGAAAAGAATTCCGGCTTTTCCATCACCGTGCCCATGCTGGCGCAGGCGGTTTACGCCATCTTCTATGGCGATATGCTCATGCTGCTGAACAACCAGGTGCGCTCGCGCGAAATCCACGCAGGCGATTCCCAGCGCATGCTGGAAACGTGGACGCGCCGCATCGCCGAAGAATGCCGCACGCCGCGCTTCGCCACGCGCTTTCAGAAAAACCTGCGCGCCATGGTGCGGGATTTCGCCGCCATTCCGGTGACGGATGAACCCAGGCTCAAAGTCGGCATCGTGGGCGAAATCTACGTGAAATATTCCTCCTTGGCCAACAACCACCTGGAGGATTTCCTGGTTTCCCAGGGCTGCGAAGTGGTGGTGCCGGGGCTGATGGGCTTCATCGGCCTGATGATCGAAAACCACCTGGAGGACGCGCGCCTGTATGGCAAGGGCGGCGCGGTGCTGGTGGCCAGCAAGGTGGCGGGCTGGTATGTGGAGCGCATCGAAAAAAAGATGCGCCGCGTGCTCATCGAGAGCGGCCGCTTCGCCGCGCCCGCCCCGTTCAAAACGCTGTGCCGCCTGGTGGAGGGCGTGATCGGCCGCGGCTGCAAGATGGGCGAGGGCTGGCTGCTCACCGCGGAAATGCTGGAACTGATCGATTCCGGCTGCTCGAACATCATCTGCGCCCAGCCGTTTGGCTGCCTGCCCAACCACATCGTGGGCAAGGGCATGATCCGCACGCTTTCGCGCTTGCATCCGGAGGCGAACATCGTGCCCATCGATTACGACCCAGGCGCTTCGCGCGTGAACCAGGAAAACCGCATCAAGCTGATGCTCGCCGTGGCGCGCGAGCGCGAGGCCAAGGTGCACGGCGCTTCCGCCAGCGAGGCGGAAGAAGCGGCTGTGGCTGCGCAATGAGCGAAAGAAGGCGGCCCCAATGGATTTCTGGTGGTTTATGGCGATGGTAAACGCGCTGGTGCCCGCCGTTTTGATTGGCTTTGGCAAATATTTCATGCGGCACGCGCCCCGGAACATCAACCCCATCTTTGGCTACCGCACGGCGCGCTCCATGCAAAATATGGATACCTGGAATTTTGCGCAC
>OGQA01001508.1_pt1 | contig 11015 bp, 16 predicted proteins | sample 1553011 | NCBI WGS metagenome assembly OGQA01 (sample SAMEA2580256, study PRJEB22360) | human gut metagenome | biome: human gut; feature: human-associated habitat; material: faeces | place: Denmark | collected 2008/2010 | reverse complement strand
TTACCCTAGCGCGGCGCGGCCTGGAGGTGCATTGTGGAATTTCAGGAAAACGAGGGATGAAAAAAGCCCGCCAGATCGGCGAGCCGCATGGATGAAGGGGTGACTAGAGTATCCCCAGCCGCTCAAGACGGATGCGCATCGCCTGCTCTGATACATTGAACAGCTGCGCCATCCGGGCAAGCGAATAATCGCCGTTGGCGTACAGAAAAACCGCGTCACTCGGCAGGATCATTTCCGTCGCGAACTGGTCAGCCATGACTTCGCAAGAGGTGCAGTCTTGAGAGGAATCAGGCGCCCCGTGGTCATGTCCAAGAATGTAATGCCCCAGCTCATGGAAGAGCGTGAAACGCTGCCTCGTAAAGGAATCGCGCGGGTTGATATGGACGACTGGCTTGCCGCCCTGAAGATCAAGATACCCGCTTACGAAAAGCTCAGGCGCGTACACGATCCTGACGCCCATCGCATAGAGTATGGCGGATGGATTGACAGGCAAAGTCTTGTCCCAATACCGCCCCAGGACGCGCTTTGCGGCTTCTACGGCCTGCATACCTTGCACGGCCTGTACCCCGCCTGGATAGCCGCCTCCCGGCTTGAGAAATGCGCCGTACACCGCTTGCAGTTGTAATAGCGGCAGGTCGACGCATGGAAAATGCCGGAATTGGTGTTGCCGGAGTAGCCGCCACCCGACACGGCATAGATACTCTTACCGGAGGATGTGGACGGCGCACCCTGTACGCTCCCCCAATTGCTACCACCGCTTCTGCCCGCCTTGCGAAACTCCCACGGCGGCACGGCGGTGTCCGCCCACAAGCCCTTGTGTGCGATCCTGGCCCCTTCTTCGAGCTTCTTCCATTCCCTGCAGAACGGCTTTTTGCAATACGCCGTATAAAGCCACGCCATACCACCTGCCAAAAGGTCACTGTTCAGGACGGAGCCGCCCGGGGCGGTCACGATGCCTACCGTCCGGCCATAATGGTCCGTATCGGCCACCTCGACACGGACGCGCTTTCCAAAGATCTTGTCGCTGGTAAACTGACGCGCCCTGGTGCCGTAGGCCTGTTTCGTTTCCGGGCAGTCCACGCCATAAAGGCGGACTTTGATCTGCTGCTTCTGATCCGTCAGGACGGTGATGGTATCCCCGTCACTGATTCCCACAACCTTCCCTTCAAAGACCTGTGCCGCCCATGCCGGAACAGCCAGCAGCATGGTCAGCAGGAACGTAGCAAAAAGGCGCATGGTTATTCCCTCCTGAAGCTCGTGTCAGAACCGTAGACCTTAACCAGCACTCCCCGCAACTCCAGCTCCATAAGCGGAAGGCCCCTTCCGCGCCTCCCGCAGTTCGGCAACCTCCCGTTCCAGGTCGCGGATGCGCATGTCCCGGCGTTCAAGATCCATGCGCAGGCGTTCAATCTCGACACGGAGATCGCCGTTTTGACGGAGCAAGTTGGAATTTTCCTGGCTCATCCGGAGAAGTTCCCTCTGCATTTCTAAAATGGGAAACGTGTTTCCCAAATCATTTTTTTGTGAATCAATAAAATCAATAGGTTGTCTTTTAGCCTGTTCTGGAACGGGAAACGTGTTTCCCATTTTAACTTTTTTCAGGGCACCACCAGCGCGGCTAATATCCGAAGGGTGCAATTCTATTTCTCCATCCCCATTTTTCACCCATCCAAAATCCACATTTTCACCCGCTGAAATAGCCAACAAAAAAGATTCTGGCGGAACCCTAAGTCCCTTTTCCCAGCGCTCAAGAGTGTTCCTATGTATCCCGTATTTATTTGAAAATTCCTCTCTTGATCGTTTCCCGCGTATAAACCTAATACGTTCACCCAATGTGGACATTTTATGCACCCACCTATTGACTTTTGCACCCATTGGGTGCAAATTGTTTTTAACAAAACGCCGTTAAACGCCTTCCCCCTCCCTACAGGAAAGGCGAGCACGGCACAAGAACAGGGGAAACGTGATGATCAGTCCCACGGGCAACATTTACTGCGATTTTTGCGGCAGGGAGCAGGTGGCATGCGGGCCTGTGACGGCCAATGACGGGATGGGCGGGCGCTGCCATATCTGTGCGGATTGCGCGCTGCGCAGCATCGCCTCCCGTCTTGGCAAGACGGAAGAACCGAAGCACATGCGGCACGGCCCGATTTACGAATGCAAGGGGCCGTTCCTCTGTGAGTTGAGGAACTGTGGTGCCTGCAAATTCGCTACCCGCAAGGATCAAACAGGGGCAGAACCTGCTTACATGGAAACGCTGGCCACGCTCCGTATCTCGGAAGTGGGGATTTTCCCGGAAGGTCTCGTGCTGTTTCTGCCCGAAGATCGCGAAGATTTCTGGCTTTATCTCGGGGGGATCATCGGCTGGGGGCGCTTTGTTAACAGTTTCAGACTGCGTGGAGAGATTTCCGAATGGAAGGAAGGCCCCATCGGCTTCATTTTAACGGAACTACGCCCAGCAAGTGCTGAATACCCTGCGCCACAATTTGTTTCACGATTTCTGATAGCGCAGCCTCGGGCATTTTTTGAAGCGCCGATAGCAGTGCGTTCTTTTGACTTGGAGAAGCTCCGCCATCCTTCTTCACCAAAGCGGCAAGCAGAGCCAGGCTCTCCTGATGAAGTTTTGCGGTGATGACGGTTTCCGCGCCAATGTCTTCCATTGAAACGGATTTTACCCCGGCGGAAGTAATACTGATATTGCGATAGCTAAAACCAAGAGTCCAAGGCCGGACTTCGCCGTCAACAAGCCCTTCTTCAATAAGGAACCGTAACACCTGAAAAGCATTGTCAGGACTTCCGGCAATCAGGGCCATGTCTTCCTCAAACGTCCGGGGAACGGCCTGGCGGTAATACGGCTTTAAATACTCAAGCACCTTAACCTGCATATCCTTGGTGATGTCCATATTTCCGGCTCCTTTTTCCCGGAGCGGTTCCGGGAGTGGGAAGAGGTTTAGTAGGTGAGCATTGACCTTACCAGAGGAGCCGGAAACCTCAAAGCGGGCCGGAGCCCCACGAGGGCCTGAGCCCCGGCTACCGCGACCGTGTAGACCTCCGTTCACCTCGCGGAGCAGCGTGCAACGGCGAATACCGCAAGCCCATGCGGGACGCCCGCCCGGAGCGGCATAATCCGGGCTTTACCAACAAAGGAGATTATCGATGAAAAAGAAGAAGCTGCGCACACGCGCCGAGGCGCGGGAGTGGCTGCAAGCGCAGGGCCTCACCGCCGCCGCATGGGCGCGAGCCAACAATTTCCCCGTCCGCGTGGTCCAGGAATTGTTGCGGGATCGCGCCAAGGGCAATTACGGCGTGGCGCACGACATCGCCGTGGCGCTCGGCATCAAGGAAGGTGAGCCGACGGACGAAAGGAGGACGGCATGAGCAGGGAACGGGAGCTGGAAAAGTTCGTCAAGGAAGCGTTTGTCAACGGCTTTCTGGTCGGCAGTGAAAACGGAACCGCCCGCGACGACATGAAAGAACGGCTGAATGCTGCCCGCTATGGAGCGAACAGATACTGGCAGATCAGCTTCGTCCCCATGTTCCGGGAATACAGGAAGCTGATGGATCAGTGCCTCAAGGAAGCCAAAAACAAAAAAGGCGGAACCCGCCAGTTCCGCCAAAACCAAAGTAGGTAAACGATATGAACAAGACAGGTATCACCCATCCCATGGAAGCGCAAGCCCTTATCTCCCCCGCCCAGGACATTTTTAGCGCCTGCGCGGAACTGGCCGCCTTTTCCGGCCATGTGACCACGGATCAGTGGGATACGCTGCGCCGCGTCATCGCCACCCTGCGCGGTGTCGCGGACGAGATCGGCGGGCTGGTGCGGCCCGAGGTTACGGAGACTCCGATGCCCGGGCAGGACTACCGCTGCCTTGCGGAAGAGGCCTGTGACGGCGTCGAGGACGCCTGGGAGACCGCGCCCGTGGTGGAAGCCTCCAGCCCGGAAGAGGCAGCGGGCCTCGCCATTACGGACCGGCTGCCCGAGATCGGCCTTGCCCGCTTTGAGACCGACACCTTTGGAGAGGCGATCATCTTTGTGAAGGGCGTGACCGGCCGCGTGCATTCCTTCCGCGTCGAGTACCTTTGCCTGCCGCACATCCTGAAGGTGGAAGACATGACCACCAGCTTTGCGAGGTAGACCATGCGCCTGTGCAACCCTGATTCCCTTATCGAATGGCGCAAGGTGGAACCGCCCCGGTTCAAGAAGGACTGGCCCGGCCGCCTTGTGCAGGCGGCAAGCGTCCCGCATTACAACCCTGTGCCCCCGCATGCCGTCCCGGACATGGCCGTGTGCGAGATCACCCGGCGGGACAATTATCAGAGCACCATGTTTGAGCTGACCTTGAGCTGGCACTGCCCCGCCTGCGGCCACGCCCATGAGCGCCGCGTGCCGGAAAGCTGGCTTGACGAAGGCAAGCTCTGGTTTGTGGAAAACGTGGGCCTTGCCGACGCCACCTGGGCGCTGGATGACCACCCCGCCGTTCTGTGCGTCGTCACCTCCTACCATCATCCCGAGGCCCCCAAGCGGGCCGCCCGTGCGGATATCGCCAGCCAGTGCGCGGCGTGGTTCGCCCGTTCCGGCTGGCGGGTCATGTGCCCGGTGGCCATGCGGCATGCCGCCTGCTCGGCGGATCGCGGCCTGCCCACGGATTACCCCTTCTGGCAAGAGGTCTCCTTGCGGATGCTGGAAACATGCGATGCCCTCGTCGTGCTGCTGCTTGACGGGATGCGTGAAAGCGAGGGCGTGGCTGACGCCATAGCCCATGCCCGCAAGCTGGGCATCCCCCTCAACCAGGTGCGCATGGCGGCAAGCGATGACGCGCCCCAGCCGTTTGAGCTGGCAGCGCAGCCGAGGTGGTGGATATGAGACATCCGACGACCGACGCGGCCCCCGTCCGTGTCCTGAAGATCGTGGAGCTGCTTTTCCAGCGGGTGCTGGACGGCCTCTCCAACAAGGAGATCGCCGATGCCCTCGGATGCAGCCCCAGCACTATTTGCCGGGATCTTGCCATGCTGGAAAGTACCGGCTGGGTGCGACGGCTGGAGACGAACCGCTGGGCCATCACGGAAAAACCGGCGGCCCTCATGCAAGTGTACACCCTGTATATGGACGACCTTTCCCGTCAGCGTGACCAGTTCGCGGCCCGCGTGCAGGCCAAGGCCAGACAGTATCTTTAGGTTTCAATCCACAGTCGCCCCATCCGCCGACTGACTCCGCGACCGACGGATAGGGGCCGTGCGGATCGCCCCTCCCTGAAGGGAGGGGGTACGGAAAAGGATTTCCTCGGCTTCGCCGTCTTGTCAACTTCCCTTTTCCCCCTGAAGGGGGAGGTCTCAAACCACAAAGGAATTTTTGATGAAAGATATGGATACCCCCGTCATCGCCGCCCCTGCCCGTGGCCGCCGTCCCCTTGACGGCCCGGCTCCCGCGACGCCGGACATCGTGAGTGACCAGACCACCCGCGCCTATGTGGACGAATTGCGGCAGGATACCGCCGTGATGCCCAAGGCGCAGCTTGCGCAAAGCCTGCGCGTTGCCGAGGCGGCGGGCATGATCACCGCCTTTCAGTACAACGAGACGGCCAACCGCGTGGCCATGCTCAAGCTGTTCGCCCAGATCCGCGACAGCAAGGCTTACAAGGGCGCCCGCGTCACCGACAGGGCCAGCGGCGAGACCGTGACCGTCACTACCTGGGAGGAGTTCTGCGCAGCGTATGGATACAGCAAGCGCAAGATAGATGTCGACCTGCAAAATCTCGCCGCGTTCGGCGGGGACTTTATGGAGATGCAGGAGAAGCTCGGCCTTGGCTACCGTGACCTGCGCCTGTTGCGTAACGGCATCGCGGCCCTGCCGCCGGAAGAGAGGCAGGCCGTGCTGGATGACGTGGCCGCGGCCGAAGGCCCGGAAGAGGTCAAGGAAAAGCTGGCCGACCTTCGGCTGGAGCTGGCCAAGGCCAAGGCGGACAGAAAAGAACTGGAAGCCGACATGCAGGCCAAGGAAAAGGTCAGCAAGGAAAAAAGCGAAAAGCTGGACGCCCTGGAAGAACAGGTGGCCCGGCTGACCAGCATGAGCCCTGACGACAAAGTCACGGCACGCAATGAGGCCAATGCGCAGGCACGCGCCGATGTGGACAGCGAGTGTCAGGCCGTGTTCGTGGCCGTCATGGGCCTTGCCTCCCGCTGCGCCGCGGTCATGCAGGACGAACGGTCCACGGACGAAACCTGCATGTGGATACACAAGCGCGTCAGTGTGCTGGCCAATTCCGTGGCCGAGGCCCTTCTCGGCGCGGGGATCGACGTCGATTTGCGGGCATACCTTGAGCTGCCGCAGGACGACGGGACGGACATGAACGACAACAGGGAATAAAGGGGGGGGCGGCTATGGCTCTCACGCCCGCACAGCAAGATTTTCTGCACGAAACGGCAAAGGAACTTGCGGCGGCTCCCGCCGTTGGTGGTGAGCGCGGCCGCATCATGGAACGCGCCGCCGCCACGCTGGGAAAGAGCAAAAAGAGCGTGTACGCCCTTCTCAAAAAGCATACGGGCTGGAGCAGCGGACGCAAAACGCGGGCGGACAAGGGCGAGACCTGCGTCGACCGGGAGCTGGCACTTGCTGTCGGGGGACTTTCCCACTTGAGCGAGCGCCAGACCGGCAAGCGGATCACGTCCATCAAGGCCGCCCGCGAGCGTCTGGCCGCCAACGGCCTCGGCATCGTCAACCCGGAGACCGGAGAAGTCATCATGCCCAGCGCTTCGACACTTTCCCGCGCCATGCGCCGCTACGCCTGCCATCCTGACCAGCTGGGAGCGGCGCGCCCCGCCACGGAGCTGCGCAGCCTGCACCCCAACCACACATGGGAGATCGACGCCTCTGTCTGCGTCCTCTACCGCCTTAAGGGCGGCGGTGTGCGTCTTCTGGACGAAAAAATCTATAACAAGGACAAGCCCGGGAAACTGGTGGAGATCGCCGGGCAGAGGGTCGTCCGTTACATCGTCGCGGATCACTTCAGCGACGCGTTTTACCTGCGCTACGAACAGGCCAAGGGAGAAGACGCTCAAGGGGTCATCAGGACACTGGTGGAAGCGATAAGCGATCGTGGCGAAAGAGACCCTCTGCACGGCGTCCCTGTCCAGCTGCTCATGGACAAGGGCAGCGGCAACCTTTCCTCCCTTGTGCGGGACTTTCTCGATAACCTTGGTGTCATCCCCCTAACGCATGAAGCGGGCAATCCCCGCGCCAAGGGCACGGTGGAATGCCTGCAAAATCTGGTAGAAAAGGGGTTTGAGTCCCGGCTGCGCTTCATGGAGACGCCGTCCATTGAAGAGCTCCAGCGACAGGCGGATGCGTGGCGACGCCATTTCAACGCCCACGCCGTTCTGACACGTGCGGGACGCCCCCGGAACAACCTCTGGATCGGCATCACGGACGGACAGCTCAAGACCGTGGATCGCTCCGTGCTGGAGGCCATCGCCCACTGGCAGGACGTGCGCCGCAAGATCGACGGCAAGTTCCGCATCAGCGTGGATACCCGGGCTTGTGGAGTCCATGAATACGATTTGCGCGAGCTGGGTTACCACGGCCTGTGCGTAGGCGACAGCGTGGTGGTGCGCCTCAATCCCTTCCGGGCTCCGGCCATTACGGTCATCAAGGAGCTCCCGAACGGCGAAGAGTTGCGCTTTGAGGTCCAGCCCATCGAGAAGGACGCGGCCGGGCGTGACATCACGGCCCCGGTCATCGGCGAAAGTTTCCGCCGTGCGCCTGATACCCCGGCGGAAACGGCTCTCAAGGAAATCAAGATGCGCGCCTACGGGACGGACAGTCTTGAAGAGGCCGAAAAGGCCCATAAGGCCCGCAACCGTGTGCCGTATGCCGGTCTGGACATTATGGCGGACGTGAAGGAGGCCCCGCAATACCTGCGCCGGAAGGGCGAAGCGTTGCCCGTGGACACACCGCAGGTGGCGCCGATGCCGCTTAGTCACGCACAGGCGGCGCAGCGCCTCAAGGCTCTATGCGGCGAGGTATGGAGCGCTGATCCGGCTGCCTGCATGGCATTGGTGCGCAAGCGCTTCCCCGTGCAGGTGCCGGAAGGGGCGCTGGAAGAGCTGGCCGGGGCCATTCAGGAGCGCTTTGCACCGCGTCCCGCGACCGTGATCCGCTTTGAAGGGGGACGGGCATGCGCCAATTAACAGATCCGGCGGCGCTCAGAAATCTGTTTGCCGTCCACAAAATCAGTCAGCGGCAGGCGGCGGCCGCCTGCGATGTGAGCCCCGCGACCATCAATATATTGTTGCGCAAGGGGCTGCCGCCCAAAACAGACTGGGCCGGACTCAAAGATGCGCTGGTCTCCCTGCTGGAAGAATCGGGCGCGAACGGTCTGGATGCGGAATGGGCGCTCAGAGACGAAGAAACGGACGTAAAAGAAAAGAATGGCGAAAGCAGCCAAGAGGAAAACGATATGATCATCCGCAAACAGCACCTCAAGATGTCCACCCGCCAGCACTTCAAATTGCTGCGCGATCCCTTCGCAGATCCGCAAGGCGTGGAGGATGTCTACCTGAACCCGGACAGCCGCTTTGTGCGTGAGACCATGCACGATGCCGCGGTCAACGGCAATTTCCTGGCCGTGGTGGGGGAATCCGGCTCCGGCAAGTCCACGCTGCGCGAGGAACTGGTGGAGCGTCTGCGCCTCAACGGGGAATCCGTCATCGTGGTGGAACCGTACACCCTGAGCATGGCGGAATCGGAAAAGAACGGGAAGCCGCTGCGCGCCCCGCACATCGCCGAGGCCATCATCTCCACCGTCTCGCCCGGCACCGGCGTGCCGTCCAGCCCGGAGATGCGCGCCCGCAAGCTGCACAAGGTGCTGGTGGAATCCAGCCGTGCGGGCTTCCGGCACTGCCTCGTCATCGAGGAGGCCCACGACCTGCACATGCACACCCTGAAAGCCCTCAAGCGATTCTGGGAACTCAAGGACGGCATGCGCCGCCTGCTGTCCATCATCCTCATCGGGCAGACCGAACTCAGGGACAAGCTCTCCAGCACCCAGAGCGACGTGCGCGAGGTGGTGCAACGCTGCGATGTGGTGGAACTGCCGCCCGTCAAGCAGCCCGGGGACTTTCTCGCCTTCCGTTTCCAGAGGGCGGGCGCCTGCCTGGAGGATGTGTTTTCCCCGGACGGGATCGAGGAACTGCATGACCAGCTGATCGTGGCACGCGGGCTCAATTCCGCCGGAGTATATCTTGGCTACCCGCTGGCCATCAGCAATTTTGCCATAGCCGCCATGAATCTGGCGGCGGAACTTGGCTTTGACCTCGTCGACGCCGATATCGTGCGGCAGGTACAGCCGTAGAATAAGGAGAACAGCCATGACGAAGCGTGTGAAACCTGTCCTCAATATCCCTGTCGTGAACACCGTGGAAGACGCCGACGCCATCCTGGCCGAAATAGCCGCCCGCAAGCGCCAGATCAGTCTGCACGAGATCGCCCTCAAGGAAGACGTGGACAAGCTGAAAACGGAATGCACCGCCCGCTGTGAACCGCTGAAAAAAGACATCGAAGCCCGTGAGCAGGCGCTTATGCAGTTCGCACTGGCCCGGCGGGAAGAGTTGTTCAAGGGCCGCAAGTCCCGCGAGCTGACTTTCGGCACCATCGGTTTCAGAGTCTCGTCCAGCCTGCGGACCATCAAAAAAATGACTTGGGAACGGGTGCTGGGCGTTCTCAAGGAGCGTGGCATGACCAACTGCATTCGCATCAAGGAAGAAGTGGACAAGGAAGCCCTGCGCACCCTCGGCCCCAACACGCTGGCGGATGTGGGCTGCAAGCTGGTGCAGGAAGACGGCTTTTTCTACGAGCTCAACGAAACGGAGCTGGAAGGCAACAGGACATAGGGGGACGACATGAGCAAGCTGATCGGCATGATCCACATGGCCAAGGCACGGCTCGGCATGGATGACGAGACCTACCGGATGTTCCTGGTCGATACGATCGGAAAGAACTCCCTGCGCGGCACGAACTCCCGCGAGCAGTGGCGCGTCATGGAAGAACTGAAGCGGCGCGGCTTCGCGCCCCAGGCCATCCACAAGGGCGCCCGCCTCGTGGATGATCCGCAGGCGAAGAAAGTCCGCGCCCTCTGGCTGACCATGGCCGATTGCGGCATCGTCCGGGACAGATCCGAGAAGGCCCTCGGCACCTATGTGCGCCGTATCACAGGGAGGGGCCTGGCGGACGCCAGCACAAAGCAGCTCTCCCTTGTCATCGAGACCCTGAAACGGTGGCTCGACCGCTGCGACGATCCCCGGAAGCGGGAGATTTGCCTGTCTGTCCTGAAGGAGCAGGATGCGCCGCCCATGCTGGACGGGCTTCCCATAATCGGAGGCGGTTGTGGCGAGGTCCGGCACTAACCGCGGCTCAGACCTGCTGAATCAGATAGAGGCCATCATCGAGGAAGAGCTCGCGAATGGCACCACCACGCTCGCCCGCCGGGTCACCACGCGCATCGCGCTGGAGTTCGGGGGCGAGCAAATCTATTTGCCGAAGGACAAGGCTCGCCGGGATGCCAGGATCTTTGACGAATACACCGGCGACAATGTCCTGGAATTGCGTGCGCGGTACAAGTTGAGCGAATCGACGCTTTATCAGGTCATCCGCGCGGAACGTTCCCGGCGACGCCTGCGTCAGGGCGTCTTGCCCGGGGTCTTTTTACAGGAGGAAGATCAATGAGTCAGGAACAGGCAAAGCGCCATCTGGTCACCAAGGCGGAACTGATCAAGGACGTGCTGCGCATCACACGCGAGGAAGACGCCCGCGATCTCCACGCCGTGGACGTGGAAGTTGTCCTGGATGCTCTGGCCGAAGCCTGCGCTGCACGGCTGGCTGCCGGGGATGACGTGACGCTGCCGGGCATCGGCCGCCTGAAGGTCAAAGCACGGGCCGCCCGCATGGGGCGTAACCCGCGTACAGGCGAGCCTATGTCCCTTCCACCCAAGCGTGGTGTGACGTTCAATGCCGGGAAAAA
>OGQA01001504.1_pt1 | contig 11034 bp, 14 predicted proteins | sample 1553011 | NCBI WGS metagenome assembly OGQA01 (sample SAMEA2580256, study PRJEB22360) | human gut metagenome | biome: human gut; feature: human-associated habitat; material: faeces | place: Denmark | collected 2008/2010 | reverse complement strand
CGCCGCCGTCGCGGCTCGGAGGGCATGACGTCCGCGGTCTTTCCGTCTATCTGCAAGCCGTTCACGTCCACGATGCCGCAGAGGTTGTCCAGCTTATACTTGGCGGCGGACATGGCGGCTTCCCAGATCTGGCCCTCCTCGATCTCGCCGTCGCCCATGAGGGCGTAGACCCTGTAGTCGGCGCCGTCGAACTTGCCGGCGATCGCCATGCCCACGGCCGCCGAGAGTCCCTGGCCCAGCGAGCCCGTGCTCATGTCCACGCCGGGTACGTTCACCATATCCGGATGCCCGGACATGTGCCCCTCGATGCTGCGGAAGAGCGCCAGCTGCTCCTCGGGGAAGAAGCCCCTGAGCGCCAGGATGGAGTACAGCGCCGGGGTGCAGTGGCCCTTGCTCATTATAAAGCGGTCGCGGCCCGCAGCCCGGGGCGCCGCGGTGTCCACCCTCAGTTCCTCAAAATACAGTTCGGTCAGGATATCCATGGCCGAGAGCGAGCCGCCTATGTGTCCGCTCGCGGCGCGGAAGACCATCTCCATGCCCAAACGCCGGCCCCGCGCGGCGATGAGCTCCAGCTGTCTTGTTGTCATGCCGATGCCTCCTGAATTATTTAGTGGAATTACCATCTGCACACCATTATAGCATCAGCCCTGCCCCATTTCAAGGCGCAGCCTCACGGCGCAGGTAGTCTTCACAAACTCAGGCTTGAAAAGTTTTCAGCTATGGACTATAATCGAGCAGCAGACATTATTTTGAAAGGTAAGCTACTATGGAAAAAGCATTGAATTATCAGATCACGGCGGATTCCGGCTGCGACCTCTCGCTGGAAAAATGCACTGAAATCGGCGTGCTGCCCTACAAGATGCCCTTCACGATGGACGGCGAGCTCATGACGGACGGCATGACGGAGGAGAGCTTCCGCGAATTCTACAGGCTCATGCGCGCCGGCGGCATCGCCCGCACCAGCCAGATAAACCCGGACGAGTTCACGAACTTCTGGCGGCCCCTGGCCGAGGCCGGTACGCCCGTGCTGCACATCTCCCTCGCCGCCGCCATCTCGGGCAGCTGCAGCAACGCCCGGCTCGCCGCCGAGGAGCTCATGGAGCAGTATCCCGGCTGGGTCTGCCGCGTCGTCGACTCCGCGAACGCCTCCGCGGGCTTCGGGCTCGTCGTGCTCCGCGCCGCCGCGAACAGGGACGCTGGCCTCGCGCTCGAGGCCAACGCAAAGGAGCTCGAGGGCGTAGTCCACAATGTGAATTCCATATTCACCACCAACGACCTGACCTACCTCTACCGCGGCGGACGCGTCAGCAAGACCGCCGCCGCCTTCGGCACCGCGCTCAATATCGTGCCCATCATGCACCTCGACTATGAGGGGCATCTCGAGGTCTGGCAGAAGGTGCGCGGCGACAAGCAATGCTTCAAGAAGCTGCTGCGCGACGTGCAGGAGCTCGTAGTGGACGCCGGCGGCCAGACCCTCATCGTCTCCGAGGCCGACGCGCCCGAGAAGGCCCGCGAATACGGCGCCGCCCTGGTCGAGGCCTGCGGCTTCCGCGACGTGTTCTACACGCACATCGGCCCCATCATAGGCGCGCACACCGGGCCGGGGCTCATCTCCATATTCTTTGTCGGGAAAGAGCGCGTCTGAGCGGGAACATTTCCCGCCCGGCTGAAGTCTCACGAGGGCTATGAGTGCTGGAAAGAGATTCACGCTTATTTTAATGACGGTCATAGCCGCGGCCGCGCTGGGCCTTCTGCTCTTCGTCCGTTTTTCGGGCGAGGCAGGGCCGGCGGCCCCGGCTCCCCCCCCTGCCACGCAGGTGCCCGGGCCCACGCCTTCGCCGACGCCCGAGCCCACGCCCTCGCCCACTCCGGAGCCCACGCCCTCGCCGACGCCCGAGCCGGAGCCGGAATACTTCGTCCTCTCCATGGTCGGCGACTGCACGCTCAGCTCCTCGCAGCTCTATCCGCATTTTGAATACATACTCGACGGGGACATGAGCTGGCCCTTCTCCGGCACGGTGCAGTATTTCGAGGACGATTACCTCACCATCGCGAACCTAGAGTGCAGCCTCTCGTCGGAAAAGCTCTACGGCAGCACGACCTTCTGGTTCTGCGGTCCGGCGGAGCACGCGCAGATCCTCGTGGACGGCGGGGTGGACTTCGTCACCATGGCCAACAACCACGCCCTGGACTTCGGGCAGAAGGGCATCGATAACACCAAGAGCACGCTCGACAGCTACGGCATAGCCTACGCCGGGGCAAATGAGAGCTACGTCTTCCAGCGCGAGGACGGCATCAGCGTCGGGCTCTTCGCCGCCAAGTGGCTCGCCACCCAGGCCGAAATAAGCGCTGGGGTCTCCGCCCTCGCCCAGCGCGAGGACGTGGATATCGTCGTCTGCCTCATGCACTGGGGCAACGAGGGCAGCTACCGCGTCACCGCCAGCCAGACCCAGCTCGGCCAGGCCGCGATAGACGCCGGGGCCGACATAGTCTACGGCTCGCACCCGCACGTCCTGCAGCAGATAGACGAGTACAACGGCGGATACATCGTCTACAGCCTCGGCAACTACTCCTTCGGCGGCAACACCTCGCCCCGCGACCGCGACACGGCCATCGTCCAGTTCACGGTGAAGCGCGACGTGGACGGCACGGTCAGCGTAGAGGGCTGGGAGGCCATACCCTGCCGCCTCTCCAGCACCGCATCCTACAACGACTACCGGCCCGAGCCCTATGAGGAGGGTTCAGAGGAGTACGAGCGCACCATGTCCAAGCTGCTCGGCACCTTCACCGGCCCCGACCTCACGATAGACTATTCCCAGTACCACGACCAGCCCGAGGATACCGCCGCGCCCGAGACGGCGGCCGAGGCGTCGCCAGAGACGGCGCCCGACGGCTGAGAGCGCAAAAGGGCAAAAATAAAGCGGAGCACACCCGAGGGTGCGCTCCGTTTTTCTGTGCTCCGTATTGCCTTACAGCTGCTTGTTGGCGTTTATCTTCACGCCGGGGCCCATGGTGGAGGCGGTGACGCAGCTGCGGATATACTGGCCCTTCGCCGCGGCGGGCTTGGCCTTGATGATGGCGCCGATGAGGGCGTTGTAGTTCTCGACCAGCTTGTCCGCGCCGAAGCTGACCTTGCCGATCGGGCAGTGGATGATGTTGGTCTTGTCGAGCCTGTACTCGATCTTGCCGGCCTTGGCCTCCTGGATGGCCTGGGCGATGTTCGGCGTGACCGTGCCGGCCTTCGGGGACGGCATCAGGCCCTTGGGGCCGAGCAGCTTGCCGAGACGGCCGACGACGCCCATCATGTCCGGGGACGCGATGACGGTGTCGAACTCGAACCAGTTCTCGGTCTGGATCTTCTGGACCAGATCCTGCCCGCCGGCGTAATCGGCGCCCGCAGCCTTGGCCTCTTCCTCGCGCTCCGGCTTGCAGAACACGAGCACGCGCAGGGTCTTGCCCGTGCCGTTCGGCAGCACGATGGCGCCGCGCACCTGCTGGTCGGCGTGACGGGAGTCGACGCCCAGCTTCACATGCAGCTCGACCGTCTCGTCGAACTTGGCCTTCGACGCCTTGCACACCAGCTCAAAAGCGTCCTTCGGATCGTAAAGCGCCTGTTTATCTACGAGCTTTGCGCTCTCTTTATAATTCTTACCTCTGAACAATTTGCTTTCCTCCTAAAATGTGGTTCGTCGGAGATTAGTCCTCCCACGTTCGGGGCAGCTCAGTCGCCTACGATGACGCCCATGCTGCGGCAGGTGCCGGCGATCATGGACATGGCGGCTTCGACGCTCGTGCAGTTGAGGTCGGGCATCTTCTGCTCGGCTATCTTGCGAAGGTCTTCCTTGCTGATAGTGGCGACCTTGTCCCTCTGAGGGACGCCGGAGGCCTTGTCAATGCCGCAGGCCTTCTTGATGAGCAGGGCCGCGGGCGGGGTCTTCGTGATGAAGGTGAAGCTCCTGTCGGAGTACACCGTGATGACGACGGGGATCATCATGCCCATGTCGGCCTTGGTACGCTCGTTGAAGTCCTTGGTGAACTGGCCGATGTTCACGCCGTACTGGCCCAGAGCCGGGCCGACCGGAGGCGCGGGGGTCGCCTTGCCCGCCGGCACCTGGAATCTTATATATCCGACAACTTTCTGTGCCATTTATCTAAGCACCCTTTCAATCGTATTTCTTGTGTGAGGCTCAGTCCTTGACTGCCTCAACCTGGTCGAGCTCGAGGTCCACGGGCGTCTCCCTGCCGAACATGGATACGACCACGCGCACGCGGTCCTTGTCCGGCTCGAGCTCCTCGACCGTGCCGAGGAAGCCCTCCAGCGGGCCGTCCGTCACCTTGACGGTGTCGCCCACCTCAAAGCCCAGGATAACCTCATGCCGCTCCACGCCGAGATCATAGATCTCCTGCTCCGTGAGCGGTATAGCCTTGTTCGACGTGCCCACAAAACCGGTGGCGCCGCGCACGTTGCGCACCAGATGCCAGCTCTCGTCGGTCATGATCATCTTCACGAGCACATAGCCCGGGAACACCTTGCGCTCGTAGGTCTTTTCACCCGCGTCGGTGTGCTCGGTAACGGTCTCCATGGGGATGTTGACCTCCTGGATGAGATCCTGCATCTTGCGGTTCTCGGCGGCCTTCATGACCGCCGCCGCTACGGCGTTCTCATAACCGGAGTAGGTGTGGACGACGTACCACTTTGCCTCTTCCGCCATCTGCCTTACACCAGGTCGATGAGCGTCTGCACGCCCAGCTTCGCCAGGGTGTCAAAACCCCAGAGGACGATCGCAGAAACGATCATCATGCCCAGCGCGATGCCGGTGTTGTTCAGGGTCTGCTTCGGGGTCGGCCATATGACCTTCTTGACCTCGCTGCGCATCTCGCGGAACCACTTTGCCACCCGCTTGCCGAAAGGCAGCTTGGTCTCAGCCTTCTTAACGGCGTTCGTGGAGACCTTGGCCGGGGCGGAATTCTTGTTTTCTTCTGCCATCTTGTCTTGCTCCTTTCAGAACGCCTGTCACTTCGTCTCGTTGTGAACGGTGTACTTCCGGCAGCGCGGGCAATACTTCTTCATCTCAAGCCGGTCGGGAGTGTTCTTCTTGTTCTTGACCGTGAAGTAATTGCGCTCCTTGCACTCGCTGCACCTGAGTGTAACCTTGACTCTTGCACCAACAGCCATTTATTCGGCACCTCCTTGTAAAACTTGGCCGCGAAGCGGCCTGTGTTGCCTCCCTGTATGGCAGGCCGGCTCTCCGCACTTGCGCGCACGAAAAGAAACCCGTCCGGCCGACAGGTAAAATGAAGTATAGCACACTCCCCGCGCCGAGTCAACAGCTTTTTCCCATCCAGCGGTCAAATTTCGCGTCCCGTGATGCAGAAATGTCCCGGAAAGTTCATCAGAGGTTCACAACGAGTTCACAAGTGGCTGGTATCTTGTAGATGCTGATACGGAAAAACGTACCGATGTACCGGCAATACAGCTTATAAGCCAAAAAACGGCGACCTGCCCGCCGAGGAGGGAGCATTCCCTCCTGAAGGGGCAGACCATATGCTCCACCGCTCATGGTGTTAAAATATGCGGCCGCGCCAAATTCCCCCCTTGGCGCGGCCGTTTCGCGCGCATTTATGTTTGCATCGCCCCGCCGCCGGTGATATACTGACGCACGAACGGGAGGCGCATATCCATGACTTACGCTGAGGCTTTGAAATACTTAGAGGGCGTGTCCTGGCTGGGCATCAGGCCGGGGCTCGACCGCATAGCCGAGCTGCTCGCGCGGCTCGGCCACCCCGAACGGGCCTGCCGCTTCGTCCACGTCGCCGGCACGAACGGCAAGGGCTCCACCTCCGCCATGCTGGCGGCCATGCTCAGCTCCGCCGGCTTCAGAACCGGGCTCTACACCTCGCCCCACCTGCTGCGCGTCACCGAGCGCATGCGCATAAACGGGGCCGAAATGCCGCCCGAGGGCCTCGCCGCCGCCGTGGACGCGCTCAGCGCCGCCGCCCAGGGCATGGCCGAACCCTGCACCGAGTTTGAGCTCATCACCGCCGCCGCCTTCTGGTGGTTCGCGCACGAGCGCTGCGACTACGTCGTGCTCGAGGTCGGCATGGGCGGCAGGCTCGACGCCACGAACGTCATCGGGCGGCCCGACTGCGCCGTCATAACGAACATCGGCCTCGACCACACCGCCGTCCTCGGCGATACGGTCGAGCAGATCGCCGCCGAAAAGGCCGGCATCTTCAAGGGCGGGCCCGCCGCGGCCTACGCGCAGCCGCCCTCGGTCGAGGCCGTCCTCAGCCGCATCGCCCGCAGCACCGGCACCGAGCTGCACTTCGCGGACTTTTCCGCCCTGGAGCCGCTCTCCGACGGGCTCGAGGGCCAGGACTTCCTCTACAGGGGCCGGAAATACCACATCGGCCTGCTCGGGGAGCACCAGCTCAAAAACGCCGCCGTCGCCTTAGAGGCTGCACGGCTGCTGGGCATACCGGAGCCTGCCGCCGCCGAGGGCCTGGCCCGCGCCGTCTGGCCCGCTCGCTTCGAGCTCGTCTCGCGCTCGCCCTGCTTCGTCGTGGACGGCGGGCACAATCCCCAGTGCGTGTCCACCACCGCGGCGGCGCTGCGCAAATACTTCCCCGGCCGCCGCAGGGTGCTGCTTTTGGGCGTACTGGCAGACAAGGCCTGGCGCGAAATGCTCGACATCCTGCTGCCCTGCGCGGACGAGGCCGTCTGCGTGCGGCCAGAGTCCGAGCGCGCGCTCGAGCCCGAGGAGCTCTGCGCCGAGATAAGGCGCCGCGGCATACCGGCGTGCACCGCCCCTGACCCGGGCTCCGGCGCCGACGCCGCCGCCGCGCTCGCAGGCCCCGACGGCATGGTCTGCTCCGTCGGCTCGCTCTATATGTCCGGCGCCGTGCGCGCGCACATACTCGGAAAGGAGGCCTGACATGCGTATACTTGCCATAGACTACGGCGACAGGCGCACGGGCCTGGCCTTCTCCGACGCGGGCGGCGTGCTCTGCGGCGAGGCCTTCACCGTCGAGGAAGGGGCCCCCGCCCGCCTCGCCGAACGCATAGCCGCAGAGTGCCGGGCGCGCGAAGTCGGCCTCATCTTCCTCGGCCTGCCCAAGAACATGGACGGCTCCGAGGGCCCCAGGGCCGAAAAGAGCCGCGCCTTCGCCGAAGAGCTGCGCGGGGCCACCGGCCTCGAGGTCCGGCTCTGGGACGAGCGGCGCAGCAGCGTCGAGGCCCACGCCATCCTCTCCGCCAACGGCAAGAGGGAGAAAAAACACAAAAAAAGCGTGGACGCCCTCGCCGCCGCCCTCATCCTCGAAAGCTGCCTGGGCTCCCTCAAATGAGGCGATAAAACATAGTCCCTCGGTCCTTATTGGGACCGAGGGACTTTTTCGTCACGGGTTCGCCGGCTCGTCCACATAGTAGGCGGCCTTGAACTTGAACTTGTCGCCGCGCACCACCGTGCGGTGGATGGCGATGAGATGCTCCCGCTCGTGGCAGAAGCGCTCGCAGAGCATGCAGGGCACATGCGCCGGTATCTGCAGCAGCATCCGCTCACGCGCGTTCGGTATGAGCGGAGAAAGCACTTCTCCCGCGTCGGTTATCTCCATATTATAATATGTCTCCAGATATGCGTACAGCGAACCGTCCCGCAGTACGTCCGGCTCCAGCGACAAAAACCGGCTCTGAGGCAGATAGGTCGTCTCTATCATCAGCGGGAAGGCCTCCGCTGAACGCAGGCGCGCCAGCTTGTGCCAGCGCGTATACCTGCCGCTCTTCACCTGCTCTATCGACGCCAGATACTTGTCCGCGCCCGCCTCGATGAGGTCGTAGTCCAGGATCTGATTTTTTATCAGGATGTGCTGCGCCTTCAGGCTGCTGGCAAAGGAGTGGAACTTCGTCAGCCGCTGCTCGAACATCTTCGGCTTTACAAAATTCCCGTTGCCGTGTACCTTCACTATGTACCCCGCCTTGTACAGCGCCTCCAGCGAGGCCCGTATCGTCGAACGGCTGACGTGGTACATCTCGCAGAGCACACGCTCCGCCGGCAAAGGTGCGTTCTCTGAGTATTCCCCGGAGTCTATCTTCCTGCGTATGTCCTCGTATATCTCCCTGTACAGCGGTGTCCCATCCATTCCCGCCACCCCCTCGCCTTGAGTATAGCCAAGTTTGCCGCCCTCTGTCAAACAGAACCGACAACTCGCAAATTGGTATGTATCCAGTCGGCATACCAATGGCGTATTGGACATAAATTTGGGGATTTTATTGAAAATTATGTGCAATTATGACAAAATCGTGAGCAAGTTAGAAAGGGGAGGTGGAGCCATGATTTGTGAGCTCATAACCGACGCGACCTATCTGGACGGGGTAGTCTGCTCCGGCTGGGAGGCGCTGGTGGACATCGGCGGCGGGCTGCTGGTGGACGAGGGCCTGGTGGAGCCGAGGTTCCTGCAGTCCATCAAGGACACCATAGCCGAGTTCGGTTCGTACATGGTGCTGGTGGACGACATAGCCTTTTTCCACGGCAGGCCGGAGGCGGGCGTGAAGGCGATGGCGATGAGCCTGGTATTGCTGGCGGAGCCGGTATACCTGGGCGAAAAGAGGATCAAGGCCGCCTTCACCTTTGCGGCCGTGGACAAGAAGAGCCATCTGGGCCTCATGCGCGAGCTGGGCGGCTTCCTGCAGGACGAGGAATTCCTGGAGCTGCTGAGGAACGGCGGGCCGAAGTCCGCGGTAATGAAAAAATTGAGGGAGGGTGCGTAAGCTGAAATGAAGTATCTCGAATACCGCCGCGTCATCACGGAACAGCTGGAGAGGCAGTTCGACGAGGAGGGCGCGGCGATAGAAAAGGCGGCGGAATACTGTGCGGCCTCGGTGTCCAGCGGCAGGCTCATACACGTCTTCGGCTGCGGGCATTCGCAGATGTTCGCCATGGAGGTATTCTACCGCGCGGGCGGGCTGGTACCGGTGAACGCGCTGCTCATACCGCACCTGGCGCTCTTTCCCCGCGCGAAGCTCAGCACGCTCCAGGAGCGCGTCGAGGGCTTCTCCGGCGGATACCTGGAGCTCGAGGACACCGACGAGCGGGACACGATGATAATCATCTCCATCTCGGGCCGGAACGCCGGGGTAGTCGACATGGCGCTCGAGGCCAAGAAGATAGGTATGAAGGTCGTGGCCCTGACCTCGAAGGACTTCTCAAAGAGCACGAGCTCGCGCCACTCGAGCGGCATGCACCTCATGGACGCCGCCGACGTGGTCATCGACGTCAAGTGCGTGAGCGGGGACGCGGCCCTGGAGATGGAGGGCGTGGAGCCCAAGTTCTGCGGCACCTCGACGGTGCTGGGCATGGCGGTGATGGAATCCATCATAGCCCAGACGGTGGAAAACTGCGTGAAGGCCGGCTATGTGCCGCCCATCTACGTCAGCTCGAACCTCGACCGGGGAGACGCGATAAACGCCGAGTACATAAGCCGCTACGGCAAGCTCATTTCCTGCCTCTGAGGCAGGGGAAAGGTGGAGAAGGAGAATGTATATAGTCTGCGTCTGCGGCCTGGGCATGGGCTCAAGCCTGATTTTGAAGATGACCGTCGACAAGGCCCTCAAGGAGCTCGACTGCGGCGGCCACGAGATCGAACACTGGGACGCCGGGACGGTGTCCAGCAAGAACGCCGACCTCATCGTCACCTCCGAGGACTTCCGTGACAAGTTCGCCGGGAAGGACAATGTGGTCTACGTCCGCAACGTCGTCAGCACCCCTGAGGTCAAAGAGAAAATGAAGGAATATCTGGAGGCGAAGGGCCTCCTTTAATGGGAAAGGAAAATTCAACAAATTAAATTGAGAGAAGGGAGAAAGTACAATGGCAGTTCTGAATTTTTCCTCGAGCTGTTGCAGACCCCGACCATCATTCTGGCTATCGTTGCGCTCATCGGCCTCATCGCCCAGCGCAAGAAGTTTTCGGAGGTGCTCTCGGGCACGGTCAAGACGGCTCTCGGTTATCTGGTGCTCTCCGCCGGCTCGAGCCTGCTCGTAACTGAGATACTCCCCTTTGTCGGGCTGTTCCAGGAGGTCTTCGGGCTCAGCGGCTTCGCCACCGGCTCTGAGATCATCGTCGGCGCCATGCAGGACGCCGTGCCGGTCATAGCCTCCACCTCCGCTATCATCATGGGCGCGGGCTTCCTCGTGAACATCTTGCTCGCCCGCATCACCCCGCTCAAGTACATCTTCCTCACCGGACACATGATGTGGATAAACTCCGTGGCCGTGGCCTTCTGCCTCTACTCCGCCAGCATGTCCAGCGGCGCCATCATCGGCATCGGCATCGTGCTGCAGGGCATCCTTCTGACCCTCATCCCGGCCATCGCCCAGCCCGTCGTGCGCAAGGTCACCGGCAGCGACGACTTCGCCATCGGCCACCTCACCACCCTCGGCACCGTCTCCTCCGCCTACGTCGGCAAGCTCGTCGGCAAGGGCAGCAAGAGCGCCGAGGACATGAAGCTCCCCGAGGGCCTCAAGTTCTTCAAGGACACCTCCATGTCCATCGCCATCGTCATGTTCGTCTTCTACATGCTGGTCGTCATCCTCGCGGGCCCCGAGTCCGTGAACGCCTACTCCGGCGGCACCAACTACCTCATCTACGGCCTGCTCAAGGCCCTCGGCTTCACCGCCGGTGTCATGGTGCTCCTGCAGGGCGTCAGGATGCTGCTCGGCGAGCTGGTCCCGGCCTTCAAGGGCATCGCCGACAAGCTCGTCCCCAACGCCATCCCCGCCCTCGACGTGCCCGCGCTCTTCGGTTTCGCTCCCAACTCCCTCATGCTCGGCTTCATCTTCGCCACCATCGGCATGATCGTAGCCATGTTCATCTCCTCCGCGCTCTTCGGCGTTGTGCCTCTGGTCTCCATCATCGGCGCCTTCTTCACCGGCGGCGTCGCGGGCATCATGGGCAACGCTCTCGGCGGCAGGCGCGGCGCCATGGCTGCGGGCTTCACCTACGGCCTCTAGCTTATCGTCTTCTCCGGCTTCACCTACA
>OGQA01001502.1_pt1 | contig 11035 bp, 9 predicted proteins | sample 1553011 | NCBI WGS metagenome assembly OGQA01 (sample SAMEA2580256, study PRJEB22360) | human gut metagenome | biome: human gut; feature: human-associated habitat; material: faeces | place: Denmark | collected 2008/2010 | reverse complement strand
TCGAATTTGCCTGGACCCGCCGCCATGCCATCGACAAGGGAACGAACCTGGGCCGTCACCTGATCCAAGCCTTTCAGCCTGGGGAGGTCACGCCGGAGCAGGCCCATGAGATCGGCATGGAGCTGGCAAGGGAGATTCTGGGCGGCAGGTATGAGTTTGTCCTGACCACTCACACAGACAAAGATCATGTTCATAACCACCTGATCTTCAATGCCGTCAGCTTTGCGGATCATAAGCACTACCATTCCAACAAGCGCAGCTATCACTTCATCCGCCGCACCTCAGACCGGATCTGCAAGGAGCATGGCCTGTCCGTCATCGTCCCAGGCCAGGACAAAGGAAAAAGCTACATCGAGCATCAGGCGGAGCGGACCGGCACCAGCTATAAGGCGAAGCTGCGCGCCGCCATCGACCGGCTGCTGCCCGGCTGCCATGACTTAGAGGAGCTGCTGGTGCGGTTGCAGCGGGAGGGCTACGAGCTCAAGCGTGGCAAATACATTTCCGCCAGAGCGCCGGGACAGGAGCGGTTCACAAGGCTAAAGACCCTGGGCGCGGACTACGCCGAGGACGCCCTGACCGCACGGATGGCCGGACGCGCCAGACCCTCCCGCCAGCCGAAACAGCGCGGAGGCAGGGTCAGCCTGCTCATAGATATCCAGAACAACATCAAGGCGCAGCAGAGCGCGGGCTACCGCCATTGGGCGACCATCGAGAATCTGAAACGCATCGCCGAAACCAGCAACTTCCTGACGGAACACGGCATCGGCAGCATGGAGGAGCTGACGGAGTGCTGCGAGGCGGCTTCCGCCTCCGCCGCCCGGCTGAAAGCGGAGCTGCGGGAGACCGGGGCGCGGATCGAGGAGCTGACGCTGAAAATGAAGCACGTCGCCGCCTACCGTCAGCTCAAGCCCATCTATGACCGTTATCAGGCGTCGAAGGACAAGGAGAAGTTCCTGCGGGGCTATGAGCGGGAGATCATTCTCTTTGAGGCCGCCGCCAGGGAGTGCAAGCGTCTGGGCGCGGTTCCGCTGCCATCCACGGAGCGGATGCAGACCGAAATGGACGCGCTCACCGCCCGAAGGGCGGCGCTGACCGCCGAGCGTCAGAAGGCACGGCGGGAGGAGCAGGACTACGCCGCCGTGCGCCGGAACGTGGAGGAGTTCCTGTCCCCGCCCCGGCAGGCGCCGGCACGGCAGAAGGATATGGAGCTGGAATGACCCCTGGGACAAACTTTTTGCCGCGATCTGCGTTTTCCCCTGGGCTTTTGCTGAAACGTCAGATATAATGAAGGTACAAACGATTTTGAAGGAGGCGAATCCCATGACAAGAGGCGAGGCCTTAAAAGACTTTTTCCGCAAGACCATCCTGCCGGTGGCGTCGGCCGCGCTGCTGTACTGCATCTTCCGCTCCGCCTGCGTAAAGAACGGGGAGCTGGATTATCTCTGGCTCTGGATCCTCTGCGGGCTGCCATTTGGGATCTGGCGGCTGCGGCTCTGGATCATACCGGGCGGCGGCTCTCTGGGCGGCGGGATCGCCCTGTTCCTTCTGAACTTCGTCTTTGCCGGCCTTATCGGCGGCTGCGTCCTTTTCTGGCGGCTGCTGGTGGCGGCGTGGTATGTGCCGCTGACGCTGTACCGCCTGCTGACGGCGGGCTGTGCGTGTATCATCACCGAGGATTAGGCCCGCGCTATGGAAATGTGGAAAACGGCCGCTTTGCCGATGGAAAAGCCATTCACCGCCTAATGGAAAAGGACAGGCCTTTCCCACAGGACGGCAAACCGCTTTCCCACAGCGCCGCCCGGCTTGGCCGTTTGCCCACAGTCCCACAGCGCCTACGACTGCTGCTGCCGCAAAAATCGCGTTCCCTGATAGAAAAAATCATCATTTCATGGTAGAATGGGGATAGCCCATCAAAGGAGGGAAAAGCCCATGGACGAAAATAACTCCATCCAGCTTTTTGAAGATAGAAAGATCCGTACCGCCTGGGACGAGGAAAAGGAAGAATGGTATTTCTCCGTGGTGGATGTGGTGGCGGTGCTGTCGGACAGCGCCAATCCCACGGATTATCTCAAAAAAATGCGCAAGCGGGACGAACAGCTCGCAAGCTACCTGGGGACAAATTGTCCCCAGGTAGAAATGACCGGCTCCACAGGCAAAAAGCGAAAGGTGCTTGCCGCCAATACGGAACAGATCCTGCGCATCATCCAATCTATCCCCTCGCCGAAGGCAGAACCCTTCCGGCTCTGGCTCGCCGCCGTAGGCCGGGAGCGCATCGAGGAGACCATCGACCCGGAGCAGGCCATCGACCGGGCGCTGGAGACCTATCAGAAGAAGGGCTATGACGCCGACTGGATCCACCAGCGCATCCTCTCCATCCGCGTCCGCAACGAGCTCACCGCCGAATGGCAGGCGCGGGGCGTGGAGAAGGGACGGGAGTACGCCATCCTCACAGACGAGATCACAAAGGCATGGTCCGGCATGACCACCCGGCAATACAAGAACCTGAAAGGTCTCAAAAAGGAAAACCTCCGGGACAACATGAGCACATTGGAGATCGTTCTGAACATGCTGGCCGAAACCACGACCACGGAGCTTTCCAAGGCCCACCAGCCGGAGGGCTTTGAGGAGAGCCGGATCGTTGCCCGGCGCGGCGGCAAGGTGGCGGGAGACGCACGGCGCGCCATCGAAGCGGACACCGGGCGGCCCGCCGTCACAGCGCAGAACGCCGCCCAGCTCAACGCCGTGGTGACGGATGTGATCGAGGGCGTGGCGGAAGCGGACAAGCCCAACGAGGACGAGAAATAAGCAAAAAAAGAAGCGGGGACGCAGCCAACGGATATACCGAAGGCCGCGTCCCCGCTTTTTCTATGGGCGCGAATGGGAAAGTGTCAAGAACCGCTGCTTTTTCGCCGCAGGAGCGCGGAGAAAAGCGCGGATGGGAAATCATAAGGGCATGGTCTGAAAACGCCGCCACGGTGGACTATTTTGCCCGTTTCCCACCCTTATCCACGCCTTTTTTCACGCGCTGGGACTGGAAGTGCGGGCAGTCCAATACCACCGCCCGGAAGCTCTGCTTGCAGGGATGGACACAGCCCTTGCAGAGCCGGTTGTACTGCCGCCTGCCATTCTCCCCCAGGAAGAAGGCCCATTCCAGCCGCCACTTCACGCCCCGGCTCATCGTTCCCCCAGCTCCGGGGGCTTTTTCTCCGTGGCAGGCCTGGGCTGCTGCTTCGCGCACTCCTGCTTTGCCGCCGCCAGCCGTTCCCGGATGGAGGGCTTTTTCTCTGGCTGCGTCCGCTCCGCGTGCTCCCTGGCCTTCTCCAGCTCCTCGCCCCGCCGGCCGTTGTTGATAACGCCGTCGATCATGCCGTAGTCGTCCTCCAGCGTCATTTCCGCCGTGCGGAGAGGATTGTCCTTTTCCGGCGCATCAGCTCTGACCGCATACGCCTGGGTCCCATTTGCCATAATGAGATATTTTCCATCCTCAGAGGCGTGATGAAAACCGTATCCGTCCGCCTCCATCTGCTCCCTTGTCATGCCGCAGAGATAGAAGCTGCCCCTGGGCGTCTGGATGCGCTCGGTGATCTCGCGGCTTTTCTGCGCCGGCTGCAAAAACTCCGGCACTTCGGAAAAGCCAGCGCGGTCGCAGTAATGGGCGGTATCCTTCCCGTCCTGATGCAGCACCACGATATCCGATACCGACAAAGAGTGCCCGGTGAAATCTGCCGGACGATCCACATTGAACCGGGTATAAATGCTTTCAAGGTTGTCCTTCGCCGTCATCGGCGCCTCATAGACCAGCTCATAGTTTTCCGGCTTCACGGAAAGGCCGTTGCGGTGGATGCTGTCCAGCGGCTCAAAGCGATGATCCAGCGTTTCATTGCCGCCCTTGAGCTGGTAGATGGAGAAGCTGCCCACCGGCTCGCCCTGCGCCGCCCGCGCCTGCTCCACGATAGCAGCGGGGGTCTGCGCATAGGCGGCCGCCTCCGCCGCGTACTCCCGTTCCGCCTTTTCCGCGGCGGCCAGCATTTCATCCACGCGGGATCTGTTCGGATCCTCCAAAGCCGCCTTGACCTCCGCCGGGTCAAAATCAAGAAATTCTTCATAGCCCGTGGCGTCCTTGAACTTTTCGATCTCGGAGGGAAGATGGTCCTCCTGCGTCTGGCCCAGCGCCGCCAGCCTTTCATCCAAAGCGGAAATACGCCCAGCCATCAGCTTTTCGTAAAGCGCTTCCTTTGCGGCGTGTGCCTCCGGATGCTCCGCCGCGTACTGCGGATCGTTCTGACGGAAGAACTCGTCCATATCAAAGGCGATATCCATAGCCCACTCGGATTTTTCTTCTTCGGGAAGATCGTCCTGGAAGGTCATTACCCGGTATTCGTCGGGGATGCTGCCGCGCTCGCCATCGTAATACTCGCAGAAGCGGTCCCCCGTATCCCGCACATAGCCCTGATCCGTAAAGCTGCCGTTTTCGTCCATCGCCACGTCCCGGCCGTAGGCCTCATAGTCGATGTAGTTTTGCAGGTGCTCCGGCACCTGCATGACCTCCAGCTCCTCAATGTAATAGCGCCCAAGATCGTCATAGTCCTCAATATGAGGATAGACCTCATAGCAGTCCAGATTTTCCGTCAGGTTGATGATTTCCTGCAGGCTGCCGCAATGGTCGCCCATTTCCATACCGGCCTGAAACTGCGCGTATTCGCTGTCGCTCATTTCATCCAGCTTCGACGCCAGATAGTTGAGCTCGTCCAGATTTTCGTATTCGCCCAGCTTGTCATAGAGGCCGTCCACATAGCAGTCATAGTCTGTGATGAACCATTCCTCATAGGGCTGGCCGAAGTCATCCCTCTGGCCGATGCCGATACGCTTGAATACCTCCTTCATTTCCTCGGCGGTGGTGGGGAACTTCACCCACTCGCCCACAAGCTCGCCCTCGTTGTACTTGCCAAGATTGGTGATAAAGGCGGCAAAGGGATAATCCTTGTTGTAACTGTAATCCGGCATATACGCTCCTCCTTCAGCTTCGCTTATTTTTGGGAAATTCCAGCTTGAAATCGATGTACTTGCCGCCAGTGTCATTCAGGATCACAGCGGCATCGTAGGCGGTCTGTTTCTTTTCAGACCACATTCCCTTGACGTTGGTGCGGCCCTTTTTCAGAAGGTCCGCCGCCATCTTCTTTGTCAGCTCCTTCTTACGGCTCGTCCAGAAGCGGTCATTTTTCCAGAGGACAAAGCCGCAGGATCGATCCGAACACGCAAAGTTTTTCTTCCCCTCATAGACCGGCTGGCCGCAGCGGGGGCAGGCGCCGACCACTTCCTTCTCCGGGGCAAACAGCTTTTTGCCGTCCTCGGAAATGCAGGAATAGGTGGACACGATCTCCTGAACCATAGCGCGGATGCCGTCCATGAAGGCGTCCGGGTCAGCGCCGCCCTTTGCAATTTCCGTCAATTTCTGCTCCCACTCCGCCGTCAGCATGGGAGAGGTCAGCGGCTCCGGCAGGACCGTGACAAGGTTGATACCGGCTTTTGTGGGGATCAGGCTCTTGCCCTTGCGTTCCACAAATCCGGCTGCCACCAGCTTTTCGATGATGGCCGCCCTGGTGGCGGGCGTGCCCAGTCCTTTTCGTTCTGCCTCGTCGGGGATATCGTCCTTGCCCGCGTTTTCCATAGCGGACAGAAGGGTATCTTCGGTATAGGGCTTCGGCGGCTGGGTGAAATGCTCGGTAACAGCAACCTCCGCACCGTCAAAAGTCTGCCCTTCGGTGAAGTCCGGGAGCGTGCCGCCGTCCCCATCCGCAGGCTTTTCCTTCAAAAAGGTACGGAAAATGCGGTCGATCTCCCGCCAGCCTTCGGAGAGGACGCGCCTGCCCTTTGCGGTGAAGGAATGGCCGCCGCAGCCAAAGGCAGCCGTGACCGCCTCATACACATAGGGCTCCGCCGACGCGCACAGCAGGCGGCAGCAGACCAGAAGAAGCAGCTCACGCTCGCCCAGGGGCAGGGCGGGGATATCCGCTTTCTCGATCTCCAATGTGGGGATGATGGCGTGGTGGTCGGATACGTCCTTGTCGGAAACCATGGCCTCCACCAGCGGATAGAAATTGCTGATTTTATCAAAGGGCGGCAGCTTCGCCGCCAGATGGATCACACAGGAGGCCGTTTCAGCCATATCGGAGGTCAGATGCCGGCTGTCCGTGCGAGGGTAGGTCAGCAGCTTTTTTTCGTAGAGGCTCTGGGCGTAGTCAAGGGTCTGCTTCGCCGTGTAGCCAAGCAGCCGGTTTGCCTCACGCTGCAAGGAGGTGAGGTCATAGAGCTTCGGAGGCGGTTCCTTCTTCTGCTCACAGGTGACGGAGGTGCAGGTGACGGCCGCGCCCTTGCACATGGCCGCTGCCTGTTCCGCCTCCGCCGGATCGGTGAACCTCTCCGACACCGCCTCCGCGCCGGCCAGCGTCAGGCGCACATGATGATACTTCTCCTTCTGGAACAGCGCGATCTTCGCGTCCCGCGTCGCCAGCAGGGACAAGGTGGGCGTCTGGACGCGGCCCACGTTCAGGGTACGGTGATAGAGGACGGAGAAAAGGCGGGTGGCGTTGATCCCCACCAGCCAGTCCGCCCTCTGGCGGCAGAGGGCGGACTGATACAGGGCTCCATACTCGGCGCCGGGGCGCAGCTCGGAAAAGCCCTCCCGGATGGCGCTGTCCTCCATGGACGAAATCCAGAGACGGAGGACCGGCTTGCGGCAGCCGGCCATTTCATACACCAGACGGAAGATCAGCTCGCCCTCCCGTCCGGCGTCGCAGGCGTTGACGATCTCCGTTACGTCCTCCCGCGCCATGAGGCGCTTCACATTGTCCAAAGCCGCCTCCTTGCCGGGGATGGGGGCGTAGCGGAAGGGCTCCGGCAGAATGGGAAGATCCTCATACCGCCATTTTTTGAAGCGTTCGTCATAGCCGCCCGCGTCCAGCGGGGATACCAGGTGCCCCACGCACCAGGAAACGATCAGGCCGCTGCCCTCATAAAAGCCATCGGCCCTGGATGAAGCACCCAGGGCCGACGCGATAGATTTTGCCACGCTCGGTTTTTCTGCGATAATCAGTTTATGTTTAGTCATGTTCTGCCTCCGTTTCAGCCTCCGCAGGCTCGTCCTCGTTGATATACTCCTCGTCAGGGAAATCGTACTCGTCGGGATCGGCACTGACCTTCACGCTGCTGCGGTTCGGCTTGATGAACTTCACATAGGCGAAGGCTCCGCCGCCTGCCAGCACCAGCAGCGCCACCACAGCCAACAGGCCGCTGCCGCTCTTTTTCTCCGGCTGCTCCGGTTCCGGCTCCGGCTCCCTGGCCTTCTCCCTGCCCGCGCACTCGGAGAGGTTGGTCTTGCAGACAGAACAGGATGTATCCACCGCGCCGGCCGCGCATTTTTCCTTACAGGTACACACCGGGGCGGCGGGCGTCTCCTCGTCCATCAGGGCCAGCAGGTCGCGCTCGTCTACCTGGTTGAGAAAGTGGACGGTGTTCTCGCCGTCCTCCGCCCGGTCGATGATGATGTAGAAATAGTTGCCGCCTTTTGTGACCACGGTGATGAACTGCTTATCCCCGGCGCTTTCACCGGCGATATCGTCCACCAGGGTCATGTTGCCCTCCGGGGTCAGGGGCTGGGGCTCATAGCCGCCCGTGGTCTCCTCCCCTGTGTAGTAGGGCTCACCGTCCCCGCCACCGGCGAAGGCCACGGTGGAGGTGGCCGCCATGCAGAAAAGCGCCAGGAACACGGCGGCGAAACGGTGAAAAGCTCTGTTACGCTTCATCTTCCGCACCCTCGCTTTCCTCCGTCTCCATCAGCCCGTCCGGCAGAGAGATCATGCCGCTGGCGTAGGCGCGCAGGAAGGCGGTCAGCTCCCTGTTGTCCATGCGGACAGCCTTTACCATGCGGACGATCTCCAGGTTCTCCTCCTCCGTGAGCTGGGCTTCCAGCGCGCGGAGACGCTTCTGCTGCTCCGCGATCTTTTCCCTCGTTTTCTCAATATCCTTGCGGATCTTCTCAGTCGTTGCCATGATTGCATTGCTCCTTTCCAAATCGTTCTTTCCATGAATAATTGCGCCCAAGCCCCCGAACGGTTTTCAGGTTGGCCCGTGCGTTATCCTCCAATGCCAGCGCGCGCCGGAACAGATCCGGGTAACGCTCCCGCAGGTCGATGATCTCCTCCGCCCGCATACTGGGGCAGAAAAAGCAGGAGGACTTTCCCAGCTGCGGCAGGCCCGCTGCCTCGATTGCCCGGACACACGCCTCCCGGTCCCATCCCCATTCCATCAGAGGATACCATTTACTGTACTTTGGGTCTGCCAGATCACGCAGAAGGACTTTGTCGCTGCGGTAGTGCTCGCCAGCGTCATAGCCGATGAACTTGACCACCTTTTTCCCACTGTTCCAGACCTCACGGCACGGAGGATAGTTGTTGCAGAACTTTTCCTGCGGTCCGATTTTGTGTTTCAGCGAACACCGCTTGAAACCGTAGGCGATAGAGGGCAGCGTGCCGCTTTTCAGACATTCATCCTCCAAGGTCAGCCGCCCGCCGTCCTTCGTGGTCTTATAGACCCGTGTGATCTCCGGCATACCGTGATCCTTCAGCCAGCGATCCATGATATCCAGATAGGCGTAGGTATAGGGATGCTCGCCGCCCGTATCCGCAAACAGGATCAGGTCAACAGGGATACGGTGCTGGTGCAGCCCAACGAGAAGGGCGGTGCTGTTCGCACCGCCGCCATAGGAAACAATATTGATATGCTCACCTCATTTCAAAGCCTTTTCATATCGGTATTTCATCTGCGCCGGATACAGCGGTTCGGGCGGGCGGCGCTTGCCGGTCCATTCCCGTCCACCCGCCAGCCCCGCGCACTGCCAGCCGGAGGCACGGAGGCTGACGCCGCTCTCCGTGTCCAGAATATAGGTGACGATCCTATGGTAGCCCAGGACCTTCGCCGCCCGCGCCGCTGCGCCATAGAGGAAGCTGCAAGCGTTTTTTGTCCCGTCCGTGCAGAGGCGGTTGACCTCCAGGGTCAGCCCATCGTCCAGGTATCGGCTCACCGGCCGCCCCACGATGGCGACGCCCGCCAGACGGCCGTTCGCCATGCAGCCCAGGGAAAACTTATGCCCTCGCACCGGCTTATGGTGGCGGTGGTGCTCTGCGACAAAGCCGTTCGCATCGGCAAGGGACATCGGTTTTACAGTCAGCATCGGCTCCGCCTCCATCAGTTGTACGGCGGTCTGCCGTAGGCATAAAGGTGGGACTGCCAGTAATTCGAGTTGAGACTGGTGTACTGGATGGGATCGCCGCAGTGCAGGAGCATCCCGTCCCCCACATAAAAGCCCACATGGCTGACACCCGGCGTGTCGTAGGTGCCCACAAAGAACACCAGATCCCCCGGCCGCGGCTCGGATACCGGCGTGGAAATGTTGTAGAGGCCCTGCGCCCCCAGCCGCCCGGTATCGCACAGGCCGCTGCTGGTCAGGACATAGCTGACAAAGCCGCTGCAATCAAAGGAGGTGGACGGGCTGCTGCCGCCCCAGACATAGGGAAAGCCCAGATACTTCTCTGCCTCCGTAATAAGCGCCGCAAAGCGCTCGTCGGACAGGTACTCCGCCGGGATCTCGTACTTGGCGGGCGGGTTGGTCACATACTTTGGAACATAGCCGGAGGACGGGAACAGGTCGGGGCGGTTGCCAAGGGTAGACATATACACGGCGTACATGGAAAGCGTCTCCTGATCCATCATGTAGACCGGCAGATGGGAGAGGTCGAAGTTTTCCAGCTTCACGGTGCAGATATAATAATCGTAATAGACCCGGTAGCTCTCCGTATGGGTGTTGCCCTCCTCGTCCGTCCAGGTATCCGTCTCAATGTAGTACCGCCGCTCCACCTCCACCGTCTCGGTGAGGATGTATTGCTTATCAAACAGCATTTGAAGGTCGCCCTGCACCTGGTCTATGGTAAACTGCCCCTTATGGAGCGCCGACAGGATGGACAGCAGCACATAGGGGTCGTGCTCGATCTCGTCCAGATCGTAGTGATACTCGTCATAGTCGTGGGTCTGCTCATAGGTGTCCAGATACCGCCGCAGCTCATCCTCCTTGGCGCAGTAGGCGGCCTCCGCCGCCAGCAGGTCAGGATCCTCGGAGAGATAGGAGGAGGCCACAATGTTGGACACGCCTCCGCCGAACATGGAGGAGCAGGTTTGCAGCAGGCCCAACAGCAGCACCAGCACAAGGCCGATCCCGCCGATGATAAGGAACACCTTCTTGTGCCGGGCTATGAACTCGCCGGCCTTCTTCGCCGCCTCCGCGCCTTTCTTTGCGCTTCTGGCTGCCGTCTGTGCCGCCGCCTTTGCACCCTCCGCGCCGCGCGACGTCCGATAGGCCGCCGCGTACTGCCGCTGCATCCGCTTCTTCTGCCAGATGCGGGAGATGGGATTGCCGGACGCAAGCTGAGGGTTATCATGGAGCGCCTTTTGGTAAAGTGCCTCCGCGTTGGCCCTGACCGCCGCCTGTTCCGCCTTTGCCGCGTCCCGCCAGGGCTTCACCTGCCGTTCCGCCCGCCAGTTTTGCAGCTTGCGGTTCCCATAGCCCACGGCCTTTTCCATGCCGCGCTCAGTGAGATGGCCCGCGGCCACGCCGGAGTTCTCCTGCTCCACCTCCCGCACCTTGGCGTGGGCGGCGTGGGCGACCTCCTGCAAAGGCCGTGCCAGCGGGTTCGGCCCCGGCTGCCGGATCGAAGCCGGCTTATCCGTCTCATGGAATACCAGCCTTGTACGCCCGGCGCCGGAAGCCTCGTCAAAGACACGCTCCGTGCCCAGAACGCGCTTTTTGGGGATGGCGGCTCGTGCCGCGTCCAGCTTATCCGCCGCCTTGTCGGATTTGCGGATCGCCTTTTGCAGTTCCGGCGCGGCGCGTTCCTCGTCTGAAAACTGCAAACGGGAGGACGGACGGTCATTTGCCGCCGTACCCTCCCGGTAGGCTTTGCGGCGGTTCCGCCGCTTTTTCTTC
>OGQA01001500.1_pt1 | contig 11037 bp, 8 predicted proteins | sample 1553011 | NCBI WGS metagenome assembly OGQA01 (sample SAMEA2580256, study PRJEB22360) | human gut metagenome | biome: human gut; feature: human-associated habitat; material: faeces | place: Denmark | collected 2008/2010 | reverse complement strand
TTCAGGGGACCTCCCCCCAGCCACCCCAGCCCGTCCCTGAGCTCTTCCGGCGAGGCGTCCTCTGCGCAGGACAGGAGCCGCACGCTGTTCTCGCCCGAGACGGCGCGCAGCCGCGTCAGTCCCGCTGCAGTCCGGTCCGTAAGCAGCAGCAGGGCGGCCAGGATGCACAGCGCCGCGGCGGCCGCGCTCAACCAGAGGGCGGGCTTTTTCCAGCTGGCCAGGCCGCGGATGCGCCTGCCGGCGTCGCCCTCGCCGAAGGACGGGGAAGTGAGCGCGGCCCCGCGCCCGCCGACGGAGAACTTCAGCAGCGCCGCGGCATAATCCGCGCGCACCTCGCCGCCCATGCGCCGGAGCACGGCCTCGTCGCAGCTGGCCTCCATGTCCCGGCCGGAGAGCGAAAAGGCAAGCCAGACCAGGGGATTGTACCAGTGCAGGCAGAGCGCCGCATAGGCCAGCAGCCTCCAAAGCGGGTCGAGCCTGCGGATGTGGTGCTGCTCGTGCATGATGACCAGCTCCTGCTCGCGCCCGTCCAGACCGCAGGGCAGGTAGATGCGCGGCCTGAACAGCCCCGCCGCGAAGGGGCTGCCTATGTCGTCGGCAATATAGATGTTGTCCCTCAGCCGCCGTCGCAGGGCCAGACGCCGGCGGAGCCTGAGATAGCCCACAGCGCCCCGGAGAGCCATGCCCAGTGCGCCGGCTGCCCAGACGAGGCTCAGGGCCAGGGCCGCGTCAAAGCCCCGCTGCGTTTCGGGCTCGGCCGGGGCCGCGTCGCCCGCCGCCTCCGGTATTCCGGCCTCTATGCCGGGCTCGGCCTGAGAGCGCAGGCCGCCTGAGAGCTGCTGCCGCCACTCGAGCGCAGGCAGGTCGCCCACGCCCTCGGGCAGGAGCGCGACCGGAGAGCTCAGCGCAAAGGGGCAGAGCAGCCGGATGAGCACCAGGGCCCAGAGCGCATAGGAGGCCGCCTTGGGCGCGCGCCTGAGCACCAGCCGCAGCAGGCAGACCGCAAGTATCACCACAGAGCCCGTGAGGCCCATGCCCAGCAGCCTGAAAAACAGCGCCGTCATGTCGCCGTCCCCCTCATGCCCTCGATGATGGCCTCGAGCTCGTCCAGCTCCGCCTCGGACAGGCGCTTGCCTGAGCAGAAGGCGGCCAGAAAGGCCGGCAGCGAGCCGCCGAAGGCCTCGTCCACGAACTGCCCGCTCTGCCGCGCGCTGAACTCCGCCCTCGGCACCAGCGAGCGCACCACGCCGCCCTCGTTCACGAACAGCCCGCGCTCGCACAGCCGCTTGAGCACCGTGAACGAGGTCGTCTTCTTCCAGCCGAATTCCGCCGCGCCCAGCTTCGCCAGCTCGCCCGAGCTTATGGGTTCCCGTTCCCAAATGAGCTCGGCAAAGCGCGCCTCCGCTGAGCCAGCCTTAAGATATGACATGTCCACGCCTCCGTTCTACACGTTGTAGTACATACATTCTACAATATGTAGAACGGGCTGTCAAGCAAAAACGGCGCGCCTCGATGCTGCGGCGCGCCGTTCGCTTATGCTCTGAGTATTGCTATGGAGTATGCCGGCAGCTCCAGGGTCTTGCCCGTGAAGCTGAGTTCCCCGCCCGCGGCGCAGAGCTCGCCGGTGAGCCAGAGATCTGAAAGGCCAAGCGCCTGTGCATCGAGGCTGTGCTCGTTTCTGGAGGGATTGATAACGATGACGCAGCTCTCGCCGTTCCAGGTCCTGCGGATGACGCAGACGTCGCCTTCTCCGCTGTCGATGACCTCGCTCGTGCCCCGGGCGATCTCGGGGTTCTCGTTGCGCAGCCGCATGGCCGCGGCGTAGTAGTTGAGAAGCGAGTCGGGGTCTTCCAGCTGCTCCGTGACGGAGGGCTGGGTATAGGTCGCCACGGTCGTGCCCGGCGGGCAGTGCGTGACCTCGGAGAGCGTCGTCCAGAGCATCCCGAGACGCTTATCCGGGTCGGTGGCCGAGCCGAGCATGCCTATCTCGTCCCCGTAGTAGACGTAGGTGCCGCCGCGCATCATGGCGAGCAGGCCGGCGGCCATCTTCTGCTTTTCGACGTCGGGGCCGAGCACGCTCGCCGCCCGGGCGGTGTCGTGGTTGCTCAGAAACGGCGCCGGGATAGTGTCCTCGGGCAGGCGCTGCTCCAGGAGCTTCGTAACGTTGCCGTAGCTCGTGCCGGGCTCCTTGACGTCGGGGCCCAGTATCTCCTCGATGTAGCCGCCCTTCTGTGCCGTCGGGAAGAGGAAGAAGCTGTCGATATCCGCCTCGCAGTAGTCCGCTATCTCGTAGAGGTCGGTCCAGGCCTCGCCCACGATGTAGCAGTCAGGCTTTATGCTGCGCGCCGTCTCGCCCAGCCAGCTGAGGAACTCCACATTCTTCTCGAGATTCCCCGTGTAGTAGCTGGTCACGGCGTCGAGCCTGAAGCCGTCCACGTCCATGTCGATGAGCCAGAACTCGAGGATGCGCCCGATCTCGGCCCTCACCTCGGGGTTATCGAGGTTCAGGTCCGGCATGGTGTGCACGAAGCGGCACTCATAGTAGCTGTCGCCCGCCTTGGCGTAGCCGTCCTGCGGGCTGTCCGTCCAGTTGTACCAGTCGCGGTACTCGGAGTTTTCGTCCGCCTTCGCGCTCTGGAACCAGGGGTGCTCGTTCGAGGTGTGGTTGAGCACCAGGTCGATGATGACGTCGATGCCCAGGGAGTGAGCCTTCTCCAGCATGGCGGAGAAGTCCCCGAGCGTGCCGTACTGCTCGTCTATGTCGTAGTAGTCGGTGACGTCGTACTTGTGGTAGCTCGGCGAGGGCATTATGGGCATGAGCCAGATGCCGTTCATGCCGAGCGAAGAGATGTAGTCGAGCTTTTCCGTGAGACCGGCAAGGTCTCCTATCCTGTCCCCGTCGCTGTCGTAGTAGGAGTAGACGAAGACCTCGTACCAGTTGCGGAATTTGTCGTCGATGACGTTCGGCTCCGCCTCACGCCGCTGCTCTCCGCAAGCGGAGAGCAGCATTGTGAGTATAAGCATAAGAAGCAGTACCGAACGTCCTGCCCGGGTCTTCATGCTCAGCCCTTGACAGCGCCGGCGGTGAGGCCGCTGACGATGTTCTTGACGAGGCAGAAGTAGAGGATGACGATGGGCACGGCGATGAACACGCTGCCCGCGGCGAAGCGCGCGAACTGGGTGTCCGGCATGGAGTAGAGGCCGACGGCGACGGTCCACATCTCGCGCTCCTTGAGCAGGAGCTTGGGCAGCAGGCAGTCGCTCCAGGGCCAGGCGAACTGGGTGAGGGCCGTGTAGACCAGCATGGGCTTGGACAGCGGCAGGGTGATCTTGGTGAAGATCTGCAGCTGGTCGGCGCCGTCGATGGTAGCGGCCTCGTGGATGGTGTAGGGTATGGAGTCGAAGTAGCCCTTCTGGACGAGGTAGCCGAGAGGCGCGGTGCAGGAGTAGTAGAAGATGAGCGACTCAAGGCTGTTGAGGAGGTTCAGCTGGCCCATGATGATGTAGACCGCGGTCATGCCCATGAAGCCGGGGAACATGCCCAGCAGCAGGGTGGTCTTGCGGATGGTGTCGCGGCCCGGGAAACGGAAGCGGCTCATGACATAGCCCGTGAGTATGGTGAGCAGCGTACCGATGATGCAGGTCATCGTGGCGACGTACAGCGTGTTGAGGAACCAGCGCCCGTAGGGGTAGAGCCCGTTCACGTCGTCGGTGAACAGGTCAACAAAGGTCTGGGCCGAGAACTCCGTCGGGAAGAAGCCCGAGAAGGAGTGGATATCGCCGCTCTTCGAGAAGGAGGCTGCGACCAGCCAGACGCAGGGGAAGAGGAATATGAGCGAAATGATGATAAGGGCGATATAAGTGATGATGTTGTCGGCGATCCTCGCAGACCTGATGCTGCCTTCTTTTTTCACTGGAACGTCTCCTCCCTCTTATAAGCCGCAGAGCGGACGTAGACGATGAGCGACAGCGTGCCGGTGATGACGAAGATGACAAGGCTGATCGCCGCGCCGATCGAGTAGTAGTTGTTGTTGACAGAGAGGTTGTAGAGCCAGTTGATGAGCAGGTCCGTATCGCTGGCGAGGAAGTAGTTCGCGTAGTTGCTCTGGAGCCCGCTGCGCAGGAAGAAGTAGATGCCGAAGTTGTTGAAGTTGCCGACGAACTGGCTGATGAGCACGGGCGTTATCGAGAACACGACGAAGGGCAGGGTGATCTTGCGGAACTGGGTGAACTTGCCCGCGCCGTCGATGGACGCGGCCTCGTAGAGCTGTGTGTCGATGTTCGAGAGTATGCCGGTGGTCATGAGCATGATGGAGGGGATGGCTATCCAGGCGTTCACGAAGAAGCCGATGCCGCGCGCCCACCACTTCGCGCTCTCGACGTTGGAGAGGAAGAAGATGGCGTCGTGACCCGAGGCGGTGATGAGCTGGTTTATGGGGCCGCTCTGGGAGAACATGAACTTGAAGCCCAGCATGGTGATGAAGCCGGGGATGGCGTAGGCCAGGATGGGGAAGGCGCGCCAGATCTTCGAGCCCTTGACGTTCTTCTTGTTGAGGATGAGCGCGATGGCGAGGCCGCCGAAGAAGTTGATGGAGGTGGAGACGACAGCCCAGAGCACGTTCCAGCTGAGGATCTTGCCGAAGGTGCTGCCGACGTTGCCGACGCCCAGGATCTTCTGCCAGGCATCGAGGCTCCAGCTTGCGAGCACGGGATGCACGACCTCGCCGCCGAAGTCGGTGAAGGCGATGAGGATCATGAAGACGATGGGCAGGATGGAGAACATGGACACGCCGATGAGCGGGAGGATGAGCGCGGAGAGATAGAACTTTCCGTCGGCGGCGTAGGCCATGGATTCGCGGAAGTTGTGGGGCTTTTTGCCCTTGGCGACCTCACGGGAGGTGAAGAGCACGTCCCTCACGTTGGAAATGTAGAGCGCGACTGTGAAGATGAGCACGACCACGGCAAACAGGCCCATGATGAGCATCTGCATGGAGTTGTCGCCCTCGATGCCCAGCCAGAGGTTCTCCTGCTGGGTGCCCAGAGTGAAAATGCCGATTATGTCCTCAACGCCGCGGGCCACGAAGTAGATTATGAGGCCCGCGAGGCTGAGGAGGTACAGAAGTCCCTTGACTATCTGCCCGTAGCACAGCTGACCGAGACCCATGACGACAAAGGAGAGCTTTGCCTGCCACGGCGTCGCATTCAGCCCTGCGGTCTTGGTCATTTTGTTTCCCCCCTATAATTCTGAGCTTATGACAGAGTGAAGATGCCGTCGTAGATCTGGCTGCAGACGTTGTCGAGCCCGGCCTGGATCTTCTCAATGGTCTCGTAGCTCGTGGGCTCGCCGCGGTTGCCGGTGAGCGCGTCAGTGGCGAGCTCGACGAGGAAGCTCTCGGAAGGAGTCCAGAGCTGGCTGACGGCGTTGATGGCGGGCATGATGTTGACGTTGCCGTTCTCGAGCCTGGTGAAGACGGCCTCGACGGTCGGGTCGGTCTCGCCTATCGTGTCGGCGGCGTCGGCGCGGGCCGGGGTGATGCCGAGCATCTCGTTGCGCAGCACGACCTGCTCATAGTCGGCGGCGAACTTCACGAAGGCCAGGGAGGCGTTCGGGCACTTGGTGTAGGCGGAGATGCCGTAGCCGTTGATGCCGCCCATCATCTTGGTCTCGAGGGTGAGGTTCTCCATGTCGGTGATGGTGTCCTGCCAGGCGTCGGCGGTGAGGTCACCGGAGGCGGGCAGGCGCGGGACGGCGATCATCTTGAGATCGGCCTCGGCCTCTTCCTCGGTCCAGCCGTTGTTGACCATTTCCTTGATGAACATGCTGCGCACGTCGGGGGTGGTGACGGTGCAGAGCATCTTGCCCTTGGCGAGGTAGGAGTAGGCGGAGGAGGCGAAGTCCTTGGCCACGATCTCGGTGTTGTTCATGAGCTCGGCCCACTGGCGGATCATCCAGGCGCCCTTGGCGGCGTCGCCGGCGCCCAGGCCGATGTCCTCGGGGTTGGTGTTGTTGTCGCCGAAGATGTAGCCGCCGAAGGTGAAGAGATAGCCGCTCATGAAGTAGGTGTCGACCAGCTCGTCGAGGTAGCCGTACTCGGTCTTGCCGCCGCCCTCCTGGGTCTCCTTGCTGAAGGCGTAGAGCGCGGTGTAGGTCTCAAAGAAGTCGGGGGTGCCGTTGCCGTTCACGTCCCAGTCGGTCTCCCAGTTGTCGGGCAGCATGGACTCGATGTAGTAGAGCATGCCGGTCTGGACGTTGATGGGCACGCCGCAGTAGTAGGTGGTGCCGCCTACATCGATGGCGTAGGCGTTCCAGGCGCTCTCGGGGATCTGGTCGGAGTAGCCGAGGCTGTCGATGGGCAGGGGCAGGATGTGCTGGTTCTCAGCGTACTGCATGATGATGTCGTTGGCCTGGTACCAGACGTCGGGGCCGTAGCCGTAAGGGCCGTCGGAGGCGAGGTCGGAGTACTGGTCGGTGTTCATGCGCTCGGCAGAGATGCCCTGGTCGGCATAGGCCTCGTTGAAGGCGTTGATGAGCGCCTCGACGTAGCCGAGCTCGACAGCGGTGTCGTTTTCGAGCACCTTGACGACGGCGCCCTCCTCGAGCTCGCCGTTGAAGCGGGCCATGACGGCGTCGCTGCCGGCATCCTGCTGCTCCTCGCGGCCGGAGCCGCAGGCCGCAAGGGCGAACACCATAACGACGGCCAGCAGAAGAGCGGCAATGCGTTTCATCTTGTTCATTTTTACATCTCCTTTTCCTTTATGACGATATCCATGGCGTTTATCGCAGTCCCGTCAGGCAGACTGCGAGCCGTGTCCGAGGGGTTTATATAGAGCGCGATGCTCCGGTCCCGGGTGAAGCGCTCGATCTCCACTACGCCGCCCTGCTCGCTCACGCGGCAGCCGCCCCGCGAGAGGCGCTCGTCCCGCCTGAGCGCGGCGAGCTTTTTCACCAGCGTGTAGAGCTCCATGTCCCAGGTCTCCCGCTCCCAGCGGAAGCAGCGCCGGCAGTCGGGGTCGTAGCCGCCCTCCGTGCCTATCTCGTCGCCGTAGAAGACCATCGGCATGCCCGGGAAGAAAAACATGACTGCGAGCGCCATTGCCTCACGCTTCCTGTCCCCGCCCGCCTGGCTCAGGAAACGGTCCGTGTCGTGGCTGTCGAGAAGGTTGAACATCATCTCGCAGGCCGGGTTTATATTCCTCCAGAGCAGCAGGCAGAGCCGCGAGGCAAAGCCCGCCGCGTCTATGCGCCCAAAGGCCAGCAGGTCCAGGCAGGCCTTAGTGAGCCCGTAGTTCATGACGCCGTCGTACATGTCCCCGCGCAGGAACTCCTGGGCCCCGTGCCAGACCTCGCCGATGATGATGGCGTCCGGGTCGGCGGCCTTCACCGCCTCGCGGAAGCGCCGCAGGAAGCGCATCGAGATCTCATCCGACACGTCCAGCCTCCAGCCGTCTGCGCCGAACTCCTCTATCCAGTAGCGCCCTACGCGGCAGAAGTAGTCGATGACCCCGTCGTTGTCCGTGTTGAGCTTGGGCATGTAGGGCACGTCGGCGAAGGTGCGGTAGTTGCGCTCGGTGAAGCTCGAGCGCTCGCCCTCTATGTAGAACCAGTCCCAGTAGGGCGACTCGCGCCCTCTCACGGCGGTGTCCGCAAAGATGGGGTTCGTATAGGCGCAGTGGTTGAAGACCCCGTCGAGCACGACCTTCATGCCGCGCGCGTGCGCCGCCTTTATGAGCGAGCGCAGGGCTTCGTCCCCGCCGAAGTGCTCGTCCACCTTGAAGTAGTCCTCAATGTCGTACTTGTGGTTGCTGACGGACTTGAAGACCGGGGTCATGTAGATGCAGTTGACGCCGAGCTCCTCGAGGTAGGGCAGGCCCTCCTCTATGCCGCGCAGGTCGCCGCCGGCAAAGCTCTTGGGCGTGGGCCGCTCGCCCCATTCGAGGTTTATGTAGCCGGTATCCTCCTTGCCGCTGCCTATGCGGAAGCGGTCGGGGAAGATCTGATAGCAGACGGCGCCGCGTACCCAGTCGGGCACGCGCATGACGTCGCTGCCGTGGACGTAGGGATACTGGAAGTAGTTGAAGTAACCGAAGTCCCAGTCGTACTCGGCCACCACTCCCTCCTCGCAGAGATAGCGCAGCTCGCCGCCCGAGACCAGCCGGAACACATAAGCGAGCCTGGTGTCGCCCAGCTCCAGCTCCGCGCCGTAGTAGTCGTAAAGCTCGTCCGAGCGCAGAAGCTCCATGCGCCGTTCGACGCGCGGCTCGGTGGTCCAGTTGAACTTGTTCTCGGCGTACACGAGGCTTACCTCGTCCAGATCTCCCCGCGCGGTACGCAGCCGGATGTACATGCTGTGCTCCGAGGTCGGGAAGCAGTCCAGCGGCCTGCCCCTGTGAAGTATGGCTCTTATATCCATACGGTCCTCCAAAATAGTCCCGCCCGATTGACACCGGGCTTTGCGGTTGATATTATAAACGTATGGCTGAGATGAATAATAAAAAGAAAAAAGTGACGATAAAGGATATCGCGGAGGCCTGCGGCGTCTCCACTGCGACGGTGTCCTATGTGGTGAACGGGCGCAGCGACCAGAGGATAAGCCCGGAGACCTGGAAGCGCGTCATGCACGAGGTGCACCTCATGGGCTACGAGTCCTCGGCGGTCGCCAAGGCGCTGGCCACGGGCAACAGCGGCGTCGTGGGGCTCTTTGCCCCTAACGCAGCGTCGAGCCCGGACGAGGCCCACGCTTTCGCGGCCTTTGCCCGGGAACTCAGCTCGCGGCTGGACCAGCGCGGCTACTCGCTCCGGCTCATTGACGACAGCTGCGTCAGCCAGACTATAGAGACGCTCGACGCTATCGTTGCCATGAACATCGACCGGCTGACATTCCGGAAGATCGGCTTCAACTGCTTTTATCCGCTCATCTGCGTGGACGGCATCGTGGATGACCTCTTCCTGTTTTACCAGATCAACACGGATTTTGCCCGGGCCGCCGCAGCAGCGGGCCGGCCGGGCAGCCAAGTCTGCGCCGTGCTCCGCCCCTTCGCCGAGCCGAGGCTCAACCGCAGGGTGGAGGACAGCTTTGACTTCACCTGCTTCGTGGAAGGCGAGGCCATACCGGAGGGTTTCTTCGCCGACAAGCCGCGGGACATGGTCTGCGTCGCCCTGGGCAGATGCCTGGCGGAGCAGCTGGGCCGCGTCCCGGGCCTGAAGGTGCTCTCGCTGTGTCCCGGCGGCGACATAGAGCTGCCGGCGGCGCGCAAGGCCGAGACCGTCGCCTCACTGGTGTACGACACCATCCGCAAACGCGCGGGCGCCGAACACGATATCCGGCTGCTGTAGGTTCTCCGTGACCGCGGCGGGGGAGCTTGGAAGGCTCCCTCGCCGCTTTTTTATCTTATCAGTAGCTGACGGTGCCGGTGGCCGGGTCGAAGACTATGGTGTAGGTCCCCGGAGGAACGAGGATGTTGTCGCCCTCGGCGGTGCCGTACCAGTACTCGTTGGCGACCACGCCGTTGGCGCCGTAGGCGACCTTGAAGGCCACGTTGCCCTCGGTCCACTCCTCAGCGTTGGCCTCTTCCTCGGTGAAGGTCACGTCGAGCTTGTAGGTGCCGTCGTCCTGGGCCTGCATCATGTAGGCGGTGTTCTCGGCGTTGGCGTCCGCAGCCCAGCCGGCGTTGCCGATGTTGCCGACGACGTAGTAGGCGGGCTCCTCAACGAAGAAGTCGGTCACGACGGTCTGGTTGTCCTGCAGCTCGATGGCGAGCCAGACTATGTAGGTGCCGGCAGGGACGATGAAGTTCGGGGTGGCGGCGGGGTCCATGACGCGCAGGTCGTACCAGTCGCCGTTCACGAGGTTCTTCACGCCGAACATGGCGGCGTCGAGGTCGTTCTGGGTGTCATAGTCGGCCTCGGTGACGGTCAGCAGGTAGTACCAGATGTAGTCGTCGCCGTTCTTGATCATCTTGAAGCTCTCGGGATCCTCGCCCCAGTTGTTGAAGGTGCCCTGGAGCTGGAAGTCAAACTCGGGCTCGGCGAGCTCGGCGGCGTCGCCCAGGCGCTCGGCGCTCAGGCTGCACAGGGAAATGGTCTCGGCGTCGGTCTTGAGCACCAGCTTGTAGAGGCCGGACTGGGCGACGACGATGTTGGCGCCGGAGTTGAAGGCGTCCTCACCGCCGGCGAAGTACTCGCTCTCGACGAGGTGGGAGGCGTCGATGGTGTCGGCCCAGTTGTAGTCCTGGTCGATGACGGCTATCTTGAACTGGTCGCCCTCGTAGAGGTTGACCTCGATGGCGAAGGTGTTGAACTCACCGTCGACAGGCTGCAGCAGGAAGTCGTCCTGCGGCCAGGCCATGCCCCAGCCGTTGTCGGGATAACCCGCGAGGCTGCCGGCGAGCATCCAGGCCCTCTCGTCAACGACGGAAGACTGCCAGGCGACGAACACGGAGGTGTCCGCGGTGATGGGAGCGCTCATGTCGAAGGGGATGGCCAGGGCGGGAGTGGCGTAGTAGCCCTCGATGACGTAGCCTTCCTTGGTGAGCTCGGGCTCGGCGACGGTGCCGCCGTCCTCAACATCGACCTCGGCGAGCACGGTGGTGCCGTCGCTGTCATAGAAGGTGACCTTGAACCCGCCGGAAGTGGTCTCGCCGCCTTCGCCGCAGGCGGCGAGCGCAAAGACCATTACCAGGGCGAGAGCAAGGCAGAGCAGAGTGCGCAGCTTTTTCATTACATGTCCTCCTTATAATATTTTCCTTGTCCTCTTCGGCTGCATAAGCGATCGCGCGCCCTTTGCTTAACCGTTTAAGCAACCTCTTATGCAAATCCTAATATAGCCTGAGCTAACCTGTCAACGCCCTAAGCGCCGGAGCGAATATTTTGTAGAATTCACTAATTTCTACCCCTTTCACTTATGCACGCCAACGAGAAAAAACGGGTCTTTGGGTGGATTATTCACTCAAAGACCCGTTTGGAGGGGCATAAGCTGCATATTTTACATTACTATCCAGAAAAAAGCGTAAGCAGCCCGCCGCCCGCCCCGCCCAAAG
>OGQA01001496.1_pt1 | contig 11047 bp, 8 predicted proteins | sample 1553011 | NCBI WGS metagenome assembly OGQA01 (sample SAMEA2580256, study PRJEB22360) | human gut metagenome | biome: human gut; feature: human-associated habitat; material: faeces | place: Denmark | collected 2008/2010 | reverse complement strand
AAAACCTGCCGCTTGGCGAAATCAAGCCTATGGGCTGGCTCAGACGGGAACTCGAATTGCAGGCGACGGGGCTTACCGGACGTCTGGACGAGTTATGGGACGACGTTTCCAAAAAATCGGCGTGGCTCGGCGGTCACGGCGAGGCGTGGGAACGCGGTCCGTATTACCTTGACGGGCTTGTTTCGCTTGCGTATCTTCTGGACGACCGCCGTCTTATCGACCGCGTCGGATTATGGATTGAAAAAATCCTGTCGTCGGTTGACGCCAGCGGGTTTTTCGGACCTGCGCGCACGGTTGACTGGTGGCCGCGTATCCTTGCGCTTCGCGCTCTCTGGTCGTATTACGAAGTTACCGGGGACAAGCAGATTCCGCCGTTTGTAAGAAACTTTTTCAAGTACGAATTCAATAACCTTGACGAGCAACCTTTTTACGTATGGGCTGCCGCAAGGTCGTTTGAACAATTTATCCCGATGAAACGGCTTTTCGACGAAACGGGCGACGAGATGATAAATCAGCTTGTCGATAAAATCGTGGACGGCTCGTACGACTGGTTTTCGGTTTATGAAAAGTTCCGTTATAAAAAACCCGCCTCGACTTATCTCAGCCGCGGCATTATAAATTTCGGCGCGAAAGTGGGCGCAAACGCCGACAGAAAACGGAAATACGGCGCAATGCCGCAAAAAAAACAGATGAGCGCGCATAAAATAATGGCGCACAACAAACTGCCCACCGTAAGGAAACTTATGCTTTTGCACGGCGTCAACAACGCGATGGCGGTGAAATATCCCGTTTTGCTGAACGATTTCCGTCCCGATCCCGAACTTGTGATGTTGTCGAAAAGGACGGTTGAAAACCTTATGAAATATCACGGCACGGCGGCGGGTGTATTCACGTCGGACGAGACTCTCGACGGCACGAATCCGTCAAAGGGCGTCGAACTTTGCACGGTGGTCGAGTTTATGCGAAGCCTTGAAACGCTTGTCGAAAAAACGGGCGACACTTATTACGCCGACTTGTTGGAACTTAATTGCTTCAACGCGCTTCCCGCAACGATTACCAAAGATTATACGGCGCATCAGTACGTCCAGCAGCCAAACGCCATTGCGGCAAACCGTAGGAAACGCGACTTTTTCAACGTTCGCTCCGACGGCACCGTTTACGGGCTGGAACCCAATTACGGCTGTTGCACGGCAAATATGCACCAGGGTTTCCCGAAATTCACGGAAAATCTTTGTTACAAAACCGCCGAAGGATTTTGCTTTATGGTATATTCCCCGTGTAGAATCTCGACGCTTTTCAAGGGCGTAAGGGTTATTCTGAACGAGTCCACCGATTATCCTTTCAAAAACAAGTCGAAAATCGTCGTGGAGTCGGTGTCGGGCAATCCCGAAATCAAGTTTTCATTCCGCGTGCCGCAATACACGAGCCTCGAAGTGCTGGTAAACGGCAAAAAAGTCGTGTCGGGCGACAAGGGTATCATCGCTTTCAAGAAAAAGGTCGAAGCGGGCGACGTCATCGAACTTTTGTTCGATATGCCGCTTACGACGGTCGTGAATCCCGACAAGTCGATAAGTTTTCGGAAAGGAACGTTGCTTTTTGCGACGAAACTTCGCGCAAAGTGCGATACGCGCGGCAAAATCCCGTTTTGCGACTACGAATACAAGACGGTTTCGCAGTGGCGCACCTTGCCCGAACTTCAACATAAAAAACATTTGACCGTCATAGAAACGACGGAAAGGGAAGTGTCGGCGATGCCGTTTGACGAGGACAATCCCCCCGTCGAAATCACGTATCGCGCGCGCTACGTTCAGAACTGGAACGAGGTCAAAAACAGCGCGGGGAGAGTGCCCCGCCATGCAAGGTACGGCAAGGAAACGTTCGAGCGCACCCTTGTACCGTACGGCTGCACAAGGATAAGGATTGCCCATCATCCTGTTTTTAAGTGAAAAAATAAAACAAAAATAAAAAAGAAATCTACATATTTTGTAAGGAGAAACTTATGAAAATAACCACAAAGTGGGGCGAAAAGATTGATAAAAACAATCCGTTGCCCGAGTATCCCCGTCCGCAATTCGAGCGTGACAGTTTCATCAACTTAAACGGCGTTTGGAGTTATCTCATTTCCAAAAAGAAAACCGAAATTCCCACGGCGTTTGAAGGAGAAATCGTCGTGCCGTTCTCGCCCGAGTGCCAACTTTCGGGGGTTGAACGCGTCGTTATGCCCGACGACTTTTTGTATTACGAACGGGAATTCGACCTTCCCGAAGAGTTTATAAAAGGTCGCGTCATTCTGAACTTCGGCGCAGTGGATTATATCGCGAAAGTTTACGTCAACGGCAAGTACGTGGGCGCGCACAAAGGCGGATACAATCCCTTTTCTTTTGACATCACCGACTACATAGTCATCGGCAAAAACCGCATAAACGTTACCGTTACCGATCCCAGCAATACCGGCGATCAGTGCCGCGGCAAACAGACGCTGAACGGCACGGGAATATGGTACACCCCGCAAAGCGGAATCTGGCAGACGGTATGGCTTGAAAGCACGCCGCTTACCTTCATCGAAAAAATCAAAATCACGCCCGATATCGACGAAAAGGCAGTTAAAATTGTCGTTTCGACAAATAAAGTCCCTGAAAGCAAGGCTGAAATCGTTGTCGTGGACGGCGATAACGTCGTTGCGAACGTGAATTTCGAAAGCGGAAAAGAAGTCGTGATTCCCATTGAAGATATGAAACTCTGGTCGCCAGAGGACCCGCACCTTTACGACGTCGTGGTCGTTTGCGACGACGATATGGTCAGAAGTTATTTCGGCATGCGTAAGTTCTCGGAAGGCGTCGACAAAACCGGCAAAAAACGCCTGTTCCTCAACAACAAACCTTATTTCCACAAAGGTCTTCTCGATCAGGGATATTGGAGCGACGGTATGCTCACTCCGCCGTCCGACGAGGCGATGATTTACGACATTCAGACAATGAAAGATCTTGGCTTTAATATGCTGAGAAAACATATCAAGGTCGAGCCGATGAGATGGTATTATCACTGCGACAGACTCGGAATGATCGTGTGGCAGGATATGGTGTCCGGCTGCAAAAACTACAACATTCTGTGCATCGCCGTTCTGCCGTTTTTGGGCTTTATGTTCAACGACAACAAGTACGGATTCTTCCACAGGAAAAACAAGGAAGCGCGCGACGAATACACGCAGCAATATTTTGAAATGCTCGACAACCTTTACAACGTCGTATCCATCGGAATGTGGGTGCCGTTCAACGAAGGCTGGGGACAGTTCGACAGCGCATGGTTTTCGGAGCGCACGAAAGAGTTCGACGCGACCCGTACGGTCGACAGCGCAAGCGGCTGGCACGATCAGGGCATCGACGCAAAGAGTATTCACTGCTACTTTACGCCGTTCAAAGTGCCCAAAAAAGAAAAACGACTTGTTCTTCTTTCGGAATACGGCGGATACAGTTATCAGGAAAAGGGACACGTTTTCAACAATAAGAAATTCGGTTATCGCATTTACAACGATAAGGAATCCCTGAACGCGGCTTACAAAAAACTGCACGAAAAACTCATTATCCCCGCAATCAAGGACGGACTTGCGGCAACGGTTTATACCCAGGTTTCCGACGTTGAGAGCGAAATCAACGGGCTTCTGACGTACGACAGGCGCGTTCTTAAAGTCGATCCCGATATGGTCAGGGCGGTCAACGCGCAATTAAAACTGTAAACCGCGTTGACAACGCGCGCGCGTTGTGATAACATTACAATAACGGAGGTTGTTATGAATTACCTTGCAAGTCATCTTCCGAAAGGTGAGAAAATTTACGCAAAAACCCACAAAAGCGCATTCATTTTTATGCGTGACGTGCTCATCGCGGTTTTGCTTTTCGGCATTGCCGTCGGCGTGCAGCTTGGGTTCAAGGTCGACACGAAGATCATGATATGGGTTTATATCGTGTGCGCCGTCGTGGTGGTTTTCTGTTTGTGCGACAGCGCGGTTCGCTACGCGTCGACGTTGCTTGTGGTAACCACGCATAAATTTATGTACAAAGAAGATATCATAACGATTAAGGTTTTCGACACGCAACTTCAAAACATCGACTCTGTCGAGGTAGATTACAAAACTCCGCTTCGCCGTGCGTTGAATATCGGCGATCTCACGTTGCGTACAAGAAACTCCGTCCACGTGTTCACAAACCTGTCCCGTCCCGACCGTTTCAGCGCAGTACTCAACAAACGCGCGTCGGACGTGCAGGAAGGCAGAATCGCAAAGACCTGCATCTCGTTTGCAATCGGCAAATCGCCCGCCCCTTACGTTGAGAAAAAGGACGCCGTAAACGCTTAACAAAACAAAATTAAACGACCGTGAAAGCGGTCGTTTTTTCATGCAAAAAATCTTTGAAAAGCCCGTTTTGAATTAAAACATATCCAAAAAAAGCCATTCGTGAAAACCGCAGTAACTTGCAAGTTCCAGCATTGCAACGATGAAAACACAGCGTTTTCTTGTCGCAATAAAGATAGGGCGAGATTGCCGCCGCAAAGAAAAACATCCCGGAATACGGCAGAATCGGCCAGAAATCGCCGGGTGACAGCGCAAAAGTGCCGTCGGTAAAGACGAATACGAAAGCGTCGGACGCAACCTTTGACTGGAAATCGAGGTCGTACGCGCACCGTATCGAAAGCCCCGCGATAACAAATCCCAGCGCAATGCCCAAAAGAAAATTCAGGAACTTATTGTGTCGAGTGATAAGCTCGATAACCGCCCACGTCGCGACGCAGGTTGCAAGCAGGTGAATTATGCCGAAGCGGATTATCATTCCGGGCACGAAAGAGTCCGCGATTGCGGTCGCCGTCGTTATCCCGATGGAGATAAGCGCAAGCGTGCAGGCGCGTTTCATATTGTTCCTTGAAAATCCCGTGGAAAGTCCGCAAAGGGTGATGAAAGTGAACACGACGATGGGGTGAATAACCTCGCGCGCGGGGTGGTTCATATAAAATTCCGCCGCGGCGTAAAACCTTGTGAATCCGTTTGTCGCGCCGTGCGACAGGCGCAGCCATTCCGGCCCATAAAAGTAATCGACCGTCATAAGAAGATGGTCGATAAGCATCAGAAGAATCAGAAAACCGCGGATAAAGTCAAGTTCCCAGATTCTGCCGAGTTTTTTTGCGGCGGGTTTTTGAACGACGTCGACGTCAGTCATGAAATCATACGAATCTGTCATCGCTTTGCCTCGGTGCGGAGATACGTGAGCCTGCCGTTATAATCGCGATAGACTTCGTAGCGGTTTTCGTATTCGTAAATGATAAGGTCGGGCATAAGTTCGCTTCGGTAAACGAGCGGTTTTTCGGGGCGTTTCCTGCTGTCGTAAAATTTCAGCGCGCTTTTAAGAGGCGTCAGAATAATGTTTCTTACGGAAATAATCACCGAACTCACAAGACACAGCAAAAGCCCCAGAAGGTACAACTGCGAATTCGTCGAAAAGTCGAAAAGCGCGACGCCCAGCGTCAGATGAATTATCAGACCGTATAAGAAGTAAAAAAACGGGACGTAAAGGCCGAAGTAAAGCATTATCGTCGATAAAAATCTGACGACGTAGCCCAAAAACTTCATCAGGACGCTCAAAATCCCCGCGCCCGCAAAGCCTGCGATAAATCCCGGTTTACTCATAATCCTATTTGTCGATAATCAGCGACACGATTTGTTTTGTATCGATATTTTCAATGCCGACAAGGTCCTGTACGATAAGTCCGTCGATTAAGATAAGCAACAAATCGGCATAGCCTTCGGCTTTTTCTTTTTCATCGATTCTTTCCTCGATGGTTTTTTTGATTATTTCGCGCCACGAACGATATTTTTCGCGGAACAGTTCGCAAAGTTGTTTGTTGTCGGACAACGCTTTGTTGACAAGGTAAATATGCACCTTGCTTCTTTCGCCGTATCTTGCGCCGAAGTCCAGGACGTATTTTGCAAGACGGGGGAAAGACGTGTCCTTATCGGCGTTGTTGATCCATTCGTAGTAACGCGTTGCAAACCCGTTCAGATATTCAATAGTGATATCCTCGAAGATAAGTTCCTTCGAGTTGTAATAATAAAACAGCGTGCCTTTCGTGATATTTGCGGCGTTTGCGATGTCCTGCAACGAAATTTCGTTGACGTCGCGGGTTGAAATCAGGGACAAGGTGCTGTCGATTATTTTTTGTCTGGTATCGGTTTTCAGTGTTGCTGCCAATGTTTGCCTCCGCTCGTGTGCCAAAACAAAACGTTTTTCGGTACACATAATAATATCACAATGCACGCGCGCCTGTCAAATGAGAATAATCTTAAATAATATGCCTGTGTTGTCGCTCGCGCGCAAGAAATTGCCCGTTAAACATTGATTTTGCGGCATTTTGTGGTATAATCGAAGGTGGAGGGTGGCTATGAGAATTATTCCGTGTCCGAAAGAATTTACAAAAAAAGACGGCAGTTTCCTGTTCGACGCAGAAACAGGGTTTTCCTGCGACTATGAAAACGTCGGGAATTCGATTTCTTCGTTTTTGAAAACCTGCGGTATCGGATGGCGTACGGGCGACGATATAAAATTCACGTCCGACGGCTCCGACAGTTCGTCCGAAGCGTATACGCTTGTTGTCGGCGAAGACGGCGTCAAGGTGTCCGCAAAAAGCGAACGCGGGCTTTTTTACGGCGCGCAAACGCTGAAACAGTTGATCCTTTCGTCGTTTGACGAAAAGACGAAAACGGCGGAGATTCCTTGTTGCGAAATCAACGACGAGCCGCGTTTTTCGTACCGCGGATATATGTTCGACACCGTCCGACACTTTTTCCCGGTCGAAGTCGTGAAAAAGTATATCGAGGCAATTTCGCTTCTTAAACTCAACGTGTTCCATTGGCATTTGTCCGACGATCAGGGCTGGCGCGTTCAGATTGACAAATACCCGCGCCTTACCGAGCACGGTTCGATGCGCCGAGAAACCTTGGGCGATAAGAAACCCCACGGCGGTTTTTACACCAAGGAACAGATAAAAGACGTCGTCGAGTTTGCAAAAGAAAGATTTATCACGGTAATTCCCGAGTTCGATATACCGGGACATACCCGCGCCGCGGTTTCTTCTTATCCCGAACTCGGGTGCAGCAAAAAGCCCGTGGAAGTGTCCACGAAATTCGGAATCCACAGCGAAATACTTTGCGCGGGACGAGAAGAATCGTACGATTTTGTCAAGGGCGTTCTTACGGAATTTGCGGAAATGTTCCCGTCAAAATACATCCATATCGGCGGCGACGAGGCCGTCAAGCACGAGTGGTACAAATGCAAGGACTGCCAGAAAAAAATGAAAGAACTCGGGCTTCGCAATGAAGAAGAGTTGCAGGCTTATTTCACCGAAAAGGTGGTTGAATATCTTAAATCGCTTAATAAAACCACGATTTGTTGGAACGAAAGCGCAAACAGCGGCAAGCTTGAAAGCAGCGTGATATTGCAGTTCTGGTCTGACGGGAAGGAAAATGAAAACGTAATACGGGAAGTTAAAAACGGCAGGAAAATTATCGTGTCGAAGTTTAACCCGTATTATCTCGATTATCCGTATCCTATGCACTCGTTGAAGGCGGCGTACGAGTTCGAGCCCGTATTCCACGGTATCGAAGGATACGAGCAAAACGTGCTGGGCGTCGAAAGCCCCTTGTGGACGGAGTGGATCGACAATACGGATTTGCTTGCGTTCAGAGTGTTCCCAAGGCTTACCGCGGTGGCGGAGAGCGCCTGGTGCGATAAGTCGAAAAAGGATTACCTTGCGTTTGAAAACTCGCTGAAAAACGTCAATAAACTTATTGAAAACACAACGGGGATTAAGGCCGCGCCGCTTAAAGACTGCAACGTCAAAAATCCGCTGAAACGCGCCGCAATCATGATGAAATTCGGCATGAATCTGATCGATTTCGAAATGATTGCCCGCTCCAACCGCGCGGCAAAAGAAATGAAAAAAATGCGTAGCGTCCGCAAAAAGGAGAATAACGGAAAATGATTACCAAAAGATACAAACTTTACAAAAACTTCGGAAAGTGTATGGAAATAAGTAACGGCACGGTGAAAGCTCTCGTTACCGTCGATATCGGACCGCGCGTCATTTATTACGGCGTGAAAGGCATGAACATCATGCACGAAGACGTCGACAGGCTCACGAATAAAGGCGGCGAATTTTTCGACAAAAACTTCAAAGAAGGCGAAAAATGGTATCTTTACGGCGGACACCGCATTTGGAAAGCCGAAGAAGACTTGCTTTCCTACGTCCCCGACAACTATCCCGTGCGCGTGGACAGGCTGGAAAACGGCGCGATATTTACGCCCGCACCGCAAAAACTCACGTCGCTTCAACAGGTTATGCGCGTCGAAATGGCGGACGACGGCACGCTTACGGTCACGGAATCGTTGACGAATATCGGCGAAAATCCTTATGAACTTTCAATCTGGGGACTTTCCGTTTTGCGCCAGGGCGGCACCGAAATTATCCCGCTCAACACCGTCGATACGGGGCTTTTACCCCAGCAAAATATGGTATTTTGGCCGTATAACGACAAAAACGACAAAAGATTTTCGGTGAATACGAAGTACGCCGTGTTAAAACAAAAAAAGACTATTGAGCGCGCGTTCAAGCTGGGGCTTTTCAACCATCACGGCTGGTGCGCGTATCAATACAACAAATACCTTTTCGTGAAACGCTTTAAGGTGCTTGGCGGCAAATTGCCTGATTATCAATGCAACTTTGAAACGTACACGAACGAACATATTATGGAAATGGAAGTTTTGTCGCCCGTAACAACGCTTTTGCCCGGCGAAACTATTTCTCAGGAAGAAAGATTCTCGATTTATTCCGGCGTGAAACTTTTAAAAACGACCGACGAAGAAATCGATAAAATGTTTGAAGACATAGGTTTTAATGGATAAGTTTATGAAAATCGACAAAGACTTTTTGCCGATATACGAATTCAACAAGACTTTTGACGAAAAAGTCAGGAAAGAAGGCGCGGATTTATTCGCGTTTTCTGTTGAAAGAAACGACGGATATTCCGAGTGTTTTTCGATTAACGTGCTGAAAGAAGGCGTCGACGACGCGCTCAACTTCCGCCGCGCCGAAAGATTCATAAAAACCGCGCTTTGGACAGTCGGCGGATATAAACTGAAAATCATCGCAAACGACACGCTGTATAAAAGCCTTGAAAACGCGTATTCGCACGGCGGAAAACGCGATTTTGACGTGAAATTTTTTGAAAAGGTTTACGACGCGCCGTTTTCGGTTGAAAGAGTTTCGGCTCTTTTAAAAAGCAAGCGGGAACTCGTTGCGGCGGACAAAAACGAATGCGGCGCAAGAATCGGACTTGACGCCGGCGGCAGCGATATTAAGATTTCCGCGGTCGAAAACGGAAACGTGCTGTTTTCAAAAGAGATTTTATGGCAACCGAAAGTCAATTCAAACCCCGCTTATCACGTAAAATTCATAAACGACGCTTTGATTGATGCGGCGACGCACCTTAAAAAAATCGACGCAATCGGCGTGAGCAGCGCGGGGATTTACGTCAAAAACGAAGCGCGCGTCGCAAGTCTGTTCATAAAAGTGCCTGAAAACGACTATGACGCGGTAAGGCGCATTTACATCGACGCGGCAAAACGACTCGGCGCGCCGGTGACCGTTGCAAACGACGGCGACGTTGCCGCAATGGCAGGCGCAATCAGTATGGATATGAAAAGCGTTTTGGGAATTGCAATGGGAACGTCGGAAGCGGCAGGTTTCGTCGACGACAAAAACCGTTTGTGGGGCTGGCTTAACGAACTTGCGTTCGTCCCCGTCGATATAAACGAAAACGCGGCGGTTGACGAATGGTCGGGCGATATCGGCACGGGCGTGAAATATCTGTCGCAGGACGGCGTGATAAAACTTGCGTGCCTTGCGGGTATCGAGTTTCAGACGGGCGTGCCGTCCGAAAGGCTGAAAGTCGTCCAGAATCTCCTTGACGAAGGGAGCGAAGTCGCGGCAACCGTTTTTTCGGACGTCGGCGTATATCTTGCGTACTCGCTTTTGTACTATTACGATTTTTACAAATTCGAAAACGTGTTGCTGATGGGGCGCGTTATGAGCGGACTCGGCGGCGAAATAATAATGAACAAGGCAAACGAAGTGCTTAAAAACCACGGCGCGGACAAAAAATTCAGAATTTTGCTTCCCGACGAAAATTTCCGAAGGCTCGGACAATCGGTCGCCGCGTCGTATCTCGGCTGAAAACGAAAAATCAAACGATAATCTTTGAAACCGTCGCAACGCGGCGTTTTTTCATTTTCTCGAAAGATTGTAAAAATGACACAAATAAATATGATTTTGTGTTAAGACTGTCACATTGACTTAAAAATAATAAATAACGTGTCAATATGACAGGAAAAATGACACGATATTAAAAAACGAAAAGCAAGGGCGAAAGCGCATACCTTATTAAATTCGCGCGCACGCGCACGCGTAAGAATTAAAAAAAAGAAATTTGGCGAATACCCGAAAGAATGACGTAAAAATAATAAGAATTATTGTCGGACAGGGGAAAGAGTCGCGAAATTTTCCGTCCGACAAAATTCGCGCTTTGCGTTTTCCGGTAAATTCTCACGATTTTTGTCGATTTTTCTGTCGCCGCGGGTATTACGTCCGCAATTTTGACTCGAACCGCGTCGAAATACGGATTTTGGACGAAATTTAACCAAAAAAGTTAAAATTCGGTCAAAAAAATGAAATAATGGCGAAAATTTGCTTGACGAGTATTGATTTTTATTATATATTGATTAGGCTGTTTGATTTTGGGATGATGCAGGAAGTTACTTGTTTCACAAGAGAATTTCTGCGGACAAGGGTACGATGTGATTCGTGCGACTAACGGAAGCGGGCGATCCGCTTTTATTTAACAGGCAGCATGACACACACGGAAGTGTGTACGAAGTTAGGAAATTTTGGAGGTACAAAAATGGCAGGACAAAAAAACAGAATTAAGTTGAAGGCTTACGACCAAACC
>OGQA01001494.1_pt1 | contig 11057 bp, 10 predicted proteins | sample 1553011 | NCBI WGS metagenome assembly OGQA01 (sample SAMEA2580256, study PRJEB22360) | human gut metagenome | biome: human gut; feature: human-associated habitat; material: faeces | place: Denmark | collected 2008/2010 | reverse complement strand
GCGCGAAAAATGTAAAATCCCGCCTTTACGGCGGAGTTTTTACTTATTATGGCTCCAACTCTGCAATCGTCAAGGATTTCTCAAGCTTGTTAAGAAATAATCTTGGAAAAATGGTGTATTTGCGTCATATTTGCTGGACACAAAATGACAAACGTGATACTATATTTATGCTGTAAGATCTATGAGAGGTGATGCTCATGCCCTTTAAGTATTATGGCGGTGTTCACCCGGACTACGCGAAGACCGCCAGTAAGACGCCTGTGCGTACCATCTCGCCGCCGCCTGTGGTAGTGCTGCCGATGATCCAGCAGATCGGCGCGCCGAACAGGCCAGTCGTCAAGGTGGGCGACACGGTGAAGATGGGGCAGCTCATAGGCTCTAACGATGCGCCGGTGTCCGCGCCGGTGCACGCTTCTGTTTCCGGCAAGGTCATAGCTGTAGAGCCGAGGCGGCACATGCTGGGCGACATGGTCATGTCGGTCGTCATCGAGAACGACTTCCAGGACACGCCCTGCGAGGACATGCAGCCGCTGACGGCCGAGCAGCTCAAGGACCCGGAGGCCATAATCGCGAGGATACGCGCTGCCGGCGTCGTCGGCATGGGCGGCGCCATGTTCCCGACGGCCTTCAAGATCCAGGGCGCGCGCGGCAAGGTGGACACGGTCATCATAAACGGCGCAGAGTGCGAGCCCTATCTCTGCGGCGACCACAGGACGATGCTCGAGCATCCTGAGGAGCTGCTCAAGGGCATTGAGCTCATCCGCATAGCCCACGGGCTGGACAAGTGCTATTACGGCATCGAGAAGAACAAGCAGGACGCTATCGACCTGCTGAACAGCCTCGACCCGGCGAAATACGGCGTGGAGATCGTGCCGGAGGTCGTGAAGTACCCGCAGGGCGCCGAGAAGATGCAGGTCAAGGCGAACACGGACCGCGAGGTCAAGCCGGGCGGGCTGCCGAGCGGCGTGGGCTGCAACGTGGTCTCGACCTACACGGCCTACACCATCTACAGGGCCTGCTACGAGGGCATCCCCTCCATCGAGCGCGTGGTCACCGTCGCGGGCGACTGCGTGCCCGAGGCCCAGAACCTGCTGTGCCGCTTCGGCACCCCGCTGGAGTTCATCTTCAAGGAGGCCGGCGCGGACATGTCGAAGGTCGAGCGCATCTGCATGGGCGGGCCGATGATGGGCATCTGCGTGGCCGACCCCACGGCGGGCAGCGTCAAGGGCGCTTCGGGCCTGCTGCTCTTCAGCAAGGAGATGAACAGGGAGAGCGAGACGCCCACCTGCATCCGCTGCGGCAACTGCATAGCCCACTGTCCCATGAAGCTCGAGCCGATGTACATGTACATGTACGTCCAGAAGGGCGACATCAAGAAGATGGAAGAGTATCACGTCATGGACTGCTTCGAGTGCGGTTCCTGCTCCTGGGGCTGCCCGGGCAGGCTGCCGCTGACCCACACCTTCAAGCTCGGCAAGGCGATGATAAACGCCAAGCGGGCCGAGGAGAAGGCCAGGGCCGAGGCGGCTAAGATCAACGCCGAGGCGGCTGCCGGAAAGGAGGCGAAGGCCTGATGGATGAGGTAAAGGTGTTCAAAGTCACCTCGAACCCGATCCTGAGAACGGAGCGGGGCACGAGGCAGATAATGCTGGACGTCATCATCGGTCTCGTGCCGGCGCTGGCCGTCGCCGTGTACATGTTCGGCGCGAAGGTAGTGCTGCTGCTGGCGGTGTCGGTGGTCTCCTGCGTCTTCTTCGAGTGGGCCTACAGGAAGCTCATGAAGAAGAACACGACGGTGGGCGACCTGTCCGCGGTCGTGACGGCGATACTGCTGGTCTGCGTACTGCCCTCTGAGGCGAAGTGGTGGATGGTCGTCATCGGCTCCTTCTTCTCGGTCGTGGTGGTAAAGCAGCTCTACGGCGGCATAGGCAAGAACTTTTTGAACCCGGCGCTGGCGGGCAGGGCCTTCCTGACGGCGGCGTATGCCGGATACATGACGGTCTGGGCCGTGCCGGCGGCCCTGGCGGGCAGCGTGGACGCCGCCACGATGGCGACCCCGCTCTCGTACCTGTATAACGGCCAGGCGATGCCGGAGTACCTGAACCTGACCTCGATCTTCCTCGGCGCGAGGCCGGGCAGCATAGGCGAGATAAGCACGCTGGCGCTGCTCGTCGGCGGGCTGTGGCTGATAGCCCGGAAGGTCATAAGCTGGCGCATCCCGGTGTCCTTCATCGGCTCCGTCGCGGTGCTCTGCCTCATCTTCGGGCACGAGGGCTACGGCAGGCTGGACTGGACGCTGCTGAACCTCTGCTCGGGCGGCCTGGTGCTCGGCGCCTTCTTCATGGCGACGGACTACTCGACGAGCCCGGTGACGCTCCGCGGCCAGCTGGTGTTCGGCCTGGGCTGCGGCGTGCTGACGGTGCTCATCCGCTATTTCGGCTCCTACCCCGAGGGCGTGAGCTATGCGATACTTATAATGAACTGCTGCACCTGGGGCGTTGACAAGCTGACGCGGCCGAGGCAGTTCGGCATATCCGCCGAGGACGTGAAGGCGGCCAAGGCCGCAAAGAAGGCCGCGAAGGCCAAGGCGAAGGAGGGTGCTGCAAATGGCTGAAACTAAGAGGGCGCCCAACCAGATCGTAAAGCTCGCGCTGGTGCTCTTCCTCGTCTCCGCCATAGTCTCGGGCGTGCTGGGCGTCGTGAACATGTTCACGAAGGACCGCATAGCCGAGCTGGAGGCGCAGGCGAGGGCCGAGGCCTACAACGCGGTGCTGCCCTGGGACGGGGAGTATGTGAACGTGGAGTATGACAAGGAAGCCTTCGAGACCGTGGACGCCATCGCCCAGGCGGGCGACGAGGGCTGGGTCGTGGAGCTGACCTTCTCGGGCGCGCAGAGCTCGATAACGGCGGCCTTCGGCGTGGCGGCGGACTACACGATAACGGGCGCGAGCGTCATATCGCACGCCGAGACCTCGGGCCTTGGCGCGAAGATAGTGGAGGAGGGCTTCCTCTCGAGCTTCGTGGGCCAGTCTGAGGGCATGGCCGTGACGAAGGACGGAGGCACGGTGGATTCGATAACGGCGGCGACCATCTCCTCGCGGGCGATGGCGAACGCCGCGAACACGGCGATAGCCGCCGTGAAGGCGCTGGGTTAAGGAGGGCTTGAAGATGAATTTGAAGAAACAGTTCACAGAGGGCCTCATCACCAACAACCCCGTGCTCGTGCAGCGCATCGGCCTGTGCTCGACCATGGCCATCACGACCATGTTCTTCAACGGCATAGGCATGGGCCTGTCGGTGCTCATCATCCTGACCTGCTGCAACGTCGTCATCTCGGCGATGCGCAAGGCCATACCGAACGACATAAGGCTGGCGATGTTCGTCGTGGTCATCGCGGGCTTCGTCACCATCGTGGACCTGCTGCTGCAGGCCTTTGTACCGGCGCTGTCGGCTTCGCTGGGCGTGTTCATTCCGCTTATCGTTGTCAACTGCATCATCATAGGCCGCGCGGAGGCCTTCTGCCAGAAGGAGCCCGTGGTGCCCAGCTTCTTTGACGGCATCTTCCAGGGCATAGGCTACACGCTGGTGCTGCTGTGCATGTGCATCATCCGCGAGCTGCTCGGTTCCGGCACCTTCGGCGCGGGCGTGTTCGAGATAGTGGACGGCTCCTTCCGCGCGGTGCTCGACGGCTCCGCGGCGGGCATCAGGATCTTCCCTGAGGAGTTCGGCGCGACGATCATGATAATGCCCTTCGGAGGCTTCCTGACGCTGGCCTGCCTGCTGGCGGCCATGCAGTACGCCCTGCGCAAGTCGGCGGAGAAGAAGGAAGCGGCTGCCAGAGCGGCGAAGGTCGAGGTCGTAAAGGAGGCTGCTGAGTAATGTTTGATTCCGTACTTACCATTGCGCTCGGCGCGATACTCATAAACAACTTCATCTTCTCGCAGTTTCTCGGCTGCTGCCCCTTCCTGGGCTGCTCGACGAAGATCGACACCGCCCTGGGCATGGGCCTCGCGGTCACCTTCGTCATGGGCCTGGCCTCGGCCATCTGCTACGCGGTGAACATGCTGCTCATAGCGCTCGAGCTCGAGTACATGAGCACCCTGGCCTTCATCCTGGTCATCGCCGTGCTCGTGCAGTTCGTCGAGATGTTCCTGAAGAAGTCGGTGCCCTCGCTGTACACGGCGCTCGGCATTTTCCTGCCGCTCATCACCACGAACTGCGCCGTCCTCGGCGTCGTGCTGCTGAACGTGCAGAACAATTACAACTTCATCGAGAGCGTGGTCTACGGCATTACCGGCGGCCTGGGCTTCCTGGTGGCGATCGTGCTCTTTGCGAGCGTGCGCGACAGGCTGCAGTTTGCCGACTACCCCGAGAGCTTTGACGGCTTCCCGATAGCCCTCGTGACGGCGGGCCTTCTGGCCCTGGCCTTCATGGGCTTCTCGGGCATGAAGATAGGTTAAGGGGGCAGGGCAATGGACGGCATAATGAACATAGTCTACGCCATACTCGTGCTCGGCATCATGGGCGCGGTCTTCGGAGGGCTCCTGGCCTTTGCTGCGAAGATCTTCCACGTCGAGCAGGACCCGAGGATAGAGGAAGTGCGCGCGGCGCTGGCGGGCGCGAACTGCGGCGGCTGCGGCTTTGCCGGCTGCGACGCCTATGCCGCGGCGGTGGTCGCGGGCGAGGCGCCTCCCAACAAGTGCTCGCCGGGCGGCGCGGCCACGGCGGAGAAGGTCGCGGCCATCATGGGCCTCGACGCCGAGCCGGAGGTCAAGTATGTGGCCTTCGTGCCCTGCTCCGGCGGCACGGGCGTGGCCAAGGAGTTCTTCGACTACGAGGGCCCCAAGGACTGCGTCGCGGCGATGCGCTTCGGCAACAAGGGCCCGAAGCAGTGCCAGTTTAGCTGCATCGGCCTCGGCAACTGCGTCAGGGCCTGCCAGTTCGGCGCAATGCACATCGAAAACGGCGTCGCGGTGGTGGACAGGGAAAAGTGCGTGGCCTGCATGGCCTGCTACGACGCCTGCCCGAAGAAGATAATCCGCAAGGTGCCCTACGAGCAGCGCGTGCTGGTGGGCTGCCGCTCGGAGGACAAGGGAGCGCAGACGCGCAAGATCTGCGACGCGGGCTGCATCGGCTGCATGAAGTGCCAGAAGGAGTGCCCGCACGAGGCCATCAAGGTCGTGAACTTCGTCGCGACGATAGATTACGACAAGTGCACCGGCTGCGGCCACTGCGCCGAGGTCTGCCCGAGGCACATCATCCACCCGCAGAAGATCTACGAACAGTAAGCGAAAAAGCGAACGATCCCCCGGCCAAAAGGCCGGGGGATCAGTTTTTTGGCGGTTTCGCGCGCACAGGGGCCCATTCTACTGAAGGTAGGTTGCCGCACGGGACGCAGGGAGTGTAAACTGGGGCCGAGGTGAGGGCTGTGTACGAGCTTGACAAGAGCAGATTCGGCGCCTTCGTGGCGCAGCTCAGGCGCGAGAAGGGCTGGACGCAGAGGCAGCTTGCCGAAAGGCTCTTCGTCTCCGACAAGGCCGTGAGCAAGTGGGAGACGGGAGTTTCACGCAGTTAAAGACACGCAGCCCGCGCTTTTTGATTTGCAAATTGAATGATTGATATTACAATTGTATCAGCAGGATACTGCCAAAAGAAATAGACAAGGCTCAGAAGGTTTGATCCTTCTGAGCCTTTGGTACACTATAGATTACTTAGCACGATATAGGAAAGTGACTATTTGCGCGCGGGTGCATGGACTTCCGGGGGCGAACGACGTTGCGCTGACACCGTCGGTAATTCCGTTTGCGACGGCCCATGCCACGGCGGCGGCATAGTATGCGTCACTGTCCACGTCTGAAAACCTGCTGCCGCTTGCCTGGGGCGAACCCGCCGCACGATGGAGGAAGGTTACAGTTTGCCCTCTCGTGACGGTTGCATCCGGACTGAACGTTGTTGCCCCGGTGCCGGTGGTTATGCCGTTTTCAACAGCCCAGAGAACTGCTTTATAATAGTAAGCTCCTGCAGATACATCGGAGAACCGGTTACCTGAGTCCTTCGGCTCGGGACTTCCGTTGGCTCTCCAGAGGAAGGTCACCATCTGTGCGCGGGTGCACGGAGCGTCCGGGCTGAACGTGTTTTCTCCGGTGCCGGAGGTTATGCCGTTTTCGACCGCCCACCTGACGGCGTCGGCGTAATACGCGCCGTCGGGCACGTCCGTGAACCGCACAGGCGTCTCTTCCGTGCCGCTCAGGCTGTCGGAGGCTGTCGACACAGTCACGCCGCCGGGAGTGACCGCTACCGACTTGGCACCGCTGCTCTTATCCGTGTACACGTTGCTGCCGACTATTGTGGCGCTGACGTTGTTGGCAGAGCTGACCTTTACAGACGAATCGCCCACGTCGAGGGTGAGGCGCGTATCCGCTGCACTAACCGTTACACTGTTCCATGTGCTGCCCAGCTTGTCGGCAGTGACAGAGATGTTCTGCTGCCCGGCGCTGGCAGCAGATACGCTGACGCTGCTGCCTGAAATGCTAAAAGCGTTGAATCCCTTGCTCTCCAGCTCTACATAAGTGCCGCCCGCCGAGATAGCGACCTCACCGGTCACGTCCCGGTCGGTGCTGATAGAGTACGAGCTGCTGGCCGGCAGAACATAGCGAGATGCCGCGCTGCCTCCGACTATGAGGCTAACGCCGACGTTCAACGAACCGGAGACAGGCGCGCCGTTCTTGAAAATTGCTTTGCTGCCGTCTGCAGCCGTAAGAGTAAAGTCGCTTAAAGTGGTTTCAAGGGTATACATGCCGCTGCTTGCCTTCCCGGACGTGCTTCCCGAAAGATATTTCTGGATGTTTACCTTATCGAAGGTACTTGCACAGCTGCTCACAGGCTGTATGGCGCACACGCGCGCATATGTATATCCACCGGCATCAAAGTTGAGCGTCTTGTTGTCGCTGCTTACGGTCAATTTGTCCACTGTCTGCAGATTGGGGTCCCAAACCAGGATCTCATGGGAGCCGTTGCTGTTCGTCTTGCAGCTTAGGCCAACTATGGCGTGCCCCTTTATGTCCGCATCGTGATCATACAGCTCTGCAGCAGTAAAGTATCTGTTGCCGAAAACGAACGAAATAAGCACCGGGCCGCTCCCGCCGCTGAGGGCCGAGACAAGATCAGCGTTATATTTGCCTGTCACCTGTTGGCTGGGATAGTAGCTGGCGGCTCCCCACGGTGTGGCCTGCTGCAGGAAGTAATAATTGACCAGATTGAATACAGTCTGGCTGGAGGCCGGGGTAGCGAGATCAAATAGATACTCCGCACCCGACTGGAAATACCCGGGGTCCATTCTGTCGGCCCAGCGCAGGCAGTAGAGAGCAGACATGCCGTAGCAAGAGCCTCCCCAGTTGCTGTTCATAAGGGCACTCACACTTGCCCATTCGGCGGCATTAAGGCTGCTCTGCAGCGCCTCGAGATATTTGCCGGTGATGACGTAGTTGCTGCGGCCGAAGGCAGAGGCAGTATTAAGAAAGCTGAAGCGATCCACCTCGCTGACCGCATATAAAGTTATGTCCGTGCTGACAGGAGTGTCCTCGTTCCAAAGGTTGCTCAGGTTGCCGTCAGGGGTATAACACCAGCCGAGAAATCTGTATCCGTCCGGTGCCGTGAAGTCCGGAAGCTCTACAGTGCCGCCGGCTTTAACCTGCTGCGGTTCCGGAACTGTGCCGCTCAGTCCGTTCAGGTCAAAGGTAACGGTGTAGACGTCGGTTATTTCCGACCATTTTGCAACATAGTTACGATCCGATCCATGTGCGGTGGATGTGGTGAGCTTGTTGCCGCTGCTGTCGTACCAGCCCTCGAAAACATAGCCATCACGCTCGGCCTTCGGCAGGCTATAGACGCGCCCGTCGGCGTCGGTGCGTGTCCACGCGTCGCCGCTTTTGCTGTCAATGCCGATAACTCTCCCAATAGGGTCTATGATGAAGTCATCGCTGAGAGGGTACGGAATTTTTACTCCTTCAAGCTCAGTGATACGGCCTCCATTTGCCTCAAAGTCAATCCTATATGGAGCCGTTTCTGCCGTGGAGGGGATGGTAAAGTGGTTCGACGCGCCGTAATTCTTGTAGCTCGAACTGCCGCCATCGTTCACGACGCAGACATAATACTCCCCGGCCTCTATATCTGAGGGAAGAGTGAAATAATATGTATAGAACCCGGCCATGTTCGGCTCGGCGTCCGTTGCCGGGACAGAGTGTATGGTGCCTGTAAAGATGTTCCCGGACGAGCTTGAACCGGTGGCTGCGGTGACATACATGCTGCCGTCCGAACCGACGATATATGAGCCGCCGTCCATGTCATCCGTGTCGACAACGTAGGTGTAGTTCTTTCCGACGCTGGCGTACACAAGCTCCAGAGAAAAGTTGCCGGTCGTTTTGGTCGTTTTGTCCGGATTGTCGAGCCTCCACGTGAGGATCCCGGTCCGGACGTCATACACCACGTCCACAGGCTTCGAGATCACCTCTACAATCGTTACCTCGCCGTCATCGACAACTTCCACGCTGTACGACGCGGACGCCGTGGCGCACATGCTCAGCATGAGCATAAGCGCAAGCAGGTATGCAGTCAGTCTTTTAACGTTTTTCTTCATATTTTCCCCTCTTTTGCTTTTTGTATCATTTTTCCCGTTCCGCGCGGCGCAGTCTGCTGAGCGTAACGGGAGTCATGTTCAAAAAAGATGCAATATGCCTGTGCGGCACTCGGTCTATAAGGCCGGGGTAGTTACTTAAAAACCATCTGTATCGCTCCGACGCACTGGTGTGGCACAGAATGTGTTTGTGATGTATATGCTCGGCATAAACCTCAGAGGCGCTTTTCATGGCTGTGCGCACAAATTCCGGATCCTTTACCATGAAAGGCATTAAGTCGGCCGCGTCAAAGCTGATTGCTGCGGTTTCTTCCAGCGTCTCCACATAGTACTTCACCACGCGGCGCTCACCGCGGAGGGAGGTCAGCCTGAAATCACCATACTGAAAAACAAAACAGTCAGAAAAATCGGCGCCTGATTCATCCACAAGAAAGCCTCGCAATAGACCGGAAACGAGGAAAATAACCTTTGCATTCTCTTCCTCGGGTCCTGCCACCAGAGTGCGCGCGGGGATAGTATGGAGCGAAGCAAGGCAGCGATAAGTATCTGCATTTGGATTGTTCAGCAAATGCAGATACTCCAGCATTCTTGCAATTTCATCCATGCCAAAATCCTCCCGGGATTTTTAACTTAATTTTACCACATTACGCATTGACGGTCATTAACACAGGTTAATAATCGATGGGTTGTTTAAGCATTTTTAACTCTAACAAGATTATAAGCAATATCTCAGCCAACGGCGCACTTCTATACATGGTCATGTATGTGCGAGAAACAGCCCGGCGCTCGAGTGCCGAATGTTTTGCGTCGCTGCGCTCCGTACAAGGGCAAAGCCCTTGCGCCGCATGGCGGCTATTCCTGTTATGTGGGAGGGGCAAGCAGTGATTCGAGGGCCCCAAAGCCTCGAATCGCATGGAGCGTGGGGTTGTTCCCGCGCTCCATTTTACTTGTTGGTATTTCATCCCAAACCCTGAAAACTCAAAAGCTCCCGACCTCGAGGTCGAAAGTTTTTTCGGCGTCGCGCCCATGCGGGCGTTTTGGTTTTACGCGACGGCTGTGACGGCCGTGACGATGTTTTGCACCTTTAGTTTAGCTGTCACGGCCGTCACGGTTGTCACGTGCATATATGAGTTTATGGGCGATTCGCTATGTACGTACGTACACGAGCGAGCCAGCTGGTACGTACGTACGCAGCGATTAAGCGTAAAGCTCCATATACAACGCCCATGTTCCGCGCTCCCTCGGAGAGCCCACGGCACTTTGCAGCCATCAGGCTGAAAGTGTCATAGTGGATTATTACGCTTTCCGCAGAAAGCGCATCCCCGTACGCTTGTACGCTCGTACGGATGATTTGAGTCAGTTGCGCATTTTATGTGGTTGCGCCATTTCAGCGTAGCTCATCGTTATGCTCAGGGTGTACCGAAGCGTCAACCCCCAGATGAGGGCTACCGTGCCGCGCCGTAGCCCTTTCACCTAAAACGCGAGGCCATCGTCACCGCCAACTGAAAGCGCGACGGTTGCGACGATTGCAACGGTTACTTTGCCACCGCCTATTTTACCGTCGCAACCGTCGCAGCCAGAAGCGAAAAGTTTTGCTCTTGCGCGTTTTCAGAATCGATGGTACAATGAAGCTGCAAAGAAAAACTGAACATTCAAGAATCCAAAGAGCACCCAGCTTGACAGCCGGGTGCTCTTTTCACGTCCCTGCGAGGAGGCGAAAAACGTGTAGCAATTCAAAACAAGCGTACATGCGTACAAGCGTACGCAAAGGTCAGCTCAGGTGACCTTTGAGAATCCAACAAGGAGGCAAAATATTATTTACACGGATTACATCGATACACCACCCAAAGAGCTGCTCAAACAGTGGGCGACAGAACGTGAGCCAAAACCCACGCTGGATAACACCTCGTTCTACGCCGTGGACGAGGACGGCGAGACTTACTTCTACTGCGGAGGCTCGCGGCTGAAAGTCTGCGAGCATTTTGCGAACACAGGCAAGCCGGTTGGTGCACTCATCGAGAACGTAATAGACTACGCCGCCCAATAAGTAATTGCGGACAGCTAGCGCTCGCGGTATAATATACTTATAAGCGCGGGCTGTTTCGCACAAAGGAGGTTAACTTGAAGCAGCCTAAAATTTACAACACCGCACTGTACATGCGCCTGAGCCGCGACGATGAGAGCTACGGCGACAGCGTGAGCATTGAAACCCAGCGCACGATTCTACGCAAATACGCCGCAGACAACGGCCTGCACGTCATTGAAGAGTACGTCGATGACGGATGGAGCGGAACGAACTTCGAGCGTCCCTCGTTCAAACGCATGATGGCAGATGTAGATGCCGGCAAGGTCAACTGCATCGTCACTAAAGATTATTGTGCGATAATAGGACTAAATCAGAAAGACCTTGAAAATCAAGGCATTC
>OGQA01001493.1_pt1 | contig 11058 bp, 16 predicted proteins | sample 1553011 | NCBI WGS metagenome assembly OGQA01 (sample SAMEA2580256, study PRJEB22360) | human gut metagenome | biome: human gut; feature: human-associated habitat; material: faeces | place: Denmark | collected 2008/2010 | reverse complement strand
CTGTGGAGCAAGTCGGTACCGACTTGCGTCGAAGCAGAAAGTACAAACGGACGCAACGTCCGTAAGTTCATGACAGACAGCCGAATTCCTGAACCACTTTCACAGGGTGCTGTACATAGCTGGCAACCATGACGACTGTCAGCCGTCTATCGTGCCTGTGATGTGTCCTTATGCGTTGCATCTGACACCTGATGATGCCGTTCGTGAAGGCAATCTCGTCATATGCGGCATTGACTGGCAGCGCAGCAGAGAGGCATTCCTCGAGTGCCTTGCCCAGGCTGCACAGACTCTCAGTGACGAGACCAAAGATGGCGGTCAACCTGTATTGATCATGCACCAGGCTGTGCACGATTTCCTGTCCATCGACGGCGCCAGTATGTGCACAGCAAAGGAAATTCTTGATACCGTAGGGCAGGACGTCCTTGTGTACTCAGGCGACATCCATGTTACACAGCATGTCGCTTCCAGCCTTGGCAAAGGCAGAGTGCAGTCTCCAGGTCCGCTCGTCCCGCAGGACACTTTGCAGGCCCGTAGACAGCAGGTTTACTGGGAACTCGACAGTGACACCGGGGTACCCACTCGGCACCCCGTCAGCGTGCGTTCTTTTGCGTTTCTTGACAGTGCCGTTCCTGACTTCGACCTTGCAGCGTCTCTGGATGCTCTTGACAGAAGCCTTGAGCTGCCGCCTGTTGCGATACTGCAGGTGCATGGCGATTATGTGCCTCCTAAAAGTCAGCTCAACAGAGATGACTGCATTGTAGTTGTCCGTACGGAACGGACTTCGACAGAAGTAAGGGCTGCAGATGAGTCCAGTGTAACTACACTGGAGGAAGCCATAGCTCAGGAAATTGAAGCTACCGAACCGCTGCTTGCCGACGTGTTGAAGCCGTTGGTGGACAGGCTGACAACTGCAGATAAGCCTGACGAGCTTCTATCGACATTGCTTACGAATTGGCAGGTGACCACATGATACAAGTCAAACACATGGATCTGTTTCATTTCTGTCGGTTCGACAAGCTGTCGCTTGATGTACAGCCAGGTCTAACCAGAATAGCAGGTCCCAATGGCTCAGGTAAGACGACAGTCTTCAGAGCACTGATCTACGGTCTGACCGGTTGGTGCGACCCATCTTGGGGCACCCAGAGCGATCTTCAACAGGACGATGAAAGCGTTCCCGGATATGTCGAACTGACACTGTCGGTAGACGGCGAGGAATACATCCTAAAGAGGTTCGCAGGGACTGGTACGAAGCTGGTCGACACGCTATGTAAAGACGGTGCAATAATTGTTAAGAATCGTCAAAAAATAAATGCATGGCTGGAGCAGTTCACAGGCATTTCTATGTCGGTAATGGCACATCTTATGTGGTTGCGACAGGAAAACTCGTCTTGGCTGCTGACGGCTACAGCTGCTCAGATCAACCAGTTCCTCGGTCTCATTTTCGACACCAAAAAGCTTGAGACCTACAGACAGCATCTGAAGAATGCCTGTGACAGCATACCGAAGCTGCGTGATGACTTCGATGCAAGAAAGCAACAAGCTGCAGAGACCGTGCAGCAGCAGTCAGCACAGAAGGAGCTGCTGTCACAACAGCTGCAGGAACAGCAGGAACTTGTACGCGCTACAAGTGAAACATTGCAGGCATTCGGTAACAGCATGCCTGTAGCCGACCGTGACAAGCTGCTGCGTCTGCGCGAACAGGAACTGGAAGTCTACAGCAGAGACCTCGACAAGTATGGGGATCTGCAGGAAGCTCCTGTAGTAGATATCGAAACCGAGACAGCAGCTGAGACGGCACTGGTATCCAAAATGTCTGCACAGCAGCTTGAAAAGTCAGCTTGTGAACGAATGTTGAACAGTGCTCGTGCCGATAGAGACAACAGCAAGTGGCGTCTTGATCAGCTGCGTAATATACACACGCCTGATACCTGTGAACTATGCGGTTGCAACCTCAGTACCAGTCCGGAAACGTACCGTAACAACAAAGTCAAACTGTTACTGCAGCAAGCCTTAAGCTATGAGGAGGCCATAAAAAACTTTTCTGAGACTTACGAAATCAGTGCACATAAATGCATTGAACTGGAAAAGCGTATGGCCCTGCTTGAACATGATATTGCTTCAGATAATAAAGTGCTGGAATCAATTGGACAGAAACGTGCTGAAAGACTTCGTTACATGGAACAGCTGCAGCATAAAACAGAGCTTCAACATAAGATTGAACAGGTAGCTGCTGAAATCGAAAAGCTTAAGGCGACGCCCGTGTATGATGCGTCTATATCAAAGCAGCAGATTGAAAGCATGCTTCGCAGTGCCGAAGCCAGAGAGACGGAACTGAAATCCGCATATGAGACCTGCATTGCTTCCATTGCGGCTGCACAGCAGGTAATGCATGATTCGGAAGAAGATGCTGTCAGGTATAAACGTAACGAACGTGTACGTCAGGTCCTGTCGACTTTGCGTGATGTCTTGTCACAAAGCAGAGCACAGGCAAGATACCTCAACAGCAAGATATCCGCCCTGAATGGCAATATAGCTCACTACCTGCAACTGTCCGAGATGCCTTTCACAGTCTTCCTCGACCCTGCAGAGCATGTCTTCAAGTACAGGATGGATGATTGTGATGTGCAGCATCAGGCAGGCATGTTGTCTGGTGCACAAAAGGCTGCAGCCGCAATTGCAATACAGATGTCGCTCGTTGTTACAGCGGTGCCGGATCTGACATTGCTTCTGCTGGATGAAGCGGATGCTTCGTTGTCACCGGAGAACAAAGTAATTGCTACCAAGCTTTACAGGGTCCTTGCAGAGACGCTCAGTGGAAGCGATGGCAGCACATTTGTCATAAGTCAGTCAGACACTGTTGCTGCAGAATGTGACAGAGAAATAACACTATAAGGAGAACAAAAATGAAGTACAAGAAAGGTGAGTTCGGCTATTGGTGGGCAGTAATCAATGGTAATAAGGATATAGAAGGCAAAGTGTATGCAGGTAGTATATCTTGTCGTTGCTCTAGCTTGGTATCACTTAAAGGCGCACCAAAAGAGGTTGGCGGTGGTTTTTATTGTAACGACAACGCTCTGACAACACTTAAAGGCGCACCAGAAAAAGTTGGCGGTTATTTTGACTGTGCATGCAACAAGTTGACATCTCTTAAAGGCGCACCAAAAGAGGTTGGCGGTTATTTTGACTGTGCATACAACAAGTTGACATCACTTAAAGGCGCACCGAAAGAGGTTGGCGGTTATTTTGATTGCTCCGGCAATCCACAACTCAAAGAGCTCCTAGATAAGATGCCTACACAAGCTATATGTGGAGACGTGTATAAGTGGTGTGGAAAGATCTGGAGCTTCTTCGACGGCGTGCAGAAAGAGGTAGCAACGATACGCAAATCCGGCAGCATTACGGTGTACAAGATGAAAGACGGTACCTATGCTGTGCACGATGGAGAGGCGTATGCTCATGGCAAAACACTCAAGGAAGCCAAAGCGGATCTCATCTATAAGCGCACATCAAGGGATCTCAGTGAATACAAGGAGCTCACCATGGACTCCAAGCTGCCGCTTGAGGAGTGCATCAAGATGTACCGCTCGATAACAGGAGCGTGTTCTCTGGGCACGAAGGAGTTCTGCTCAAAGAAGAAGCTCAAAAAGGCGTACACTGTGAGAGAGGTTATTGAGATCACAGATGGTGCGTATGGGAATGACAAACTTAAGGAGTTCTTTAATGGAGGCAAATGTCTACAACAGATGAAACCGTGAAAGCGATGAAAGAAGCTCTGGAAGGTGATCCTAAAAACTGCTAAGCGATCTGGCACACATTATAGTGCAATTCTTCAACAGAGAACTGATAAACTAAGGAGAACGGAATGAAAGTGACAGAACTTGAACGAAACGAAATTTGCACGCAAGTAAAGTATGCATGGAATAAGAAAGTATTTGAGCTTGACGACTGCCCTGACTGGGCTCAGTATGCAGCTGTTGACAAGTCTGGAAACGCATTCTGGTGCAGTAACGAGCCAGATCTGTGTTCCTTCGGCTGGTTAACCTCGCTGAAAGACAAATATAAGTCCATATGTGACGCTGATAAGCGTCCACTTCTGTTCAAGACAGATAACTGGGTCTACAGTCTGATAAAGAGACCAAAGCCTGCACACAAGAACGTATCGGTACACTTGTGCAGAGACAGCAAAGGCAGGTTTGTCAGCAGGGTCAAAGACGCCACACCCGATCTGCCTCAAACCCAGTATCAGACAACAGAAGACCATTATGAATACGGCAGATGCAAATTGCTCGAGTTCTCCGCGCGTGAGATCAGCGACGAGTACGGTAATGCAATGCTGCAGCTGAGACTGTTGCTGAAAAGCAAAAAGCGCATTGTAGAGCTGGTCATAGATGTGCGTCCTGCCAGCAAGGAAAAAGGCGCGCTGCGGTATTTTGTAGTGCAATCATCTCTTGAGTACGCGCTCTTCAGTGCTTTGTTGCATAAAGACAAAGAGATCGATGCAGACTTATCTGCGATATGTCCTGTACTTTATGTATACAGTAATACCGACATACGTGAAATCAGGTTTCCGGAAGCATCATGCTGGAGAATCGAGCGGGAAATTGTACTGTGACAGAAAGGAGCGTGAAAATGAAAGTAACAGATCTTGATACAAGAGACGTCACAGTAACACGTACAGAAAAGCGGTACGTCCTGAATGAGAAAGTGTTCCAGCTTGACAACTGCCCTGACTGGGCTCAGTATGCAGCTGTAGATCATGATGGTATTGCAACCTGGTTTAGCGGTAAGGCGTTTCTTGCAGCAGACAACAGGTGGCAAGCAATAAAACTATTCCCAGGAAAATGTAAGGTCATCGATTGTATAGATGGAAGATACATTGACTTTGACACTGAAGACTATGAGATCAGTCTTATCAAGAGACCTGAGAATGTACTCGATGTCACCATGGCGGACCTGGAGAAGAAATATGTATGCAAGATTAAAATTGTAAGAGACGTATGTGATCTCATATTGCGTTATACGAAAGGCACGTAAAGCCAATGACTGACAGTCTGACTGTAAAGCTCAGCTATACTATATGCTCGTGTACTCCATGGCCTGCGAGCTTGCGGGATACAGCTCGCTTTATGATGCGTGAACCAAAGACACCTGAAGAGCTCCGAGCAGAACGAGACGCTATCAAGCGTGCAGGCGGCACAGGCAAACCGAAACCCTATAAGTTTACCAGTCATAGTTGCGTGGAAACAAGGAATGGTTCCGGCTATTTCCTGATAGGTTTTTGGCCGCACCTCAAAGCAGAACTTGAGAAGCGAAATATACCCTACAGTATAGATGACCAGCGAGATCAGTCGCTCAGACCTGATCCTGACTATAGCTGCCTGTCGGGCATACAATTCAGAGAGGGACAGGCGGAAGCTCTGGCAAGCATCATATCAAGTGACGGCGGTTTGCTGTGCTCGAATGTTTCGTTCGGCAAAAGCTTCCTCATTAAGGTACTCTGCCAACTGTACCCTACATTGAACATCCTTGTGGTGTGCAACGCAGGCGAAGTCGTAAGAGAGCTGTACAGAGCCATCTCTGAGGTGCTTCCCGGTCAGGTTGGCCTGCTAGATATGAAACACAGTGAGATCAACGGCAAACGCATCATCGTCACCACGACAAAGTCCATGACGAAAGTCAAACCGGAACAGGTACAGCTGATGCTGGTGGATGAATGTCATTGTGCCGGATACAATGAGACAGGATTCCAACTGCAGCAGTTCTGCTTCTGCAGACGATTCGGATTCACAGCAACCCCGATCAGAAACCAAGGCGATCATCTGTACTTTGAATCGTTGTTCGGTCCTGTGCTGCAGCAGCAGACATTTGAGCAGTCTGTAGCAGCAGGTTCGGTAACTCCGATTGAATACACGATGGTACCATTGGAAAAGAAGCTGACATATCTTGACGACATAAAGCAGCTGCCTAATGCGATACAGTACCGTCTGATGTATACCAACAATCCTGTAAGGAACAGACTTATTGCAGGCGTGTTCAATGACATCAGGCAGGCTAACCCTGATGCACAGATACTTATCATGACTCAGACTATCGAACACTTGATACGGCTGTGTGAACTTATTCCGGGTCTGCATTTTGCACACGGTGAAAGAGGCGATCTCAGCTCATATAAGCGCAAGAAGGGGCTCGAGAATGTGGACATGTACAAGTACAGACAGTCAGCTGAGCAGCTGTCGTACGTGAAAAAACAGGCCGAGCTTGGCGAGTACAAATCGCTTATAGCTACAGGCGTCTGGTCAAAGGGTATCAACCTGCACCACTTGTCCGTACTTATAAGAGCGGATGGTGCTGTATCTGGTATACCGTCTGTGCAGATACCAGGACGACTTGCGCGACTTGACGACGGAAAAGAAGTTGCTTTTCTTGTGGACTTTTCGGACGAGTTCTGTGAGTCTGCAGGTAACAGAGCAGTAGCTAGAACCAGGCATTACAACAAGGAAGGATATGCGTGCGTATCTTATATAGATATGCTGAACGAAATAAGGAGAACAAAATGAGCGTCGAAATCTGCTCGCAGCATACCATGCCTGTCTATAATATGAGCATGTGTGTGTTCCTTCTGGATCAGTGTCCTATGTGGGCAAAGTTTGCGGCTGTCGATCATGACGGCTTACCTTGCGGTGTCTTCGAACACGAAAACGAACAAGGGGAGTGGGTGGAATGAGCAAAGAGTTGAAGCCGTGCCCGTTTTGCGGTGAAACAAGACTTACCACAGAAGACAATCAAAAGGTTCGAGATGTTCATGTCTTGCGTAATGACTGCGGAGCAAAAACGTCCTTTGATGGAATTTGCTACGACGTAGCATCCAGATGGATACCCCTCGAGCACGCTCTGCTAAAGCGCATTGAGGAGCTTGAAGCTGAGAACAGTTACTTGCGCGAGATGTTGAATAAGATCCACGTGAAAGCATCGTTGCATGCGGAAGCATGTGAGTGCGGCCCTGATGCAGCTAGGCTTAGGCTCATAGGAAAAGAAAGCGAAAAGGTACTGAAGAAGGTGGGATATGTCCGAAGCAAGTTTGACTGAGTTCACGATGTTCGGCAGTGAATACGAGGCTGTCGACAGCAACATATGCGATGGCTGCGTCTTTTTCAGTAAAAAAGAGGGGGGTAGGTGTCACAGATACGAGATTGTACGGTCAGCTTCTGTTCACGGCGATCTTTCTTGTAGCGTCGGCGAAAGGACTGACGGCAGGGATGTTATTTTCGTAAAGAAGAGCAGCAAACCCTATAAGACTGACTACGGTTCAGTTACCAATGGCGACCTACTCAGGCACATGAACAACAGGGAGCTGGCAGATGTCATAGGGTTCTTTGCCCGTTGGATGCAGAGGGCCGACATAGGCGAGGACAACTACAGTGAATACATGCTGCGCTGGCTGAGCTCGTCTAGAACACCTGGAGATGCTGACGCAAAATCAAGGGGTTTTTATGAGAATCAAAAAGGTAACTGACGACTATATAGAGTTCGACACAGGAGATATGCTGCGGTCATGGCACGAGCCAGCCTGCTGCGAAGACAACTACGCTGCGTTTAAGGCGGTCGATGATCTTGCTCTTGAGGCAGACTTCGATCAGCCTCTGATGTTTGAGTCTGTATTTGGCGGGTTTCGTTTCGGCAACGAAGGCAAGATGTTCTTTGTTCCTTGCTATTCAGAGCAGAACGGATACTACACAAACGAGGTCGATATCGAGCTCAATGGAAGTCGAGTGCTCAGCTGCGAAGGTACGCTTATCTGATGTCAGATGTGAAACATGTAAAAGTAAACAAGGACAGAAAGAGGGGACTTAAGATGCCTAAGAAAGCGGCAGGCTTACATAGTCAACAATAAGGAGCACAAGAAAGGAGAACAAAATGAAAATAACAGACCTCGACACAAAAAATGTACAGGTAACACGTACAGAAAAACGGTACATATTGAACGATAAGGTCTTCCAGCTTGACTGCTGCCCTGACTGGGCTCAGTATGCAGCTGTGGATGAGGATGGACATGCTTACTGGTACGAGTATAAACCGAACCAATATTCTGCCAGTTGGAGAAATACGGCACCTCGTTTAGTGTCGCACATACATACTGACACACTTTTCGATGCCACCGACTGGTGGAATAGCCTTATCAGGCGCCCACAGAAGGTACTTGAGGTTACTATGACAGACCTGGAGAAGAAGTTTGGATGTAAAGTGAAAATTGTAAAGGATATTTGATATGCTGACTGCAGATGATGTCTTGTGGCGTCTGGAACGTAACGCATATGAATGTGATGCAATCATACTGGACGGTCAGCTGGAGACTGTAAAGATCAGCTGCGAATCACGTGACTATATCTTATTAGACATCTCCATAGATGTTAAGCAGAAAACCCAGCGCCTTTTGGTTAGGCTGTATTACAGTGAATTGTTCAAGCGTAAACTCTCACAGAAAGATATCAAAGACACTGTGTCAAACCTTGTATGCAGGTTGCTTGAATATCCGAATTCATATATTACTGTAAGCAGTATAGACACTGATGGAGTGGTTATCACTGCTGGTAACAACAGTGCTATCTGGTTACCTTCTGGTGATTGGCAGCTGCTGCCTCCTGTGAAGGAAGCATAAGCCGTGATCTTCTTGAACGGCAACAGTAAATTAACTTACAGTGATCTTTTCAAGCATGAATGCCTGTTGCAACTTGGACAAGATCAGAAAAATAAACTCTTGACAAACGTCAATTTTGTGCTATATTACCTCACATAGAAAGGAGACGATATGGAAGATACAACCTACAGCGCTACAGTCAATACACCTGTGGAAGACATCAGCGATGTCAAAACGGTCAGTGCGGATCAGTTCGACGCAGGAGCATCAGTCAGTGTTAAGGCATCTTGTGCAGGAGATATCACTGTGGATGACTTCAAGGCTACCAGAGAAACAGCAACAATTACAGTAAAGTAAGAAAGGAACAGTATGCAGAAGAGAGACAGTAAAGGAAGATTCATGAAAGCTGATAAGGCATATGGCAGAGGCTGCAAGCGCAATCACGACACTTGTAAGTGCAACAAGCCCGCTGACAGTGTCAAGGACGAAGGTCCGCAGCTCCCTGTCGACTGCTCAAATATGAGTGATGACGAGCTTGAACAATTCATCAAATCGCTTGTAGCAGAACTCGCCAATGCAGTCTATATCCCAGGCAAAACCATGACCATCGATGTTACCATCGAGGATAACGACGAAGCTGCTTGTACAGGTGACGATGCTGACGCAGATGACGACAAAGGTCACAGTGATAACTTCATGGATTCCTTCAGAGCCTTCTTGAAGGAGCGTGGAGTGGCACTTGATTAAGGCGGCAGCTGCCGGTTTCCTGATAAGCATTGGCTGCAAAGTGGCCGTTATGGAAGGATCGTTCTTAGGGGCGATCCTTTTTTCTTTGGCCCTGTTGTGTATCATTCACTACAAGTTGCCTTTGTTTACAGGGAAGGTCGGTTACAGGACGCCTGTGACGATACTCGTGGTCGTACTTGTGTTCAACATGATTGGCGCATTCTCCGGCAGCCTGTTGTTCGATGCCCAGCTGTCTGCTGTAAATCTGTATCAGAGATGCAACGCGCCCTGGTACAAGGTATTGTGCAACGGTATAGGTTGCGGAGTGCTCATGTTCATCGCAGTTGACTACGGTAAGCGCAACCCGTTGATTGTTATCATGGCGATCACCACGTTTATACTGTGCGGCTTTGAGCACTGTATTGCAGACATGTCTTACATAGCTACGAAAGTCGATACATATTGGGCATTCTTGTTGCTTGTTGTAGCAGGCAACGCAATAGGTGGCAAATTGGCGTACTATATCACAGGAGCACGAAATGACAGAGCGAGAATTGCGGCTCCGGCTGAAGCGTCTCCTGGGTACGGACAGGGGACTGCCGGTCGAGAAGCTCGCTGCAGAACTGACGACACACAAGGTGGACATTTTTCCGTACATGACATGGCTGTGGAAAACGCAGGGACAGAAGTTTCGAGTGCTGCTGACAAAGAAAGTGGCGGACTACGCAAAAGCAGCGGAAAAGGAAAAACAGAGCCTTCCGCAGCTGATCGTAAATGCTGGCACAATTTTCTTGCGGCTCTCAGAAGGCTCTCTTGAATCCGACAGAACCATTGAGATACTCGGCGACATGTGCGAACCATACGCGCTGTACTTTTTGTTTGCAGGTGTAGGATTGCCCTGCGACAAGTACCGTGCAGCAGCCAAGGAGTATGCGGCCATGTTTCCGGATGCAGTGCGTGCTCTGCCTGAACCATATAAGAAGCTTGGGGAAGCACTGACACATGATACCACTTGACAAGCATGACTTGACTATGCTGCATGTGCTGAGTTCCGAGAGACTGATGCTGAAGTCACTGAAGGCGGCTAAGGCAGGACAGGAACTGTTCCCTCCGAGACGTGTGCCTCATCTTGATCTGTTGTGGCGGCACTTCATACGTTTCGCCATACAGTCCAAGAAAGAAGGACACTGGCGGCAGTGGGACAGGCAGGCATATGTAGCCGATTGTCTTGAAGAGTTGAAGCAGCGTGACGACATCAGCGACGAATGCAAGGCGCGATTTCAGGCAATATGCGTACAGTATATCGGTGCTGAGCCATTGGATGCCGAGGCAGGCGACAAGCTGCTGCTGGAAGCTGTCAACGAGGCAATCAGAGCACAGATCAGCAGAGCCGTGTACAACTCCGAAGCCTTCGACGGCATCCGACAGCTGGTCAATAAAGGCGTCGCGCTGAAGGAGTCTCTCGAGACAGCAGATGAGAAACAGAAGCTGTTTGTGAATCCGCTGCTTGAAGTCGAGACTTACCTGCACGTGCTGCCTAAGATGCCGACAGGTGTACGCTATTTCGACAGGGTGACCAATGGCGGCATGTCTGAAGGTGAGGTAGCCTTGATTGCTGGATTAATGGGCGGTCGGTTTGGCCGCTTCACACCGCGAGGTGTGTCGAACAAGAAAGTGAATTGCTGGGACACCTTAAC
>OGQA01001491.1_pt1 | contig 11084 bp, 12 predicted proteins | sample 1553011 | NCBI WGS metagenome assembly OGQA01 (sample SAMEA2580256, study PRJEB22360) | human gut metagenome | biome: human gut; feature: human-associated habitat; material: faeces | place: Denmark | collected 2008/2010 | reverse complement strand
GATAGTGGGCTGCGGAGCATCGAGCTTCTTCTCTGTAATCTATTCGCCGCCTGCAACTTTGTGCAGCGCTCCGGACTGAACAAGCAGATCATGGAGGAAAGCGGCTTTCTTGTTAAGCATACTCATGGGTATATTACCTTTTTGTTGGGATTATCTATCTCACATAGAGAGTGACGTTACTTATATCTGGCGAGCTTCTGCATGGCTAACATGCAGGTATCCTAACTGTTACGCTAAGCAAAACTCAGAACGTATCTGGCATATGTTCTCCTGAACTGGTCTCCAACGAGAGACGCCTTCTTCTACATATCCTCCTCTTTGTCTGAATCCTCATTCTGTCGATCACCGGAATCATCGTCCTAACTCGATTCTGAGTCCTGCATGCTGTCCTGCAGTTTGTCTTTGAACTGCTGCATATCTTTCTAAGGCTAGGCGGATGTTATCTATATTCGTATAGCTTTGCCGTTCAGAGCAGGCCTGCTGACACCAAACTAAGGTATGAACTGTTTAAGAACATCCTATAAAGTGAGATCTACAGGAAGCACAGAATCGAAACTGCCGTCGCTGAGCATAGGCTTGAATTCCTAGTCCTGCTGCATATCCTACATGAGGTGCTGACCACTGCAAGGGCAGCTCTAGGCAAAGGTATTGAACAGCTACTGATTATCAGATTCCTTGCCGAGGATCTTAAAGAGCATTTTCGGTGACAGAAGGATTGCCTTGCGGTTGCACTGATCGATGATCTAGTCGGCGTCGTAATTCTATACCGCTTTTAGAAAATCTTCCACAGCTTCCGGAGAGTCAGCAAAGATCGGATCGTCCTGTGCTTCACACTGAATACATTTCTACAGCTACGCGAGTTTACCGAGAAGTCTTGCAGCCTTTGACAATGACATAGGAGGTCTTGTTGCCTGGAACCTTGCAGCTTCAATAGCCTTGGCTGCACTGTCACCTGATGCTACCTTGCGCAGTACGAAGGCCATCTGGTCTGCAGGTACGTTCACTCCTGAGATGTCATAAAACTTGGGCGCATCATTTATCATGCCGATCTTGGTACCGTCTGACAGTACCATTCCCGCATGTTTCTTGATATGCTAACAGTGCTAGTCGAGCGTGTGCGCCTCGTTCCCACAAACCGAACACAAATCCCTACGAAGTTGGGCACCTACCGAAAGGAATATGTCCTGGCCGTTCGCTTTCTTGTTCAGCCGCTATGCCCACTTGTCAGTGTCCACTTCAATGAGCAACTAGCCTCTGTGCATCTTATCATTGTACACAGCTGCTTTCACCTAGCCTGACTTCTACTTGTCAGTCTGGTGCTCCTGATACACAGCAGCCTTGTCCAGGTATGTCGAATGGTACTTCCTGAGTCCGCCGTCGAGCTGGATCTACTTGCAGGCTGCATTTTTAGGCATCGGAGGTCTGTACACAAAAGCATCCTAATTCCAGCCATCGCAATTGTGCACTGCAAAAGGAACGCAGAAGGTACGCTAGACAGCAATCTTCAGGTCATAGACGACAGTGGACTCTGTATAAGTGAACTACACCTTGTCTACAGTTACATTGTATTTCAGTGCGGTCTATGTTACTTTGTCGTCAGGTACCAGCAGCTTAGCTCCAGGCTTGATATCCTTGGCAGCTACAAAGTCTCCCCACTTCTAGCTGGCATCGAGAACAAGTACCGGATGATCCTATGTCATGGTGACAACGATCTATCCGTTCTTTGCTGTCAGTGTTACGAGCTGCCCTTTGTACCATCTGGCAGATGTGTCGTTAACCCTACGCATCTAACCGCTGCCGCTCTGCACAAGATCACCCACACGAATGTGCTAGATTGCTTTCGTGCCATTCTATGTGACAACACTGGTACCGGCTACGAAGCAGTTCCTGTTGATACCGAAGTGCTACATTGCGCCAGTAGTGATGACGTGCAGGTACGCTTTCTTGGGCATCGGCTTCAGATCTGCTATGATGTCGTCGAAAGCTGCTGCACGTTTCTGCATGGATGCAGACTTATCCAACCCTTTGGAACCGACTTTGAGTATCTGTACCGGTTCCTATCCTCCGAAATCAGAAGCCTAAGGGACGATTCTTTTCTGTATCATTGCATTACCTCTTACTAGACAATCTCAGCATAGAGCGCCTACTGCTAAGGCGCACTGGCAGCTGCAAGCCGTGCTGTAGCCAGATTGACTGCAGGTTGTTTGTTCTACAGACGCAGATCATTAAGTCCTTTGATTTTAGCTCCGGTCTGTCTGGAAATGCCAAGCTGTTTCTGGAGTTTCGGATCTGTAGCTGCTTTATTGGCCAGGTACTTGATAGCTTTCTGCCTGTTGGACATGTAGTTCTTGATTGCCTGAAGTCTGGCTTCAGCATCTTTCTACTTATTGGCCTAGTTCTGCTTTCTGGCCTAGCCGATATCTCTGGAGAACTGCTACCAGTTCTGTCCAAGATTACCGACAAATACAGTATTTCCGAGGTTCAGCCTCTACATCGCTTTAGACAAGTCAGGGACAAGGTCAGCTACACTTCCCTAAGTCTACACAGGAGACATGCCTTTAACTGCATTAACAGCTGCAGCCTGTGCACGCTACCTGTCGGCTGAAGTAATGGATTTTACAGTAGCGGCCTAAGCTGCCTGAGATGCCTGATTGGTCTTGCCTCCCTGCATCAGTCTAGCTGCAACAGCTGTTTTAAGGTGTTGCTTGAATCTCGGAGACAGATATGAGGGGTTCTAAACTATGACATCCTACACAGCTTTCTATATCTACTATGCAGGGAAGTCTTTGAAGTCCCTGTCTGCAAGCATGTCAGCAAGGCGCATCACCTTGTCGTCATATCTGTCCGCATTCAGCAGAGCACCTGTAATGGCAGACTAAGGATTTACAGCATATCTCTGAGAGCCTGTACCGGAACGCAATATGCTTCCTGCCGTCTACAAGGCACCCTGACCGCCTTTAATACCTGCCAGCAGAGGTACGGACAACATGTTTGCAAGGACATCCTTGACAACCGTATACCCATCTGCATTTTTAATAAGCCCGCTGAGCAGCCCCTGCCTTACAGCATTCTATGTCTTTACAGCTTCCGTGCAGAAGACATCCAGAGCCTGAGCTTTCTTCTACAGAGACTTCTGGCGCCATCGCACATTCTATGCCTGCTGTATAGTCTTCTACACGTACTCAACAGTTGCAGATACAGGAAGCACAGCATAGGCAGCCGATTTCTTCAGAGACTATTCAGGGAGCTTGTCTTTAAACAGTTCAGTGTATGTGTCGCCGTATACTGTAGACATCAACCTGGAAAGCTTAGTCTCATCCCGCAGCATGTCAGAGGCTTTCTTGACCATACGATCCAGATCTTTCTTCTAATTGATCAGATTGTAATAGTCCGCCTAGAATGCTTTGGTTTCCTTCTACAGCATGTGCTACAACTTCTGCATCAGCTGTCCGATAGTCGGTTCAGGCTATGGTTCCTTGAAGGACGCAGCTTTGACCATTGCAGGTTTTTCAGGCTCCTTGATCCTGAATGCAAACTCAGTACCGACAGAGGCAACCTTATCGAGCTGCTACACACCACGCAGTGAAGCTACCTTTTCGATGTCGGCAAGCGGGAAGTCCTACGCCTTGTGCTAGTCATTGCGTTTTCCTAGCGTGACTACAGCAAGCCTTCTGTTGAATGCCTGTGCCGCAAGTTTTGTGAGCTTCTTCGGGACGTCAGCAAGATCAAGCTGCTATGCCAGAATCTAGCTTCTGTCCTTGTCTGAGCCGAGGGCCAGTGTAGCCGCCTTCTCAATAGCATTGGTCAGCTGGTATTCTGTGAGCTGATCCAGTTTCTTTAACTATCCCATATATTAAGCCTCTGATTTATGTTTTATAAACTGAGTGTACTGCGTAGTGAAGTCAACACCGGCTTTCTGCTGCTATGTTGTAAGCTGTATCTAAGCTCTGCTGAATCCTCTTATACTGGCGTTGAGAATATTCGCCGCATCTATGATAGCCTGCGACTAGCCTCCACCCTATTTCTGCTGCAGCATAAATGCCTGATCCTACCGATTCTTTACCGCCTGCTACATCATCTGGGTGTACACCTAGATAGGTACGTTAAGCTCCTTGGCTATGTAGTCAAAAACCTGCGTATTTCTGCAGTTTCTCCACATGGCGTCCATAGCCTACTTGGCACTCTTTCCAGAGTTTCCGAAACGCAGAGAATGCAGGGCTGCCTATAAGGAGTGGTAATGTGCGAGCGCTCTGGCCCTGAACAGGTTCATAGATTTACCGACTCTGGCTGGCTGCAGCAGCATTTGCTAAAACCACCCTGATATAGCCTGAACACCTGTGAGGTCACAGAACAAATCAGAGTACAGTCTTACCTGTACAGGGGTCAGCCATTTCAGTTTCTAAGAAGTCTTCTAAGGAGTCAGGCCATAGATAAGACATGCTTCCACCTAGGCTCTGAGCTGTGACGAGTTGTCAAATGTCCCAAGAGTGAACACCTGCCAGGCATCGGGCATCTTTGCCTGTACGAACTTTCTCGTATCTGTATTCCGACATGCTCTCTGTATACGGGCAGCATACAGAATTATCGGGTCGGAAGAAGGTGTATAGTTGGTGTCTGTCAGCTGCGCCCTGACTATTTGCTTGGCTTCCTGCCATCGCCAGTCGGGCGGTTGTAAAAAGGAGTCCCGCTAAAAGACAGGACTCCTCTTGAATGGTGCGCTCTAGTTGGATACAGGCATCAGTTCATCATAGTTCCTGTCTGCAGATCTCCTGCATCAGGAGCTTCTCCATTGTTGAGACCTCTGAGCTTGAGGAAAATCGTGAGCTATGACAGATCGTTCAGCGTGTTCTTGATGGACAACTAAAGTGATCTGAGCTTCACAGCTCCGTACTTCTTCTACATATCGCTCAAGTGACATCTGAAAAGGAACAGCAGCTTGCACAGCTTATCGAGCGTGTTCATGAAGTCCGGCAGAGCCTACAGTACCTATTCATGCGGATCAGCAGCCTGCACAAGCATCTTAAGTGTCTGTGTATCGAACACCTACTTCACACCTGCTTCAGCCGCACGCTGCACAGTCTGCATCTAGCGCTCGTCCTGCAGTGCCTTGCCTTGAATATCTTCCTGTGTCACCTGCGGAGGAACATTCTGTACTTCAGAGTAGCCGATGTCGGCAGGTTTCCAAATGTCGCTCTAAACCATCTACGCAGCAGACTTGAACAGTCTGTACGAAGTTGACACAGGATTCAGTATGCTGCCTGTACCGGCTTTCTTGACAATCGCCTTTGCATCCAGAGGAGCTAGTCCGTAGTCACGCACAAGGTGCAGCACAGCTTCTTTCACCTGCATTCTGTCAGCCGGATTGGATTTGGCACCGGATATGGAAATCTACTGTCCGTCGCTGGTTACCTTCAGCTTGCTGTAGTGCTTGGAATCAAAAGCGTCGATGGCTCTGCCGAGATCCCCATAAGCCACATATACAGAACTGTGTGTCTATTGCAGTTTATCCTGATTAGGTGTGCCGTCAGTATTGTAGTTGCCTGTGGGGAAGATGATGCGGCTGCCTTTTGGTACTTCAATATACTCTTTAAGAACCAGCGGCTGCTTGAGGTTGTCATCTTCTGTAATGTGAACTGTAAGATTGTAGGAGACAAAATCTCCGTTCGGCTGCTTCGTTCCTCTGAGGCCGAACATCGTGTAGCCATCTTTTGTCAGCAGGATGCTGTTGTACGGAATCTATTTGAGACCCTATATGCTCTTACCTGTAGCGGAAGTGTCGATATCCTTGATACTGCTGAGCAGAACACACGGAACACTCTACACAGTACGGTACTGACCGTCCTGAACTATTACATTCTTGTACTATCTGTTGCCGAAGAATGGAGAGTCTTTGGCCGGAGCAACGTGTTTAACAGTACTGACTCCACGTTTATATCTGGAACCGGGATCCCACTAATCGCAGCAGCAACAGGTATCGCTATTGCAGTTACCCTCAACTACAAGATATGTGACATCCTGCAGCTATCCGGTCTGAGTCAGCACCTGGCACGTGCAGGACTTCTGCGGCTTGACGAAGGCCTAGCGAAGATTCTTATATTCGACAGCCTTAATGGAATCCTACGCGGGACCCCAGTCCACTTTATTGCCCTACTTGACCACAAAGCCATCGGCATACAGATTCTTTTTCTGTTCCTCTGTAAGTAGAGCAGCTTTCTTGTCGAGCACAGAGATGATCTAAACAGGCTATGCCTACGGGAACATCTGCGCAGCCTTCTTTGCGAAGGAGTCGATCTGATCCGGGCTGTAATACTTGAAAGCGGCATTCAGATAGTCGATGTTGGTGAACATGTCGACGAGCTTCTAGGAAGCCTTCTTGCCGAGCTTCAATGCCGTATCCATAACGGAGACACTGTTCACAGACGCTGTCTTCATGAGCGGGTCGACTGGTTCTCTGCTGCGTGCAGAAGATGCGTTCTATCCGTACAGATTGGAGAGCTACGAAGGGATGAGCTCGCCCTATCCGCCGATGTCCTTGTTCTTCACCCAGCTCATCCATGCATCCGACAACGGCAGCATTCTCTGCAGCGACGGAACTTCCATGATCTATCCGGTGAATATTTTTCCATTGCGGAACACAGCAGGTACGTAGATGAAGTTATTACCGAGTTTGTACACAACAGCGCACACAGCGAACGAGTTGTCGTCACTCTTGTCAAGAAGCTGAGCAGCTACAAGATAGTTGCCGAGGCTGGGGTACTTGTCGGTGATCTGGGCATTCGCAAGGATGCCGAACTGCTGTTCAAAGGACGGCCCCTAGCCAGGCTAATTCGCTGCTGTTTTGCGCAGATAGCCTTCGTCGATGATGAGATTGTTAGACATACACTTCATATTCCTGCTGGTTTAATGTTTGCCGGATTATAGGGGCCTATGATAAGCTTGTCGACGAATGAAGGGCTGTCATAACTGTCAGTTATTCCAGTTCTTGCAGCGTCGAAGATAGCCTCTTTAAGCCGTTCTCCGTTAAGTCTGGGCAACCAGCGCCTCTACGTAGTAGAGAACGCTTTGGAGCTTACGAACTTCGCCTAGAACGGCGGAGGATTCTAATTGGTATTCACCTGCTGGTAACCGTACTGTTGCAGTTTCTTGGCTACCTTGGGTGTTATTCTTGTTCCTATGCTGTAATACAGTGCTGGCTCCTACAGATACTTTCCTGTGGCTTCCTTGAGGTTCAGCATCTTGCTGTCCTCTCTGGGTCTCCACTTCTACGCTATATCATCGTAGTCTGCAATGTCGCCGGGATAATAGCCGCCGAAACCCTGGTCGGATGTTATGCGCACTTTGTTTATGAGGGCACGGGCGAACTGCTACACATTGCGTCTTGCTGTGCCTGCGCCGGATTTCGGAAGCAGCTCGAAAAGTTTGTTCGTGAAGTAATGTCTGCCCTAACCGATACCCTTGTACTTGACCACCTACATAGGATTAGGCACGCCATTGGTAAGGGTATCTCCAGCCTACACGATGTCACCGGGCTTTACTGTCACTGTACGTACACGTGGCGCATATACCGTATTGGTACCGACTGTAATGTAGTTACCACCCTGCGGAGCAGGACGTACAGATGACACGCGGCCATCGACCTGAGAGAGCACTGCGCCACCAGGGAATGTAGAGGGCACCAGGAGCATGCGCGATATGGAGTCGAACCCTGTAGGCTGGTCCTAGCCGTCTGGGTCCTAGCTCTTTTTGCCGCCCATGCCGCTGCCGTGTTTGCTCGAAACACCTGAATTTGAGACACTTACAAAAGTTTCGAGCAAGAATAAGTGGTCAGGATGATCTACCTAAATGTCAATAGCCTAACACTAGCCGAAATATGTTTGCTAAAGGATTTTAGCTGCATATATTGGCTACTATCTACGCAACTATGCTTTAGCTAATGCCATCTAGCTCTGCATGTGTAGTTTTGTGTGCTGTTTCTTACCTCGCAACTGCAAATAGTCTAAAATTCTAGTCACTATCTACATGTCGCCACTCTGCAGCAGATGTAGCTTTTTTTTGTGTCCGGACTAAGATCCAGATATAGCTGGAATTATAATAGCTGCGTATCTTGCTAGACACTAATTGACTTGTTCCAGCAATGGCAAAGATGTACTGGCCAGATTAAACTTATAGGATATAGCAGCTGGATTTTTCGGGCACTTGTGTATACCTATATGCCCATCTGCTGTAAACAGTCCAGAAATAAATTGACGAATGCTCCAAGCATCCCAATCTTTGTAGTTATTGGGCATAGTTTTCTACCATGAGTACTTGCCCATCATACCGTACTACATTAATTTAAGTTTTATTGGGCTTTTCTATGCTCCACGTTTAAGCTTGCCTATGCTATAGTATATCTTTTGTCCTGCGCATAAATGGACATACATGCCGAATTTAGCTGTATACTACTACAAGTATCTAACGAGCTATGGATCTGCGCATGAAAAATGCACCTAACCCTTAACTCCAGGTGAATAACACCCGTCACCACAGAGGAAGCCGAGCAGGAAAGCCATAGGCTAGTGTACAGTACCTGGTAATGTCTATATTGCCTTAGGCAGATTGAAGAACCTCTTTCTTGCCTAAGTACCAACACACAGCTTCTACGGCTATGGATCAAACTAGAAATCGTATGTTATCATCGAGGCTTTATGTCTCAATGTAGATACGAGCTAATGTGTGACCTTAGCTCGATTGACGGATCTGAATACTGTTTTATACATCGGCTGTATTCCATTGTGAAATACATTCAACACTCGTACTGGCTTTGCGTTACCCTATACATCGCAGCCAAGCACATAGTCACCGACATGGATATCTTTTATAGCCTTAACAGACCAGTCAGCCATCCTTACCCTAGTCTACGGGTGCAAGCACTGCGTGAGCGGCTAGATGAAGGACTTCATGGCATTCAGTGCCACGTAACTTCCTACAGCAGGCAGCTTGCCGTTTTCCTGGATGCCTGAGCACATAGCGCACACACCGTTGTGAGCCTTGCATGTGTTCGGGCTGCGGATCACAATCTCGTCGCCCTACTAAGCCTAGTCCAGCATCGCCTACGTGACAGGTGTTCCTGCAGGGTGGTTCTTCCATGGGCGCAGCAGTATGGAACCGACATTCTAAGGGTCTGCAGCTGATACCGGCACACCTGTGTTGGTAGTGCCGCAGTCTCGCATCGCTATAGGTGTTGCCTGAATGACATTGGTTGCCTGTTTGTTCAGGTAACCGGCCATGCCTGTAGCAGCCTGCGTATCGTAAGTTGATTTTCTACCGGACATGCTCGATGCCCAGTAGGACATAGGCGAATCACCGTCCACATACGGCATAGTAGCAAGATAAGGGATGTCCCTGTTGGCGGCATCACGCATCTGCATGTCGCCGACAAGAAGCTGCATAAGCTGTACAGGGTTGCCACGGGATCCAGATGCAATCTGATTGGCAATACCTGTACGACGCTACTGAGCATCCTTTAATCCAAGGTCCTTCATCAGCGCAGTGTACTTGTAGCCCAGCTAGATGACCTTCTGCTACTTCTGCTACGGAGTGAGATCTTTCCTGTTCACAACAGTACGTATCAGCTACTGGAGCTTGGCGTGCATCTTGCGCACGTTCTCTCCGGCATCTATGTCGTCCAGAGTGATGGTAGTGTCTTTGCCGTACGTAGATACAGTCGACTACGCGATGGCATTCAGCTTCTGCAGGATGTCTATGTAAGCCTACGGATTGTCCTTGGCAAGCTGCGTAGTGAGCTTCTATTGGCGAGCCTTTGTGAGGGGCTAGTCAACGAAGCTCCTGTACTTCTAAGGAAGCACTTGTTTGATTACCTATCTGCCTAATGTGGTGACAGCCAATTCAGCACCTGTTACTTATAAGCATTCTACAGGTTTGTCAGCGCCTGCTGATACCGTGCATTGTTACCTGCAAGTGCGTTGCCTATATATCCGGCTCCACCTGCCGACGCAGCAGCAGACAAGATACCTGCCAGCAGTCCAGCCGCACCTTTCATCTTTCCAAGAGGACGATTTGTCACCATATTCCGGAGTTTGGCAGCTTCGTCAGCGGATATACCGGTCTTGATACCTGTGTTGTCAAATACCTGCCCGGCTCTGCGTTTCGACAAACCGAACAAGGTCTCTAATGCTGTGGCATTCTGTCTGCCCTTCAGCCTGAAGGCATCAAGATCTTTGTTCCTGTACTTTTCGTAATACCGCTGCCGGATTGTATCGCTTATAGCTCCCATACCGGCAGACTTGCTGGCTTCATTCCTCTTATGGAAATTCCGAACTATACTGGCAAGGTTATTTTTATATGCACGAGGTGACGTTGTAAGCTTAGAGCTTTCCTGTATCTAATCGATAAGTTTAGTAACAGGATTGCCGCCTTTTATTTTGAAAATCTTCAAGATATCTGCAGCTCGCCACAACGCAGGATTAGCACCTGCTTTATCTTCCAGAGCCTTTATAAGCTGTATTCGTCTGCCCTGCCTGTTAAGGGCCTACACAGCACCTTTCCAACCGAAGACTCCGCCAATACCTCCTGCTGCCAACTGCGCTGGAATTATAACACCGCTGCCTTTGTCATTCTATCCGACTACTGACTTTTTCAGAGTGTTGACAACAGATCCGAGTCTGTCAGCAGCTTTATCTCCTGTATTGGTGCTGCCATACATAGCTTTCGCTGTAGGAGACATGGATGCAAAGTCCTCTTTGGAGGGCAATTTGCCTGACACTGTGCCGATAGCATTCTAATACATAGCCTGCAATCTCGCAGGAATATTCTATACAGCTTTGTGTCCGAATGAACCTGTAACAGCAGCGCCAGTTCCTGCACCAAGACCGGCGCCGACCAATGCAGACAGAATCCGCTGCGTCTTAGTCGGCTTCTTCCACAGCAGCTGTGAAGTGAGGTCTCCTGCAAGTCCTCCGGCACCGGCACCGATAAGGGAAGACACGAGCATCGGATTGCCCTGCGCTTCTTTATTCATGCTTGCAAGCTTTGCGAGAATCTTCATGTTTCTGGACACTTTCATCAAGCACCTCTCATAAGCT
>OGQA01001486.1_pt1 | contig 11093 bp, 9 predicted proteins | sample 1553011 | NCBI WGS metagenome assembly OGQA01 (sample SAMEA2580256, study PRJEB22360) | human gut metagenome | biome: human gut; feature: human-associated habitat; material: faeces | place: Denmark | collected 2008/2010 | reverse complement strand
GAAACCAAACCGAAAGAAACACTGCATAAAGCCCGCCTGACGGCTTTGCACGCAATCTGCCTGCAGTGTTTCCTGAATGCCCGCAGGGCACGGACGAAATAGAAAGGAAAGATTCACCATGGCAAATCAGGAATATCGTTTTGAAACCAAACAGGTACATGTCGGTCAGGAACAGCCGGATCCGACCACTGATGCAAGAGCAGTGCCGATCTATGCGACCACTTCTTATGTGTTCAAGGATTCCGCACAGGCAGCCGGCCGTTTCGGTCTGACAGAACCGGGCAACATCTACACCCGTCTGATGAACCCGACCAACGACGTTTTTGAAAAGCGTATCGCCGCACTGGAAAACGGTGCAGCTGCACTGGCAACCGCAACCGGTTCCGCAGCAATTGACTATTCCATTCGCAATATCGCAGGCAGCGGCGACCATATCGTTTCTTCGCAGACGGTTTACGGCGGCACCTATAACCTGTTCGCAAACACTTACGCAGAGATCGGTATCGAAACCACTTTCGTAGATGCACACAATCCGGCAAATATCGAAGCAGCCATTCGCCCGAACACCAAGGCAGTATATGTGGAATCTCTGGGCAACCCGAATTCTGACGTGGTAGACATGGAAGCAATTGCAGAGATCGCTCACAAGCACGGTCTGCCGCTGATCGTGGACAACACTTTCGCAACACCGTTCCTGTTCCGTCCGCTGGAACACGGTGCAGATGTTGTGGTACACTCCGCAACCAAGTTCATCGGCGGTCACGGTACCGTGATGGGCGGTGTCGTTGTAGACGGCGGTAAATTTGACTGGGCAGCAAGCGACAAGTTCCCGGGACTGTCCAAGCCGAATCCGTCCTATCACGGCGTTGTCTTTACAGAAGCATGCGGCAATATCGCCTATATCATGAAGCTTCGCACCACCCTGATGCGGGATACCGGTGCGACCCTGTCCCCGTTCCATTCGTTCCTGCTGCTGCAAGGGCTGGAAACCCTGTCCCTGCGTGTAGAACGCCACGTAGAGAACGCTCTGAAGGTGGTAGATTACCTGAAGAATCACCCCATGGTCAAAAAGGTCAACCACCCGTCGCAGGCTACCGGCAAGGATCTGGAACTGTACAACAAGTACTATCCGAACGGCGGTGCATCGATCTTCACCTTCGAACTGAACGGCACCAAGGAGCAGGCACAGAAGTTCACAGAATCCCTGAAGATCTTCTCGCTGCTGGCAAACGTCGCAGACGTGAAATCTCTGGTGATCCATCCGGCATCTACGACCCATTCGCAGATGACTGAGGAAGAACTGCTGGCAGCCGGCATCACACCGACCACCGTTCGTCTGTCTATCGGTATCGAGCATATCGACGACATTCTGGCAGATCTGGAGCAGGGCTTCGAAGCAGTCAAGTAAGAGAGAACTGATTATCAATAGAAAAGCGGGGAGTGCCGGAAACCAGCGGCAATCCCCGCTTTTTGTTCTAAAGAAACGGAGGAATCCCCATTGCAAATATACGCAGATAATGCAGCCACCACAAAGCCCTCTAAAGCGGCAGTGCGTGCCATGCTGTCCTGTCTGGAACAGAACTACGGCAACCCCTCCAGTCTGCACCACATAGGGCAGGCTGCCGCAGAAGCCTTGTTGCAGGCACGGCAGGACATTGCCGGCTGTCTGGGCTGTACGGCGAGAGAGATCTACTTCACCTCCGGCGGCAGCGAAGCCGACAATCAGGCACTGCGGTCTGCCGCTTATGCCGGTGCCAGGTCTGGTAAGAAGCACCTCATTTCCACCGCGATCGAGCACCACGCCATTCTCCACACCCTGAAACAGCTGGAGAAGGAGGGCTTTTCCGTGACGCTGCTGCCGGTTTCGGAAACCGGTATGGTTACACCGGAAGCAGTGCAGGCGGCAATTCGTCCGGACACCTGTCTGGTCAGTGTGATGTTTGCCAACAATGAAATTGGCACGATCGAACCCATTGCAGAGATCGGAGCAGTCTGCCGTGAAAAGGGTGTGCTGTTCCACACCGATGCCGTGCAGGCGGTGGGACATGTGCCGATCGACCTGTCGCAATTGCCGGTGGACATGCTCTCTCTGTCCGCCCATAAATTCCATGGCCCCAAAGGCGTGGGTGTGCTGTACGCCAAACGGGGGACACCGCTGCACAGCCTGATCTGCGGCGGGGCACAGGAACGGGGCATGCGTGCCGGCACGGAAAATCTGCCGGCAATCGCAGGCATGGCGGCGGCACTGCGGGAAGCATGTGCAAATCTGGAACAGAACGCCGCCTATGTTGCCGGTCTGCGGGATCGGCTGATCGCAGGGCTGGAAACCATTCCCCACAGTCTGCTTAGCGGCGACCGGAAGAACCGTCTGGCGGGGAACGTGAACTTCTGCTTCGAGGGCGTAGAGGGCGAAGCCCTGCTGCTTCTGCTGGACGCAAAGGGCATCTGTGCCTCCTCCGGCTCTGCCTGCACCTCCGGTTCACTGGAGCCCAGCCATGTGCTGCTGGCAGTGGGCGTGCCCTATGAGGCGGCACACGGCTCTCTGCGGCTGTCGCTGTCTGCGGAGAACACGCCGGAAGAAGTGGAATACTTGTTGAAAGCAGTGCCGGAAGTGGTGACACGTCTGCGGAGCATGTCGCCGGTTTGGCGGGACTTGGAAGAAGGGAGAAAGCCCCATGTTATATAGTGCAAAGGTCATGGATCATTTCATGAACCCGCGGAACGTCGGCATCATGGAGGACGCAGACGGCGTGGGACAGGTGGGCAGTGCCCGCTGCGGCGATACCATGAAAATTTACCTGAAAATTCAGGACGGCATCATCACCAGGGCGACCTTTGAAACGTTCGGCTGCGGCACTGCCATTGCTTCCAGTTCCATGGCAACGGTATTGATTACCGGAAAGCCCCTGTCACAGGCACTGGCTCTCACCAATCAGGCCGTGGCAGAGGCTCTGGACGGGCTGCCGGAACAGAAGCTGCACTGTTCCGTGCTGGCGGAGCAGGCAGTCCGTGCCGCGGGTCGCTTCCAGGCCCGCCCGAATCTTAGCCAGCCATTGCTCGCGCGAGATGACCGGATGGCGCATTTTGCCGTCCTGCGCTCCGCCGCGGAAATCCTCGCCCCAGCGGTTATAGCCGCGCAGCCCGGTCGTATCATCCAGCGTCAGCCCCATCGCACCCGCTTCCGCCAGCCGTCTGGCCAGACGATACGCGCAAAGCGGACTTTCGCCAAATCCATCGTCCGCATCGATGATGCAGGGAAGCGCGGAATGAGCGCAGAGGAACTGCGTGCGGGTGACCAAATCGTCCGCGGTAATCAGCCCGATGTCAGGCAACCCCAGGCTGCCGGACAGCGCGCCGCCGGACAGAAGCGTGGCGGGGAAACCGCTCAGCTCTGCGGCAGTCGCGGTGAAGCTGTCCCAGATGCAGGGCACAAAAATCTGGCCCCGGCGGAGCAGGTCCCGAAGGGTGGTCCTGTTCGTATCCTGAGCCATCATGGCGTTTCCTCCTTCACAGCCTGCTTGAGCAGGTCGTAGACGGTGGCGGCAAAGACCTTGGCGGTTTTGGGAATGACCGACTCATCGTAGTCAAACTCGCCGGTATGCACAATGCCCTGTACATCGGAGATTTGCTGCGTGTCGGTGGCCAGCCCGCCATGCTCACGCACCTTTTCCATCATATAGACGAAATCGTCCGTGCCGTAGAGGGTGCGATGCGGCACATAGCGCACGCATACGCCGGGCACATGCGCATTGGCCACGCTTTCCATCCGTTCGGCCAACTCGGCGTCGGATAGGATGGGCGGAAACCCCTCGGTCTGATGCACATCGCACGTCACGCCATGCATCTCGGCCGAAGCCTTGAAAATGCGCAGTGCATAGTCCTCCAGGAACCTGCGGATTTCCATGGTCTGTCCGGCATAGCTGATTTCCATCACGCCCTCTTCCGGCACGCCGCCGCGCTTTTCTCCGGCATGGACATGCAGCACCTGGACGCGGGTCACGCCTTCGCCGTGGCGCGGGATGCTTTGAAGGTTGGTAATCGCCGTTCCCATGGCGGTAATCACGTTTTTGCAAAGCTGCGGATGGGCGGTGGGGCTGGACGCCTTGCCGCGAAAGACCGCCTCCATGCGGCCCGTGGCCAGGGTCTCGGGAAAATTGGACATGATGTCCGCGCCGGGAACGCCCAGTTCCCGCCCGAACAAATGCGTCGAGAACAGATAATCCACATCGTCCAGATGGCCCTTGGGAATCAGCATGGCTGCACCCTGACCTCGCTCGTCCGCAGGCTTGAAGATGAATTTCACCTTGCCGTGCAGATGGTCGCGAACCTCGCTCAGCGCCTTTGCACAGCCCAGCATGGCAGCCAGATTGGCATCGTGGCCGCAGGTATGCGCCATGCCCGGATGGATGGAGGCAAAGCCTTCGCGCACGGGCCTGTAATCTGCGCGGGTGGATTCGGTCACAGGGACGGCGTCCAGCTCGCAATGCAGGCCGACCACCGGCCCTTCGCCGCAGTCCAGAAGGCCGATGACAGCTGTCGCGCCGTTGCGCACCTGCTCCAGGTACGCCGTTGCGGGATTCTCGCCCAGCGCTCTTTGATAGTGGCTTTCCAACTGCTCGGGGGTCGCCATATAAGAAAGATGGGTCATATCGCACACGCTCTCGCCCAGAGAAACGCTGTATCCCCAGGAAGCCAGACGGCTGGCAACCAGCGAGGCGGTGCGCATCTCCAGCATTGCGATCTCCGCATGGCGATGAAAATCGCGACGCCAAGCGATGATCTCCTGGGCGTTGCGGTCTACTGACTGACAGATTCGGTCGTACATGTCCAGCGCTCCTTTCACCCTGCGATATCGAAATCGGACGCAAGCCGCACGCCCAGTATATTTCCCGCCGTTTTGCCATGTCAAGCCGGTCGTACATGCAGCAAAAGACGGGCAAACACGTTGCCGTAGATGTGATTTTTTGTTTTTTATGATTTAATTTCCGCAAAATAACTATGCATTTTATCCTACAAAGTGGACCCAAAATGCAAGAAACCCACGGGATAGTTGCGTTTTTTGCGCAAAGAAGGAAGTGGGGGAAGCCGGAATAGTATCAAAAAACAGCCGATTATCAACAATATTTTCAGAATCAATTTGCTATAATGTCCACAATAGCAGGAGCGCTGCTCCAACAGCATTGTAAGGAGGAAGGATTATGAAAAACCTGCGAGTCGCTCTGATAACGTTGGTTTTGCTGGCGATGTGCCTGCCGGTCGCCGGCGTGAGCGCCGAAGAAGCGCCCGTTGAGAAAATCGTCTACGCCATGCTGGCCGACCCGGCGACGATGACGGACGTGAACGCGGTGCTGGAAAAAATGAACGCGATTACGCGCGAGAGCATCGGCGTGGAGCTGGAACTCATCTTCGGCTATCCCAAGGAACCGCTGCAGACGACCATGCAGTTGATGATTAGCGGTGGCGAGGATCTGGATTTGATGATGACCGACGACAATCAGTATGTCGATCAGATTAGCCAGAACATGCTCATGCCGCTGGGCGAGCTGTACGAGCAATACGGCCAGGGTATCCTGGAAGCCTATTCGGACGGCCTGTCCTTCTGGCTGGACAACCTGTACGTCAATGGCGAAATCTATGCGATACCGATTATGAAAGATCCGTCCTATATCCGCTGCTTTGCGATGCGCGCCGATATCCTGGCCGAAACCGGCTACACGGTGGATGACATCCAGGAATTTGCGGATTTGGAAAAGGTGCTGGCCAAGGTGCACGAGCTGTACCCGAACATGAACTGCCTGGTGCCCTACGCCAGCCTGACCTGCGCCATGCCCGCCTGCACGGCCGCCTATTACAACGATTTGGGTGATTCCTTCGGCGTGCTGGTAGACGAGACGTACAACGTGGTCAACCTGTGGACGTACGAACCGTTCGTCGAACAGCTCCGCCTGCTCAACCGGTGGTATCAGGCCGGCTACATCCTCCCCGATGCCGCGACCAACACGACGCCCGGCGAGGCATGGGTGCGCGAAGGCAATACCTTTGCCTATGGCAAGGGCGTGGAAACGTTCGACTATGAAACCGCGAAGAACATCTTCACCAAGAACTGCGGCTATGAGATGGAAGTCGCCTACATCCAGGACCCGCTGCTGACCAGCTATGACGGCACGATTACCATCCCCAGCACCTCCAAGCATGCCGCGGCGGCGATGAAGTACGTCAACGAACTTTACACCAACCACGAGCTGATGACGCTGTTCTACTGCGGCATCGAAGGCACCAACTATGTGCTGGACGAGACCGGACGCCGCGACTATCCGGAGGGAGTGGACGCTTCCAACAACACCTGGACCGAGCAGAAGGTCATGGCCGGCAACCAGCTCCTGACCCCGCCGTGGAATTACCAGTCCGAGACCTGGCGCGACGACGTCATGGAGTTCTGGAAAACCGTCAATGTCAGCCCGGCGATGGGATTCCACTTTGATTACACGGGACTTGAGACCGAATATGCCGCGGTGACAAGCGTGCTGGCCGAATACAAGCAGGGGCTGTACAACGGCGTGCTCGACTTCGACAGCGCCTATCCGCAGTTCCTGGCTGCCATGGAAGAGGCGGGCCTGAACAAGATTATCGAGGCCAAGCAGGCGCAGCTCAACGAGTGGGCAGCCGCCAAGTAATGCGCAGTTTCTGCCGGGGAAGCGCGAAGGCGCTTCCCCTTTTTCCCAAGGGGTGCGGGAATGATGCGTCAGAGCAGAGGAGTATGATCGCCATGTTTTCCCATACGATAGCCCTGCCCAAACAAGGCAAACGGTCGCTGAGCGGAGGAAGCGCGAGAAGTCTGCGCCGGCTGTATCCGCTCTATCTGATGATGATTCCCGGCCTTGCCTACCTGCTGATTAACAACTATTTTCCCATCATCGGCCTGGTGCTGTCCTTTCAGAAAATCAACTACGCGGACGGCATTTTCCGCGGCGCCTGGGTCGGCCTGGAGAACTTTGAATACCTTTTTGCAACCAAGGACGCCTGGATTATCACGCGCAACACCGTCGGCTACAACCTGGCTTTCATCGTACTTTCGGTGGTCATGGGCGTATCGACCGCGATTATGCTCAACGAAATCCGCAGCAAATTCTTCTCGCGTGCCTTCCAGACAATGCTGCTGATGCCCTACCTGATTTCCTGGCTGCTGGTCGCCTTTCTGCTTTACGGCTTTCTCGGCACGCAGTCCGGCGTACTCAACCGCCTGCTGATGCGCTTTGGCATGAATAAAATCAGCTGGTATAACACGCCAAAATACTGGCCGTTCATCATCTGCTTTGTCACCTGCTGGCGCAATACGGGATATTCCTGTATCCTGTATCTTTCCTCCATTGTCGGCATTGACCCTGCCTATTATGAATCCGCCTCGCTGGATGGCGCAAGCAAATGGCAGCAGATTCGCCTGATCACGCTGCCGCTGCTTCGTCCCACCATCTCGTTTCTGGTGCTGCTGAGCATCGGAAGCATGTTCTACAGCGACTTTGGACTGTTTTACCGTGTTCCGATGGATTCCGGCATTCTCTATCCGGTCACCAACACCATTGACACGTATGTATACCGCGCGCTGCTGGTCAAGAACAATCTGAACATGTCCACAGCGGCCTCCTGCTACCAGTCGGTTGTCGGATTCCTGCTTCTGCTGATTTCCAACGGCATTGTGCGCAGAATTGACCGGGACAACGCCATTTTCTAAGCGCGGGAGGGAATCGCATGAACGCCATAAAGACGCGGGAAAACACCATATTTCAAATCATCTGCTATGTTGTCCTGGGTTTTGCCACCATTTGCATCATCGTGCCCTTTTACCTGATGATTGTGGCTTCCTTTACGGACGACTCGGCGCTGTTTAACCACGGATATTCCTTCTGGCCGGAAAAATGGTCGCTCAATTCCTATGAGTATATCTGGCAACGCCGCGCTGCCATGGGCAAAGCGTACCTGATTACGGTGGGCAACACCGCGGTGGGCACGGCCATCAGCCTGACGATTGGCTCTCTGCTGGCGTATCCGCTCTCGCGCCGCGAACTGCGCGGACGGTCCGTCTTTCTGTTCCTGGTCGTCTTCACCATTCTGTTCCATGGCGGACTGACGCCCACATACCTGGTCTGGACGCAGATTTTTCACATCAAGAACACCTATCTGGCCTATATTCTCCCCAAGCTGCTCCTGCGCGGCATGCATGTGCTGCTGATGAAGAATTACTTCCAGCACAGCATTCCCCACGAAATCATCGAATCGGCGTATGTGGACGGCGCAAGTGAAATGAGCATCTTCCGCAAGATTATCATGCCGCTGTCCCTGCCCATTCTGGCGACCATCGGGCTTCTGGTCGGGCTGGCCTACTGGAACGACTGGGAAAACGGTCTGTACTATATCACCAAGTACGACATGTACTCCTACCAGCTCATTCTCAATCAGATGCTCACCAGCGTACAATACCTGGCCCAACTTGAATCCGCAGGCCTTTCGGCCAACACCATGCCCTCTTCCGACGGCATGCGCATGGCCATCGCCACACTGGGCCTGCTCCCGATTCTCATGGTCTATCCGTTCTTCCAGCGCTATTTCGTCAAAGGCATCAACATCGGCGCCGTCAAAGGGTAAAGGAAGCCGTCATACACGCCCCGTTTTGCCGTCCTTCGCCCTGCGCGGGGACGGCCCTTTTATGCCGGCCCCTGAATCTGCGTGCAGCCGTTGAAGCGGGCGAACCGGCGCAGGCACTTCTCCAGGGCCGCGCGCTGCGGCCTTCCTTCCCACCATACGCCGCGCACCTCCAGAACGCCGCTCTGGCGATGCGCCACCGCTTCCACGCGCCCCGAAAACCGCTCGCCCGTCAGCAACGGCAACACATAGTACCCGAAGCGGCGCTCGTCCCGGGGCGTATAGATTTCCCAGGTATAGGAAAAATCAAACAGCGCCTCCACCAGCCTGCGATCCCACAGCAGGCAGTCCAGCGGCGCAATCAGCTCCGCGCGGGGCCGGTAGGACGCGCCGGACGCGATTTCCTCCAGCAGCTCCCGGTCCGCAGCCTGCGCATAGAGCGGCTGCGCCATGCCTTCCACTTCCACCGGCACAATGCGTCCCCCGCGCAGCAGGCGTTCAAACGTCTCCGCGCGTCCCCTGCCTTTCATCCCGTCGATGCAGAGCCATGCGTCCGACGCGCGGTTCCACAGCAGGCCGACCGCGCCAATCCGGCGCAGCACCCGCCAGTCTCTGTATGCGCCGTCATCGGGGCAGGGGTCCGGCGCCACGAGCAGGCGTTGGGGCAGCAGCCGTTCGGCGGGGGCATAATACTTGACGGTTCCCTGCTTGTGATGAATGCACAGCTCGCCCCGGAAATAGAGCGTTTCCAGCGCCGCGCGTGCCAGCGTCGTCCGGCTCCAGTACCAGTCCACCTTCTCGTTGAGCGCTAAATCGCGCGCGCAGACGCACTCCCGCGCCGCCAGCGCGTCCCATATCTGCCGCGCCGCGCGCTCAGTTTCCTCCCGGCTTCGCCCTTGCAGGCGGTGCGCCGCGCGCTCGCGCGCAAAATACGGCCAGTCCTCCGTCGGGAAGATGGCCAGATTCTTATCAAAATAGTCCACCAGGCTGCGATCCCGGTAGAGCAGCCGGTCCAGCATCGGCTTTTCAAAGCCCTGAACGCGGGATTGCAGGACCAGTTCCGCATTTTTCCCGCATACGTCAATGGGGTCAAACTGGATGCAGCCCACGCGGCGCACATAGGCCAGCGCCCCGTCCTGCCCCTGGAACACGGGGTCGCCCACAAGCCCGTGGCGCCGCAGCAGAAAACGGCGCGCCTGTTCCCGCGTCAGCTTCATGCCGTCTCCTCCTTGGCAAAGCCGCGCCGCCATCTGCCGCTGAGGAAATACAGGCCGCTGATGGCCAGCCCGGCCGCCCAGCTGATGGGGTAGCAGAAAAACAGCGCGTTGGCCGGGGCCAGGGCGTTGAGCAGGTAGGCCGCCGGCAGGCGCACAACCCAGAACAGCACCATGTTGGCAATCATCGGCACGCGCACGCATCCCACGCCGTTCATCACCGCGTTGAGCAGGTACATGATGCTGTAGAGCACATAGAACGGTTCCAGGCACAGCAGATAGGCGTATCCCACGTCTATCACCTCCGGCGTGCGGTCAAACAGGCCTATCGCCCATCGTCCGCACCGCAGCAGCGTACATCACCGGGCCGCTTTTCCGGGCGGCCTGGAGCAGCAGCACCCCGCAGGCCAGAAAGCTCCACCCCACGACCAGCAGCAGCGCCGAACGCGCTCCGCTGCGCACGCGGTCAAACCGCCGGGCGCCGAAGTTCTGCCCCGTAAAGGCCGTGGCGGCCGCCGCAAAGCTGCTCAGCGGCATGAAGGAAAGGGTATCCAGCTTGCCCGCCGCGCTGTACCCGGCCACAAACGCCGAGCCGTGCGTATTGACAATGGAGGACAGAATCAAATGGCCCAGCGAAAACAGCGCGTCGTTGATGCCGATGGGAAGGCCCAGGCGCAGAATGTCCCGCACGGCCCTGCCGTCGATGCGGAGGGGATAAAATCGCATGGCGAACTGGGGATAGTGCCTTCGGATATAGAGCAGGCTGAACGCCCAGGAGGCGTACACCGCAATGACCGTCGCGGCCGCGGCACCCGAAACACCCCAACCCAGGCCCGCCACGAACAGCAGGTCCAGCGCAATGTTGACCACCGTCGCCACGGCCAGAAACAGCACGGGCGAACGGCTGTCGCCCATGCCGCGCAGAATGCCGGCGTTGAGGTTATACCCGAGCAGGCCCAGCGTTCCCAGCAGGAAAATGCTCAGGTACTGCCGGGCGGCCTCAAAGGAATCCGCCGGCGTATTCATCAGCGACAGGACCGGGCGCGCAACCGCCAGCCCCAGCAGGGTCAGCGCCGCCACCGCTACCAGTACAGCACAGGGCCGGTACCGCCAGCCCAGCCGCCGGCACAGTCCGGCCGCGGCCGGGTGCAGGGCTGCCGCCATTACGGCGCCCAGCACCAGCGGCAAAAAACAGGGCAGCGCGTACCGCAGCCCCAGGTAACACAGCCCCAGCACCACGCC
>OGQA01001485.1_pt1 | contig 11110 bp, 6 predicted proteins | sample 1553011 | NCBI WGS metagenome assembly OGQA01 (sample SAMEA2580256, study PRJEB22360) | human gut metagenome | biome: human gut; feature: human-associated habitat; material: faeces | place: Denmark | collected 2008/2010 | reverse complement strand
ATCCGTTTCTATTAACTATCTTTTTTCTTTAAATTTCTTAATTAATCAATAAATTGCTTAGTTTTTAAGCATGTTAATGTTTACGTTATAGAACTATTGCAATGTCATCAGTTGTGAACAAAGCACCTGGTCGCGCATACTAGGGGCTATAAATTTATCTTTATCAGAAGTCATCACATGAAAGAAGTCGAAAAAAACGAAATCAAACGTCTTAGCGATCGCCTGGACGCTATCCGCCATCAGCAAGCCGATCTGTCACTGGTTGAAGCCGCAGACAAATATGCCGAGCTGGAAAAAGAAAAAGCCACTCTGGAAGCAGAAATTGCTCGCCTGCGCGAAGTTCACAGCCAGAAACTCAGTAAGGAAGCACAGAAGCTGATGAAGATGCCGTTCCAGCGCGCGATTACTAAAAAAGAGCAAGCTGATATGGGCAAACTGAAGAAGAGCGTTCGCGGACTGGTCGTTGTGCACCCAATGACCGCGCTGGGCCGCGAAATGGGCCTACAAGAGATGACAGGGTTCTCTAAGACTGCGTTTTAAGTTCCTTTCTCGTCGCTGTAATTACAGCCACTCACGATTTACTCGCTCCTGCTGGCACATGCAGGAGCCTGTTTCAGAGATCGAATATTTATAACGTTCTTAACATTATATATTCAACGCCACCTACACTTCTGAGCGCCCGGAGCAGGCTAAATTCTGAAAATCAGGTACAAATTAAAGAATGATGTATCAATATTAACAATGAATTGCCGCATATCAATGCTTGAAACATAATTAATTATTTAAATTTTTCTATCAGAATCGCAAACTTCGCAATAAAACATCACTCAACTGAATATTTATCTTTCCCTGCCCCGGGCCTTTATCCGGTGAAACATTTGACATTGATTGACACCGATCATTAAAATCCGCGCGATCAATTTATTTATTGGCTACAAACTAAAATTGTTTGACACTTAAAAACATATTCGCACAACCCATTAATACAAAAATTCTCTAACAAATTTATTTGGCGGATATGCCCCACTCTAATCATTCATAAAAAAAATGATTGTACTGTAATTATCAACGTATCGGGATTATGAAAAGGAATTCATCCTATGAACCTAAAGAAAACACTGTTAAGCGTGTTAATAATAGTGCCTCTCTGCTTATTGGCAGGGTGTGACTATATTGAAAAAGCGAGTAAGGTCGACGACCTCGTTACACAGCAAGAGTTGCAAAAAAGCAAAATTGAGGCGCTTGAGAAACAGCAGGAACTCGATAAGCGAAAGATAGAACATTTTGAAAAACAACAAACTACTGTCATAAATAGTACCAAGACGCTCGCTAGCGTGGTGAAAGCGGTTAAAGACAAGCAGGACGAATTTGTCTTTACAGAATTTAACCCAGCACAAACACAATATTTCATTTTAAATAACGGATCGGTCGGTTTGGCAGGCCGGGTGCTGGCTATTGATGCGGTTGAAAATGGCAGTGTTATTCGTATTTCGCTGGTTAACCTTTTAAGCGTTCCCGTATCAAATATTGGCTTTCATGCGACATGGGGCAATGAAAGACCCACCGATGCCAAAGCTCTGGCAAAGTGGCAACAATTACTTTTCAACACCACCATGAATTCCACTCTGCAATTAATGCCTGGTCAATGGCAAGACATTAATCTGACATTAAAAGGCGTTTCGCCTAATAACCTGAAGTATCTGAAGTTGTCCATCAATATGGCCAATCTCCAGTTCGACACTGTTCAATCTGCTGAAACTCGGCAGCGAAAAAACAAAAAATAAATGCAGCTTCTGCGCTTATATCAAGGAATAGAGAGCATCAATAATGAACAAAATTTTTAAAGTTATCTGGAATCCGGCAACAGGCAGTTACACCGTTGCCAGTGAAACGGCAAAAAGCCGTGGCAAGAAATCCGGGCGCAGTAAGCTGTTAATTTCTGCCCTGGTTGCTGGGGGAATGTTGTCGTCGTTTGGGGTACAGGCTCAGGCAGGAAGGGACAACGGTCAGGGCGTCAATTATGGCCAGGGAACAGGAACAGGCTGGGTTGCTATCGGTGAAGATGCAAAAGCAAATAGTTTTACAGACACCGGGGGTGGCTCCAGCACCGCAGTAGGTTATCACTCAACTGCTGACGGAAGGTGGTCAACAGCCCTCGGTGCTAAGACCCATTCGCTTGGCGAAGCATCAGTGGCGTTAGGGATTAACACTACCTCAGCAGGTGAGCGAAGCCTCGCTATAGGTGCATCGGCAACGTCAACGGGTGGATTTTCAATCGCACTTGGTCGTTATGCGAACTCAGTAGGTGAATTTTCTATTGCACAAGGGGATCACGCAGAGACTGGTGCTGATGACGCCATCGCATTTGGACGTGAAAGCAAGGCCTTAGGAATTATGAGTATCGCCCTCGGAGCCACGGCTAATGCGTCGAAAGAATATGCAATGGCGCTGGGTGCAAGTAGCGCCGCATCTGCAGCTAACGCGATTGCAGTAGGCCGCAACAGTGCTGCAGCTGGCGTAGACAGCCTCGCATTCGGTAGACTATCCGCCGCCAACGCCGCAAACGCGATTGCTATGGGTGCAGAGAGCAAAGCTGCTGAAAATGCGACGGCAGTTGGTACTAACGCGGAGGCAAATGGACTTAATAGTATCGCGTTGGGCTCCGGCAGTATTGCAGATGTCGACAACACGATTGCTCTGGGCAATCAAAGTCAGGCAGTAGCGGCTGGCGCAATTGCCATCGGTCAAGGGAATAAAGCTGACGGCGCAAATGCTATCGCGCTGGGTAATGGTAGTATTACAGGTGGTGTAAATGCTATTGCTCTTGGACAAGGCAGTTATGCCGGTTTAGAAAATGGCACTGCAATTGGTGCTCAAGCCAGTGCTCAGGGGAAAAATTCAGTTGCTCTGGGTGCTGGTTCTGTAGCGACTGACGCGGATACTGTTTCTGTGGGTAACACAACAGCTCAGCGACAAATTGTCAATATGGCAGCAGGTGATATCAGCACTACCAGTACTGATGCCATCAATGGATCACAGCTTTATGCTATCAGTAAGTCAGTAGCGGACAATCTTGGTGGGGGGGCTACCGTCAATGCGCAAGGCGTCGTTACTTCCCCAAATTACAGGCTGAAAAGTGGTATTTTCGGCACTGTTGGCGACGCCTTAACGGGCCTGGACAATAATACGTTACAATGGGACTCCCTTAAAAAGGCATATAGTGCGGCACATGGTACAGATACTACCAGTACCATCACCAACGTTAAAGACGGCGCTATTTCTGATACCAGTAAGGATGCGGTTAACGGTTCTCAGCTGAAAACCACCAACGATAACGTAGCGACCAATACTGCCAATATCACCACCAACACTAACAGTATCAATACCCTGACGGATTCCGTTGGCGACCTTAAAGACGATGCCCTGCTGTGGAATGGCACCGCGTTCAGCGCCGCGCACGGCACCGATGCCACCAGCAAAATCACCAACGTCAAAGACGGTGACCTGACGGCTGGCAGCACCGACGCGGTTAACGGCTCTCAGCTCAAAACCACTAACGATGCCGTGGCAGCCAACACCACCAATATCGCCACGAACACCACCAACATCACCAACCTGACTGACGCTGTTGACAGTCTCGGTGACGATTCCCTGCTGTGGAACGCTACGGCGGGTGCATTCAGTGCCAAACACGGCACCAACGGTACTGACAGCAAAATCACCAACTTACTGGCAGGCACTGTATCCTCTGATAGCACTGACGCTATTAATGGCTCACAACTTTATGGCTTAGCTGATTCATTTACGTCATACCTTGGCGGTGGTGCTGATATCAGCGATGCGGGTGTATTAACCGGGCCAACCTACACTATTGGTGGTACTGATTACAATAACGTCGGTGATGCTCTGGCTGCCATTAACACGTCATTTAGCACATCACTCGGTGACGCCCTACTCTGGGATGCGACCGCCAAGGGCGGTGACGGTGCGTTTAGCGCCGGTCGCGGGACAGATAACACAGCCAGCATCATTACTAATGTTGCAGACGGTGCAATTTCCTCTACCAGCAGCGACGCTATTAACGGCTCACAGCTCTATGACACCAGCAAGTACATTGCCGATACTCTGGGTGGTGACGCAGAAGTCAATGCTGACGGCACAATCACCGCACCGACTTATGCCATCGCTGGCGGCAGTTACAGCAACGTCGGTGACGCGCTGGAAGCGATCGATACCACGCTGGATGACGCTCTGTTGTGGGATGCAACAGCCAATGATGGCAATGGTGCATTTAGCGCCGCTCACGGAAAAGATAAAACAGCCAGTGTAATCACTAACGTCGCTAACGGTGCAATCTCTGCCACCAGCAGCGATGCCATTAACGGTTCACAACTGTATACCACCAACAAGTACATTGCCGATGCCCTGGGTGGTGACGCAGAAGTTAACGCTGATGGTTCTATTACTGCGCCGACTTACACCATTGCAAATGCCGAGTACAACAACGTCGGTGACGCCCTGGATGCGCTCGACGATAACGCTCTGCTGTGGGATGCAACAGCCAATGACGGCGCAGGTGCCTACAACGCCAGCCATGACGGCAAGGCCAGCATCATCACAAATGTTGCTGATGGTAACATTGGCGAAGGCAGCACTGACGCCATCAACGGTTCTCAGCTGTTTAACACCAATATGCTGATCCAGCAGAACAGCGAAATCATCAATCAGCTTGCCGGTAACACCAGCGAAACCTACATCGAAGATAACGGTGCGGGCATTAACTATGTACGTACCAACGACAACGGCTTAGCGTTCAACGATGCCAGCGCTTCAGGTATTGGCGCTACGGCTGTGGGTTATAACGCTGTCGCCTCAGGCGAAAGCAGCGTAGCCATTGGTCAAGGTAGCAGCAGCTCCGTTGATACGGGTATCGCCCTGGGTAGCAGTTCTGTTTCCAGCCGTGTAATAGTTAAAGGTTCTCGTGACACCAGCGTGTCGGAAGAAGGTGTTGTGATTGGTTATGACACCACGGATGGCGAACTACTTGGTGCGTTGTCTATTGGTGATGACGGTAAATATCGTCAAATCATCAACGTAGCCGATGGTTCCGAAGCCCATGACGCCGTTACGGTTCGCCAGTTGCAAAATGCCATTGGTGCAGTCGCTACCACGCCGACCAAATACTTCCACGCTAACTCAACAGCTGAAGATTCACTGGCAGTAGGTGAAGACTCGCTAGCAATGGGCGCGAAAACTATCGTTAATGGTAATGTGGGTATTGGTATCGGTTATGGTGCCTACGTGGACGCGAATGCACTTAATGGCATTGCTATTGGTAGCAACGCGAGTGCAAATCATGCAAACAGTATTGCGATGGGTAGTGGTTCCCAGACCACCCGTGGTGCGCAAACTGATTACACCGCCTACAACATGGACGCACCGCAGAATTCTGTCGGTGAATTCTCTGTCGGCAGTGAAGACGGTCAACGTCAGATCACCAACGTCGCGGCTGGTTCAGCGGATACCGATGCGGTTAACGTAGGTCAGTTGAAAGTAACGGACGCGCAGGTTTCCCAGAATACCCAGAGCATTACTAACCTGAACAATCAGGTGACGAATCTGGATACTCGCGTTACCAATATCGAAAACGGCATTGGCGATATCGTAACCACCGGTAGCACCAAATACTTCAAGACCAACACCGATGGCGTAGATGCCAACGCGCAGGGTAAAGATAGTGTTGCGATTGGTTCTGGTTCCATTGCTGCCGCTGACAACAGCGTCGCGCTGGGTACAGGCTCCGTGGCCAACGAAGAAAATACCATCTCTGTGGGTTCTTCTACCAACCAGCGTCGTATCACCAACGTTGCTGCAGGTGTTAATGCCACCGATGCGGTTAACGTTTCGCAGCTGAAGTCTTCTGAGGCAGGCGGCGTTCGTTACGACACCAAAGCTGATGGCTCTGTAGACTACAGCAACATCACTCTCGGTGGTGGTAATGGCGGTACGACTCGCATCAGCAACGTCTCCGCTGGCGTGAACAACAACGACGCAGTGAACTATGCGCAGCTGAAGCAAAGCGTGCAGGAAACGAAGCAATATACCGATCAGCGGATGGTTGAGATGGATAACAAACTGTCCAAAACCGAAAGCAAGTTGAGCGGTGGTATCGCTTCTGCAATGGCAATGACCGGTCTGCCGCAGGCTTACACTCCAGGTGCCAGCATGGCCTCTATTGGTGGCGGTACTTACAATGGTGAATCGGCTGTTGCTTTAGGTGTGTCGATGGTGAGCGCCAATGGTCGTTGGGTCTACAAATTACAAGGTAGTACCAATAGCCAGGGTGAATACTCCGCCGCGCTCGGTGCCGGTATTCAGTGGTAATCATCCATTAACGAATGGGTAAACGCCACATTGCCTGATGCGCTACGCTTATCAGGCCTACGGGGTGATTCAGCACATTCCTGTAGGTTGGATAAGGCGTTCACGCCGCATCCGGCAAGATAAGGCGCACCAGTTCAACAATCTGGGGCAATTCTCTGATGGGAATTGCCCTTTTCTTCATTACCTCTCTCCCAAGATTGGCCCTACCAATTCTTCGCTTATCTGACCTCTGGTTCACAGATCTCCAATTAAAACTCACATCAATGTTGCCAATACATAACATTTAGTTAACCATTCATTGTCATTATCCCTACACAACACAATTGGCAGTACCACTTTTACACAACGTGTGACAAGGAGATGAGCATCAGACTCATTACACGATGTGCGTGGACTGCAGGAGACCTGCAATGAATCTCTGGCAACAAAACTACGATCCCGCCGGGAATATCTGGCTTTCCAGTCTGATAGCATCGCTTCCCATCCTGTTTTTCTTCTTTGCGCTGATTAAGCTCAAACTCAAAGGTTATGTCGCCGCCTCATGGACGGTGGCAATCGCCCTTGCCGTGGCTTTGCTGTTCTATAAAATGCCGGTCGCTAACGCGCTGGCCTCGGTGGTTTATGGCTTCTTCTACGGTTTGTGGCCCATCGCGTGGATCATTATTGCGGCAGTGTTCGTCTATAAGATCTCGGTGAAAACCGGGCAGTTTGACATCATCCGCTCGTCTATTCTTTCGATAACCCCTGACCAGCGCCTGCAAATGCTGATCGTCGGTTTCTGTTTCGGCGCTTTCCTTGAAGGAGCCGCAGGCTTTGGCGCTCCGGTAGCAATTACCGCCGCATTGCTGGTCGGTCTGGGCTTTAAACCACTCTACGCCGCCGGACTGTGCCTGATTGTTAACACCGCGCCAGTGGCATTTGGCGCGATGGGCATTCCGATTCTGGTCGCCGGGCAGGTAACAGGCATCGACAGCTTTGAGATTGGTCAGATGGTGGGGCGTCAGCTGCCGTTTATGACCATTATCGTGCTGTTCTGGATCATGGCGATTATGGACGGTTGGCGCGGAATCAAAGAAACGTGGCCTGCGGTCGTGGTTGCAGGTGGTTCGTTTGCCATTGCTCAATACCTCAGCTCTAACTTCATTGGGCCGGAACTGCCAGACATTATCTCTTCGCTGGTATCACTGCTCTGCCTGACGCTGTTCCTCAAACGCTGGCAACCAGTGCGCGTATTCCGCTTCGGTGACTTGGGGGCGTCACAGGTTGATATGACGCTGGCTCACACCGGTTACACCGCAGGTCAGGTGCTTCGCGCCTGGACACCGTTCCTGTTCCTGACCGCCACCGTAACGCTGTGGAGTATTCCACCGTTTAAAGCCCTGTTCGCTTCGGGTGGTGCGCTGTATGAATGGGTGATCAATATTCCGGTGCCGTACCTCGATAAACTGGTTGCCCGTATGCCGCCAGTGGTCAGTGAAGCGACAGCGTATGCCGCCGTGTTTAAGTTCGACTGGTTCTCTGCCACCGGTACCGCCATTCTTTTTGCTGCCCTGCTCTCGATTGTCTGGCTGAAGATGAAACCATCTGACGCTATCAGCACCTTCGGCAGCACGCTGAAAGAACTGGCTCTGCCTATCTACTCCATCGGTATGGTGCTGGCGTTCGCCTTTATCTCGAACTATTCCGGACTATCATCAACGCTGGCGCTGGCACTGGCGCACACCGGCCATGCATTCACCTTCTTCTCGCCGTTCCTCGGCTGGCTTGGTGTCTTCCTGACCGGATCGGATACCTCATCTAACGCCCTGTTCGCCGCCCTGCAAGCCACTGCAGCACAACAAATTGGCGTTTCTGACCTGTTGTTGGTTGCCGCCAACACCACCGGTGGTGTCACCGGTAAGATGATCTCTCCGCAATCTATCGCTATCGCCTGTGCGGCGGTAGGCCTGGTAGGCAAAGAGTCAGATCTGTTCCGCTTTACCGTCAAACACAGCCTGATCTTCACCTGTATGGTGGGCGTGATCACCACGCTTCAGGCTTATGTCTTAACGTGGATGATTCCTTAATGATTGTTTTACCCAGACGCCTGTCAGACGAGGTTGCCGATCGTGTGCGGGCGCTGATTGATGAAAAAAACCTGGAGGCGGGCATGAAGTTGCCCGCTGAACGTCAACTGGCGATGCAACTCGGCGTATCACGTAATTCACTGCGCGAGGCGCTGGCAAAACTGGTGAGCGAAGGCGTGCTGCTTAGTCGACGCGGCGGCGGGACGTTTATTCGCTGGCGTCATGACACATGGTCGGAGCAAAACATCGTCCAACCGCTGAAAACGCTGATGGCCGATGATCCGGATTACAGTTTCGATATTCTGGAAGCCCGCTACGCCATTGAAGCCAGCACCGCGTGGCATGCGGCAATGCGCGCCACACCAGGCGAAAAAGAGAAAATTCAGCTTTGCTTTGAAGCAACGCTAAGTGAAGACCCGGATCTCGCCTCACAAGCGGACGTTCGTTTTCATCTGGCGATTGCCGAAGCCTCACATAACATCGTGCTGCTGCAAACCATGCGCGGTTTCTTCGATGTCCTGCAATCCTCTGTGAAGCATAGCCGCCAGCGAATGTATCTGGTACCCCCGGTTTTTTCACAGCTGACCGAACAACATCAGGCAGTCATTGACGCCATTTTTGCCGGTGATGCTGACGGGGCGCGTAAAGCAATGATGGCGCACCTTAGCTTTGTTCACACCACCATGAAACGATTCGATGAAGATCAAGCTCGCCATGCACGCATTACCCGCCTGCCTGGTGACCATAATGAGCATTCGAGGGAGAAAAACGCATGATTATTTCCGCAGCCAGCGATTATCGCGCCGCAGCACAACGCATTCTGCCGCCGTTCCTGTTCCACTATATGGATGGGGGTGCATATTCTGAATACACGCTGCGCCGCAACGTGGAAGATTTGTCAGAAGTGGCGCTGCGCCAGCGTATTCTGAAAAACATGTCTGACTTAAGCCTGGAAACGACGCTGTTTAATGAGAAATTGTCGATGCCGGTGGCGCTGGCTCCGGTGGGTTTGTGTGGCATGTATGCGCGTCGTGGCGAAGTTCAGGCTGCCAAAGCGGCGGATGCGCATGGCATTCCGTTTACTCTCTCGACGGTTTCCGTTTGCCCGATTGAAGAAGTCGCTCCAGCCATTAAACGTCCGATGTGGTTCCAGCTTTATGTGCTGCGCGATCGCGGCTTTATGCGTAACGCACTGGAGCGAGCAAAAGCGGCAGGCTGCTCGACGCTGGTTTTCACCGTGGATATGCCGACACCGGGCGCGCGTTACCGTGATGCACACTCGGGTATGAGCGGCCCAAATGCGGCAATGCGCCGTTACTTACAGGCGGTGACGCATCCGCAATGGGCGTGGGATGTGGGCCTGAACGGTCGTCCACATGATTTAGGTAATATCTCGGCTTACCTCGGCAAACCGACCGGACTGGAAGATTACATCGGCTGGCTGGGGAATAATTTCGATCCGTCCATCTCATGGAAAGACCTTGAGTGGATCCGCGATTTCTGGGATGGCCCGATGGTGATCAAAGGGATCCTCGATCCGGAAGATGCGCGCGATGCAGTACGTTTTGGTGCTGATGGAATTGTGGTTTCTAACCACGGTGGCCGCCAGCTGGACGGTGTGCTCTCTTCTGCCCGTGCACTGCCTGCTATTGCGGATGCCGTGAAAGGTGATATCGCCATTCTGGCGGATAGCGGGATTCGTAACGGGCTTGATGTCGTGCGTATGATTGCGCTCGGTGCCGACACCGTACTGCTGGGTCGTGCTTTCCTGTATGCGCTGGCAACAGCGGGCCAGGCGGGCGTGGCAAATCTGCTTAATCTAATCGAGAAAGAGATGAAAGTGGCAATGACGCTGACTGGCGCGAAATCGATCAGTGAAATTACGCAAGATTCGCTGGTGCAAGGGCTGGGTAAAGAGTTGCCTGCGGCACTGGCTCCGATGGCGAAAGGGAATGCGGCATAGTTGGGGGTGAGGGGAAAAGGCCGTACCAATCACCAATTTTCTGCTATCCTGCCCCCGCACTAAGGGGGCAGTATGCTAAACATCGTACTTTACGAACCAGAAATTCCGCCAAATACTGGCAACATCATCCGTCTTTGCGCTAATACCGGCTTTCGTCTGCATATCATCGAACCGATGGGATTTGCCTGGGACGATAAGCGCCTGCGCCGCGCGGGGCTGGACTATCACGAGTTTACCGCCGTTACGCGTCATCATGACTATCGCGCGTTCCTCGAAGCAGAAAATCCCCAGCGCCTGTTTGCCCTCACCACGAAAGGTACGCCTGCTCACAGCGCCGTAAGCTATCAGGATGGCGATTATCTGATGTTCGGCCCGGAAACGCGCGGCCTGCCAGCAAGCATTCTCGATGCCCTGCCCGCTGAACAAAAAATTCGCATTCCAATGGTGCCGGACAGCCGCAGCATGAACCTGTCCAATGCGGTGTCGGTCGTGGTGTATGAAGCCTGGCGGCAGCTGGGATATCCGGGAGCGGTGTTGAGAGATTAGTTACTGTATGCCGGATAGATGATTTGAACTGAACCCCAAAACCTGGACAGTTTCAGTTAACCGGCTTTTTGATGCTCAGTCCGGTATTCTACCGGACTGAGTCCCCCAAGACTGAGTTTTATTCTTTTTTGATTCCAGTAAGTTATGTATT
>OGQA01001479.1_pt1 | contig 11131 bp, 11 predicted proteins | sample 1553011 | NCBI WGS metagenome assembly OGQA01 (sample SAMEA2580256, study PRJEB22360) | human gut metagenome | biome: human gut; feature: human-associated habitat; material: faeces | place: Denmark | collected 2008/2010 | reverse complement strand
GGCGGTGCGACCGGCTCTTCGAAGGAGCACGACGCCAAGTCGCTCGAAACCTGCGGCAGCGAGGTGCAGAAGGGCAACGCCCCCGAGGAGCGCAAGCTCGAGAGGCTGTTCCGCCGTCCGGAGGTGACGCGCCTCGTCAAGAAATCGAACGATTTCGGAGCGGGCGGCGTCAGCGTCGCCATCGGCGAACTGGCCGACGGGCTGGACATCTACCTCGACCGCGTGAAGACCAAGTACAGCGGTCTGAACTCCACGGAACTCGCTATCAGCGAATCGCAGGAACGCATGTCGGTGGTGGTCGAGGCGAAGGACATGGAGGAGTTCATGGGATACTGCCGCGAGGAGAACATCGAGGCGGTGCACGTGGCCGACGTGACGGACACGGCGCGCATGCGGATGTTCAACGGGGACAGGAAGGTCGTGGACCTCAAGCGCGAATTCATCGACAGCGCCGGGGCGAAGCATTATGCCGAGGCGCGGATCGGCGCGGTGGAAAACCGCGATCCCTTTGCCCGTGAAGTGGCGGGGGAGACCCTCGCCGAGCGTTTTACGAACAACCTCAAGGATAACAATGTCGTCTCGCAGCGGGGCCTCGTGGAGATGTTCGACGCGACGATCGGCCGCTCGACGGTGCTGATGCCCTTCGGCGGCCGCATGCAGCGCAGCGAGACGCAGGTCTCGGTGCAGAAACTCCCCACGGACGGCTATACCGACACGGCCAGCATCATGGCCTTCGGCTACAACCCCTACGTGGCTTCGTGGAGTCCCTACCACGGCGCGGCCTATGCCGTCGTGGAAGCTGCGGCGAAGGTCGTGGCCGCGGGTGCGCGTTACGAGAGGATGCGCTACTCCTATCAGGAGTATTTCGAGCGTATGACCCGGAATCCCGAGTCGTGGGGCAAGCCGCTCGGCGCGCTGCTCGGTGCGCTGAAGATGCAGGTCGAACTGGGCCTGCCTTCGATCGGCGGCAAGGACTCGATGTCGGGCACGTTCCAGGACATCAACGTTCCGCCGATGCTGATGGCCTTCGGCATCACGACGGTCGACGCTTCGAAGGTCATTTCCACCGACCTCAAAGGCGCAGGACATCGCATTTACCTCGTCCGCCATACTCCGCTGGAGAACCGGATGCCCGACACGGCGCAGCTGAAGGAGAACTTTGCGTTCGTCAGCGGGCGGATCGAGTCCGGGAAAATCCTCTCGGCGTGGTCCGTGGGCTTCGGCGGCGTCGGAGAGGGCCTTGCCAAGATGGCTTTCGGCAACGGCATCGGCGCGGAGGTGACGATGGACGAGCCGAAATTGTATGAATACGCCTACGGTTCGATCCTCGTCGAGTGCGAGGGCACGTTGGAATATCCGCATGCCGAACTGCTGGGCTTCACCGTCGCCGAGGAGGCGCTGACGGTCAACGGGGTGAAGATGCCGCTCGAAGAGCTTTACAAGGCCAATACGGAGAAATTCGCGGCCGTTTACCCCGACAAGGGCCGGAACTCGGCGGAGGTGATGACCTCCGCACCCGCCCCGAAAACGTTCGTTTATCCCGGCGAGGCGGTCGAGACCCCGGTGGTCTATATTCCGGTGTTCCCCGGCACGAACTGCGACTACGACACCGCCAAGGCGTTCCGCGCGGCGGGGGCCGAGGTCCGGACGAGCGTCTTGTGCAACATCGCCGGCGACGACGTTTTGCGCTCGATCGCCGAAATGAAGGAGCATATCCGCCGGGCGCACATCTTCGTGCTCGCAGGCGGTTTCTCGGCGGGCGACGAACCCGACGGAAGCGCCAAATTCATTGTCAATGTGTTGAACAATAAGGATATTCGCGACGAAATCCACGCTTTGACCGACCGCGGAGGCCTGATCCTGGGCATCTGCAACGGTTTCCAGGCGTTGGTCAAGTCGGGCCTTTTGCCTTACGGACGTCTGGGCATGGTCACCAAGGAGTCGCCGACGCTGTTCCGCAACGACGTCAACCGTCATATTTCGCAGATCGTCGCGACGCGCGTCGCGACGACCGCTTCCCCGTGGCTCCGCGGCTTCCGTCCGGGTGAACTGCATTCGATTGCCGTCAGCCACGGCGAGGGTAAGTTCGTGGTGAGCGAGGAGCTTGCCCGCGAGCTGTTCGCCAACGGGCAGGTGGCCTTCCAGTACGCCGATGCCGCAGGGAACCCCACGGCAGAGGCTCCCTGGAACCCCAACGGATCGTCGTACGCCATCGAGGGCATCATCTCGCAGAACGGGTTGATTCTTGGAAAGATGGGCCACACGGAGCGTTACGAAAACAACCTGTTCAAGAACATCGCCGGCAACAAGCAGCAGTCGTTGTTCGCCAATGCCGTGGCCTATTTCCGCAAAGTGCAATAACCTTAAAAAAACGATAACCGATGAAAACCTCCCTGTTCCGATTTTGCGGCGTGCTGCTTCTTGCGGCGATGCTCGCTCCGGTCTGCGTTCATGCCCGGAAAAACCCGAAGAACCCGAAAAACAACATGCGCCTGCTGTACTGGAACATTCAGAACGGAATGTGGTCCGGGCAGGGCGACAACTACGACAAGTTCGTGGAGTGGGTCAGGGCGTACGATCCGGACGTCTGCGTCTGGTGCGAGGCGCAGTCGATCTACAAGACCGGCACGGCCGACAAGATGGATGTCGCCGACCGTTATCTGGTCGGGAACTGGGGCGAACTGGCCGCCCGTTACGGCCACAAATACTGGTATGTGGGCGGACACCGCGACAATTACCCGCAGGTGATCACGTCGAAATACCCGATCGAGAACGTCGAACGTATCGTCGGCTCGAAACCCGACAGCGTGGTGACGCACGGAGCGGGCTGGGCGCGCATCGAGAAGAACGGCAAGACGGTCAACATCGTAACGCTTCACACCTGGCCGCAGGGGTATGCCTTCCAGGCTAAGGACCGCGATGCGAGCCGTGCCGAGAACGGCGGCGACAAATACCGCCGCATGGAGATGGAATACATCTGCAACCATACGATCCATTCGGTTCCGGGCGCCGAAAAGCAGTTCTGGATGATGATGGGCGACTTCAACGCGCGTTCGTCGCGCGACAACTGGTTCTACAAATATCCGGCGGGCGACACGCGTTTCCTGGTGCACGACTACATTCTCCGGCACACGCCTTATGTGGACGTGATCGCCGGGAAATATCCCGGGGAGTTCAAGACCACGACGGGCGGCAAGTCGCGCATCGACTTCGTTTACTGCACGCCGCCGCTCTACGAGCGCATCACGCATGCCGACGTGGTGACCGACGCCTACACCGAGCCGGTCCGCGATCCGGCCAAACTTTCGAATTTCTGGCACCCCTCGGACCACCGTCCGATCGTGGTGGACTTCAATATGAAATGAGACAACGAATCAAATAATCAAAAAACACCCAAACAACATGAAACAGCTCGAAATGCTCTACGAGGGCAAGGCAAAACAGGTTTTTCGCACGGACCCCGTTATGCCGATAAGCCAAACGAGGATCTTTTCTTCTTTGACGAGGCATCAGGTTTTGCCATGATACTTGACGGTGTAAGCCGCGACAGAGAAAACGGCATATACCCCAACCCCAGCCCCGCCTGCCGCGCCGACAACGCCTTTGCCGATGCCGCGCAGGCCGTACTTTTGAAAAAAAACGGTGCCGCACCGGCGGACCGACTTAAAGCGGCAGCATATGCCGGGAACATGGCCGTTGCCGCCGCCAACGAAGGCTTCCCCTCCCCATTCCTCCCGGGCACGGTCGGCGTGCTTGCACTTTTTGCCGAACACAAGCTGCATTATGCATATATAGGAGATTCTAACGGCATATTGATTTCAAACGGAACGCTATCGTATTTTACAACACCTCAAACCGCAGAGGTGCATCGCCGCCGCAAGGAGTTTACGTCCGACGAGATACGCGCCGTTATATGCAACAATCCTTCCCACCCCTGCGGCTACGGCGTATGGAACGGCATGCCGTCCGCCGCAGAGTTTCTGCGCGTGGGCGAACTGCCTTTATCCGCAGGCGACAGGGTTCTTTTATGTACTGACGGAATCGACCCGTTCCTCGCATCGCTGTCTGATGCAGCCTTAGCCGCCATGGATGCCGATACTTTAATTTCTCAGGCCATGGCCTACATGATGCCCGAAGGATACATGGACGACCGCACAGCCATTGTTATAAACATATTGGATGTATGAACGAGGTTGGAACCCCGTGTCATCATAATCCATGATTGCAGAATATACCCTTGTATGCAGAAAAACGGCGTGACCGTGAAGGTCGCACCGTTTTTTTGCCCAACCTTAATACTTATGACTGTTAAGCATTAGGCCGGCGTGATTTCTGGCGGAGACGGTGGGATTCGAACCCACGGACCCTTGCGGATCAACTGATTTCGAGTCAAAATTCGCTATTTAGAAATAAGCGGAATTAAGAGAAATTGAGTGACGATGGCGGAACTTGAAGAAGCCCGTATTTCAAGGGTTTTTCAAGGGTAAAAGCTCGGAAAATGGAAAAACGCCCGAAAATCAATGAGTTCGAATAATTAGCGGTTTTACTGCTTTTTAGGGGAGAACTGAGCATTTTGGGGAGAACTCGGGGAGAACTGGGGAGACCAAACAAGAAAAAATCGCAGTTCCTACGACTGCGTTTTGAACAGACTTTCATGGGAAACCACCTGCCGTTGACCAATATGAAAAGGTGGTTTGAACATGAAAAATTTAGAAGCGCATTTCAAAGAGATCAAGAAGCAATACCCAAAAACCATGAGCAAGGATCAGCTATATCGGGTGGCCCACATCAGCAAGGCAACCGCACTCTATTTGCTTCAAAGCGGTGCAATTCCATGCAAGGACACGGGTAAAAAAACACGTCGCTATACCATTAAGACAGACGATGTGATCGAGTACCTGCGTCAGAGGGAAATATGCCCGGAAAAGTACAAGGCCAGTGAAGGATGGTACGCAGGGACAGCAGGTGCTAAAAAAGCAATAGCTCCAAGCTGCTGGATAACGCTGACTCCTGAGCAGACGAAACAGTTTGAGCTGTTTTTTGAAGCGGAAATGAAGGAGATGGCGGACCTTATTACAATCGAGGAGCTTGCCGTGTTTGCTGGATACAAATCTACCTCTGTAGTAAACTGGTGCAGCAGCAAAAAGATGAAGGCATTTAAGATTGGAGGGAAATATTTTATCCCCAAAGAGTGTGCTATCAAATATTTAGCTTCAGCGGCAATGTGCCGTAATCCGCAACAGTCGTACAGGTACAAGCTGTTTGTCACAGAGTTCAGAAAACAATACAACATAAAATCATGAAAACAGTACATAGCGCGTCTGTTACCCAAAGTGGCGCTTGGGTCGGCAGGCGCGCTGTTTTTATGCCCAGATGCGGGCGAAGGAGGTGTTATTGTGAAAGCATATGGGAAGTCGTGGGGCTACAACGTATATGACTGCCGGTACTGCCTGTACCGGAAAGGGAAGCTAAAGGGCTGCGTCTACCCGGACGGCTGCTGCTGTCCCGTCCCGCAGAAGCCCGAAAGACGGAACGGCATAGAACAAGTTTACGAAGCAAATGCGGACAGCGCCGCTCCCGCCGTTTCGGAGTGCGAGGGCTGTCCCTACGGAAGGGCTGCCCCCTGCATCGGATGGTGTACCAAAGAGGTCATGCGCGCCGCAGGGCTTCCAAAGGAGCGTGACAGAAGCCATGTATGACTATTTCTACGGTGCGGAAGCGGAACAGTTCTCCTTCTACCGCATCCCCAAGGTGCTGTTCACGGAGGAACGGTTCAGAAGCGTTTCCGCAGAAGCCAAGGTGCTCTACGGTCTGCTCCTTGACCGTATGAGCCTGAGCTGCAAGAACGGCTGGCTGGATTGGGCGGGGCGTGTGTATATCATCTTCACCATCGAGGAGGTCATGACCGCCCTGGGCTGCGCCGACCAAAAGGCCGGAAAGCTGTTGCATGAGCTGGAGAGCAAATGCCGCCTTATCGAGCGCAAGAGGCAGGGGCTGGGCAAGCCCAACCTCATCTACGTCAAGAACTTTGTGGAGAACCATGTGGATAACGCATCGGGCAGCACCGCGCCCTCCCCGGAATCACGATTCCAGAACCGTGAAAATCACGATTCAGGAGCAGTGAAAATCACGGATCAAGAATCGTTAAAATCACGAGGTAGTTATACTGATAAGAATGATACTGATTTTAGTGATACGGATTCCTTTCCCTTCACTTCGTTCAGGAGGGATCACGGTCGGGAAGCGAAAGGAAACGAAGCGGCTCTGAGAGAGCGGTACAGAGAGCTTATCGCGGAGAACATCGCCTACGACGCACTCCTGACAGACTATCCATACGAGCAGGACACGCTGGAAGAAATCCTGGAGCTGCTGGTGGATGTGGTCTGTACGACGAAAAGCTCCGTCCGCATTTCCGGCGATGATAAGCCCGCCGAGGTGGTCAGGAGCCAGTTTTTGAAGCTGAACAGCGAGCATATCCGCTTTGTGGTGGGCGGGCTGAAGGAAAACACCACCCGCATCCGCAATATGCGCCAGTATCTTTTAGCCACGCTGTATAACGCCCCTCTGACCATCGGGAACTACTACCGAAGCCTTGTCAGCCACGATATGTCGGAGGGATTCATCTGAGCCGCAGGTCATCGCCTGCGGCTTTGGCATTTTCAGGAGGTGATGCGACCGTGCCGAAACAGAAACCCAACGAACAGGTACAGCAGATACCGCTTTCAGAGATTCGTCCCTTCAAGAACCACCCCTTCAAGGTGACGGATGATGAGCTCATGCAGCAGACCATCGACAGCATCATGCAGGTGGGCGTCCTCAACCCCGCCATCATCCGCCCCGCACCGGAGGGCGGATACGAGATGGTAGCCGGACACAGGCGGCTCCATGCCGCAGACCTTGCGGGGCTGAAAACCATACCGGCCATCGTCCGCAATCTTGACGACGACGAGGCGGTGATCCTCATGGTGGACAGCAACTTGCAGCGGGAAACCATCAGTCCCATGGAACGGGCGCAGGCGTACAAAATGAAGCTGGAAGCGTTGAAGCATCAGGGAAAACGGCGAGACCTCACTTCGTCCCAAGTTGGGACGAAGTTGAGAACCGATGAAATTATCGCCCAGCAAACAGGTTCCAGTAGAAATCAAGTACAACGGTTTGTTCGTCTCAATGAGCTTGTCCCTGAGATTCAGAAAAAGGTGGACAGCAAGGAGATCGCGTTCAGCCCCGCCGTGGAGCTGTCATACCTCACCCATGACGAGCAGAAGCAGTTTCTGGACGCAATGGACTATTCCCAGAACACGCCCTCGCTTTCCCAGGCGCAGCGGCTCAAGAAGCTCAGCCGGGAGGGAAAATGTACGAAGGAGGCCATGCGCTCCATCATGTCCGAGGAAAAGAAGGAGGAACAGGAGCGTATTACGCTGAGCAGCGATACCCTCCGCAAATACTTCCCCCGAAGCTACACGCCCCTGCAAATGCAGCAGACCATCATCAAGCTGCTGGAGCAGTGGCAGAAAAAACAGCAGCGCCGGAACGAGCGCTGAGAAAGGCAGGTTTATCCATGAACGTAACCATCAACATCTACGGCGACGTACACATCCATTGCGACTGCTGCAACGAGTGCGGCGTGTATGACGACGACCTTGAGAAAAGTCCAGAAGCCCCATATGAAGATGCACCCGATACGGAGGATGACAGCGAAGAAATCGAGCTGTCCATTGCGGAAGCGGAAGCTGTGGTCAAGGCAGTGGCGGAGCTGCTCTTTCCCTTTCTTCCGGCTGAAATTGACGAGGGAGGCGGCGCGCATGAAGGAATTTGACGTGACCATCACCGAAACGCTGAAGCTCACCGTGTCCGTGGAGGCTTCTTCCAAAGAGGAAGCACAGCAGATGGTAAGCGACCAGTGGCACGCCGGGGATCATATTCTGGATGCGGACAATTTCGTGGAGGTGGAGTTTGAGAGCAATGACGGCAAGGAAATCTCCGCCGAAAGAGCGCAGAACGACACCCTCGAGGTGCTCATGGTGGAGCCGGGACAGTACCCGCGCGTGGAGCGCATCGGCTCCGACCTTGCCTCCTTGCAGAAGGCGGTGGACGGCTATATCGAAGCGATTTACCCATATGACGACCCCGTGGCGCTGATCTGCGGGGAGGAAGCCAAGCTGGAGGGCAAGCCCCTGAACCGCGCCCTGCGGGACGGGGACGGCGATATCTACGATATTGTGGCCGGCAAATTCTTCATCTGCGGTCTGGGGGATGAGAACTTTGCGTCTCTGCCGAAGGAGCTGCAACAGAAATATGAGGAAAAGTTCCGTCAGCCGGAAGCCTTTTTGAAGATGGGCAGCAAAATTATGGCGATCCCCACCGAGCCTCAAAAGACTGCCCCCAAGGGCAAGACCGCTCCGGTGACAGAGCGATGACAACATCAATCCCACTGCGAACGGAAGGAGGGAAAACTCATGCAGGAAGAAATTGAAAACAGAACTGTCACTCTGATCATCTCCGCCGTCAAGCTGACCGCACGGGAGCTGAAGGCCGGGATGGATAAATATCTTTCCGAAAAGAAGAGCAAAGCCATGGAAAAGGCGCGTGCCGCGCCTGAAAAGCCCAGCGGCAAGCAGACGGTGAGGCAGCTCATAGGGCAGAATCAGGGTGTATCCAACATTGAGATCACCAACAGCAATATCAAAGGCTTTGAGCGCATAGCCCGGAAATACGGCGTGGATTTTGCCGTTAAGAAAGACCGCAGCGTTTCACCGCCGAAATACTTTGTGTTCTTTAAGGCGAGGGACGCGGACGCACTGACGGCGGCGTTCAAGGAATACACGGCATATGAGCTTAAACGCGCCGCCAAAGCGCAGAACCGTCCCTCCGTGCTGGCGCATCTGCAAGCACTCAAGGCAAAGGTTCAGGCCATTACGCCGGGTAAATCCCGAAACCAGAACAGGGGCATCACGATATGAAGAAACCTCTGAATATCAAGAAGTTCCTGCTGCCCAATATCCCGTATGTCTTTATCGCCCTCTTTGCCACCAAGCTGGGGCAGGCGTGGCGGCTTGCCCCCGGTATGGATTTCTCGGGAAAGGCGCTGCACCTCATGAAGGGATTCGCCACTGCTTTTTCCTCATTAGTACCCAGCTTCCACCCCATCGACCTGTGCGTGGGCGTTGCAGCCGCTCTGCTCATTCGGCTTATCGTGTACGTCAAGGGCAAAAACGCCAAGAAATTCCGCAAAAATCTGGAATACGGCTCTGCCCGTTGGGGCAAGCCCGAGGATATCGCCCCTTACGTCGATCCGAAGTTTGAGAACAACGTCATTCTCACCCAGACTGAGCGGCTCATGATGTCCAACCGCCCCAAAGACCCCAAGACGGCGCGGAACAAGAACGTACTGGTGGTGGGCGGCTCCGGCAGCGGCAAGACGCGGTTTTTCATTAAGCCAAATCTCATGCAATTACACAGTTCATACGTTGTCACCGACCCGAAGGGCAGCATCGCCGTGGAGTGCGGAAAGCTCATGCTCCGCAATGGCTACAAGGTGAAGATATTCAATTCCATCAACTTCAAGAAGTCCCACCACTACAACCCCTTTGCGTATATCCACAGTGAGAAGGATATCTTGAAGCTGGTCACGACCCTCATCGCCAACACCAAGGGGGACGGGAAATCCGGGGACGACTTCTGGCAGAAGGCCGAGACGCTGCTCTACACGGCGCTCATCGGCTATATCCACTACGAAGCCCCCGAGGAGGAACAGAACTTCGCCACGCTCATCGAGTTCATCAACGCCATGGAGGTGCGCGAGGACGATGAGACCTTTGAGAACAACGTGGATCTGGCCTTTAAGGAGCTGGAAAGCCGGGAGCCGAATCACTTCGCCGTGCGGCAATATAAAAAATACAAATTAGCGGCGGGCAAAACAGCTAAGTCGATCAATATTTCCTGCGGCGCGCGCCTTGCGCCCTTCGATATCCAGGAGCTGCGGGAGATCACCATGTACGACGAGCTGGAGCTGGACACCCTGGGCGACCGGAAAACGGCGCTGTTTCTCATCATGAGCGACACCGACAGCACCTTCAATTTCCTCATTTCCATGATTTACAGCCAGTTATTCAACCTGCTGTGCGAAAAGGCCGACGACGTGTACGGCGGAAGGCTCCCCGTCCATGTGCGCTGCCTCATCGATGAGTGCGCCAACATCGGGCAGATACCGAATCTGGAGAAGCTCATGGCTACCATCCGCAGCCGCGAGATTTCCGCCTGTCTGGTGCTGCAAGCCCAAAGCCAGCTAAAGGCGCTGTACAAGGACAACGCCGACACCATCATCGGCAACTGCGACAGCTCCATATTCCTGGGCGGCAAGGAGCCCGGCACGCTGAAGGAGCTGAATCAGGCGCTGGGGAAAGAGACCATCGACACCTTCAACACCGGTGAGAGCCGTGGACGGGAGGTGTCCCACAGCCTGAACTATCAGAAGCTGGGCAAAGACCTTGCCACGATAGACGAGCTGGCGGTGCTGGACGGCGGCAAGTGCATCTTGCAGCTTCGGGGCGTGCGCCCCTTCCTCTCGGATAAGTACGACATCACCCGTCACCCCAATTATAAGTATCTGTCGGACGCGAACCCAAGGAACGCCTTTGATATCGAAAAGTATCTCTCCACAAGGCTGGTGCCGAAAGCGGATGAGGTCTACGAGGTGTTCGACGCGGGCCGCGTCTGAGCGCACAAGCCCGCCGCCCTCATGCGGCGGCTTTTCATATAGATACGGATGAGAAAAGACGCCTCCTCGCTTGCAGGGTCGGAACGAATCCACGAACGAAAATTTGAAAGGAGAAGCCGGAATCGGGGCTGCATCGCAGCTTTCGCTCCGGCTCCTGCTGTATCCGCGAGATTTCAACACAACCAACACCCAATGATTCCGGCAACACAAATATGGAATTTTTCAACTCTGCTGTCGGCGTTCTTCAAACTTTGGTAATTGCCCTTGGCGCAGGTCTCGGCATCTGGGGAGCCATCAACCTGCTGGAAGGCTACGGAAACGACAACCCCGGCGCTAAATCCCAGGGCATGAAGCAGCTCATGGCGGGCGGCGGCGTGGCGCTCATCGGCGTCATCCTCGTTCCCCTGCTCTCCG
>OGQA01001474.1_pt1 | contig 11163 bp, 10 predicted proteins | sample 1553011 | NCBI WGS metagenome assembly OGQA01 (sample SAMEA2580256, study PRJEB22360) | human gut metagenome | biome: human gut; feature: human-associated habitat; material: faeces | place: Denmark | collected 2008/2010 | reverse complement strand
ACCAGCTGGGCCGGAACCAGCTCGCCTATGCCGCCGGTAAGCAGGCACAGCACCGCCACCAGCGCACCGGAGGAGTTGCAGATGGGAGAGGAAATGGACAGCTCAATATACCGCAGGCCGATGTACCCCATGGCCATGGACGAGATGTACAGCAGCGACACCGGCAGATACGTCCAGATGATCTCCCAGGTCACCTGGGTGCCGCCGATAAAGATCTCATACGCCGCGTGCAGGCCCATGACCACGCCCACCGCCGTCACCATTTTCAGGTGGCTGTATTTATCGGTCTCCGACTGGCAGCCGATTTTGGAAAACAGGTCCGATCCGCTCCAGCACAGCAGAGCGATTAGGGAAAGCCAGAACCACATGTGATTTTTTCTCCTTTTACAATTTTACAATTACATTTCGATGATTCCTGCATCCAGCAGCTTCTGGATGCTCATGAGAATGCCCAACTTGGCGTGGAACCAGGTGAGTCCCCCCTGGAAATACACCGCGTAGGGCGGGCGGATGGGCCCATCGGCGGACAGCTCGAGGGACGCCCCCTGCACAAAGGCCCCGGCGGCCATAATGACCTCCGACTCATACCCGGGCATGGCCCAGGGCTCCGGGGTCACATAGCTGTCCACCGGCGCGGCAGACTGGATGCCCTTGCAGAAGGCCACCATGGCCTCCCGGCTGCCCAGCTCCACCGCCTGGATGATGTCCCTGCGTGTTTCGCCGCTGCCGGGCACCACCCGGAAGCCCAGCTTCTCATAGCACCCGGCGGCAAACACCGCGCCCCGCACTGCGGAGGACACCACCGTGGGAGCCAGGAACAGCCCCTGGTAGAAGCTGGTCAGAAGCCCCAGATTGGCCCCTACCTCCCGGCCCAGGCCCGGGGCGCTGAGACGATAGGCGCACCGCTCGATGCAGGACTTTCTGCCGCAGATATAGCCGCCGGTGGGAGCCAGACCGCCGCCCAGGTTCTTGATGAGACTGCCCACCACCATGTCGGCCCCCACATTGGTGGGCTCCCGGGTCTCCACAAACTCGCCATAGCAGTTATCCACCATGCACAGCACGTCGGGCTTGCACTCCTTGCAGAAGGCAATGAGCTTTCCGATCTCCTCCACGGAATAGGATGGCCGGGTGGCATAGCCCTTGGAGCGCTGGATGGTGACCAGCTTGGTTTTTTCGTTGATTGATTTACGGATATTTTCATAATCGAAGGTGCCATCCGGCAGCAGTTCGGTCTCCCGGTAGGTGATGCCGAACTCGGCCAGTGAGCCCTTGCAGGGGCGGATGCCGATGACTTCCTCGAGAGTATCGTAGGGACGGCCGACCGGAGAGTAAAGCTCATCGCCGGGGCGGAGATTGGCGGCCAGCGCCAACGCCAGCGCATGGGTGCCGCAGGTGATCTGCGGGCGAACCAATGCGGCTTCGGTGTGGAAGGTATCGGCATAGACTTTTTCCAACGCTTCACGGCCGATATCATTATAGCCATAGCCGGTGGAGGTCGCAAAGCACTCCGCGCTGACACGGTTTTTCTGCATGGCGGCCACGACCTTGGCCTGGTTGTATTCCGCGATGGCATCGATCGCGGCAAAGCGGGGCTTGAGCTTCTCTTCCGCAGAGCAGCAAAACGCCAGCACCGCACTGCTGATGCCCATTTCATGATAAATCTTCTGTGTATCCATTGTTGTTACTCCTTATTCTCTTTCATCCTTTTGGGGCGAATTGACTTTGCCTAGTATCTCCATGGCGACATGATTCAGCACCTCGGCCCGGGCCAGAACAATGCCGTTTTCCTCATCGCCCAACACCAGCAGGCTATCCCCGGGGCTGAGTCCAAAAACCTGCCGGGCTTCCTTGGGGATCACGATCTGGCCTTTATCGCCGATTTTGACCGTGCCAAACACATGCTTGCCCTTTGGCATACCGCTGAGAATGTGCTTTCCCTTTGGCATAGCGGCGCTCCTTTCTTCCCACTTTTCTCACTTTTCTTACTTTGGCATACCTGTTTATTATAATCACTATCTGGCAAAAGTCAACCGTATTTGCAAAAGAAAACAGGCGAAACACCTGGTTTCGCCTGAAATTCTTGTGTGTAAAGGTTATTCGCTTTCCACTACGCTTTCGATGGTCTTCCGCAGCTCCTCGATTCCCCGGCCATTCATGGAGGACACCGGGAACAGCGTGACTTGATCGCCGCAGGGGATCTCGGTACGGATCTCCTCCAGCCGGGTCCGAAGCTGATTATTGGTCAGCTTATCGGTCTTGGTAAGCACCACCGCAAAGGGCAGTTCGCTATCAATGAGGAAATCCAGCATGGTGAGGTCATCAGCGCTGGGGGCATGGCGGATATCCAAAAGGGACAAGACCAGCCGAATGTCCCGGTCCTGATGAAAGTAGCCCTCGATGAGGCCGGACCAGCGGCGGCGTTCGCTATCGCTGACCTTGGCATAACCGTAGCCGGGCAGATCTGCAAAGCGGGCAACATCGCCGCAGCGGAAAAAGTTGATGGTGGCGGTTTTGCCGGGGGTGGCGCTGACACGCGCCAGCTGCTTTTGGTTGAAGATCTTATTGATAAGGGAGGACTTGCCCACATTGCTGCGCCCCGCAAAGACGACCTCCGGCAGAGTGCTTTGCGGCAGCTGGTTAGCCAGGCCGCAGCTCATCTCATATTTCACCAGATGAAAATTCATGTTGGCGTCCTCCCCTTTCTTTTTCTCAACGGCACAGTACCACCGAGGATGCTTCCTTGTGCTCGGTGGCTGCGGCGTGGTAGCTGCGCTTTTGGGCCCCACCGGGCAGCTGTACCAGTGCCTGTTCTAGCACCTCTTCCATGGTGTGGACCGGCACAAAATGAATGGCTTTTTTAACAACATCATCAATTTCGGCAAGGTCCGGTTCATTGGCGGCCGGGATAATGACGGTCTTGATGCCGTTTTTGTAGGCTGCCATGCTCTTTTCCCGCAGACCGCCGATGGCCAGTACCCGGCCCCGCAGCGTGATCTCGCCGGTCATAGCGACATCGTGCCGAACGGGGATATTGCCCAGTGCCGAAATGAGCGCCGTGCAGGTGGTGATACCGGCGGAGGGGCCATCCTTGGGGACCGCGCCCTCCGGGAAATGGATGTGGATATCCTTATCCTTGTAGAAGGTGTTTTCGATCTCGTAATGCTCCGCGACAGAACGGATGTAGGTGATGGCAGCCGTTACCGATTCCTTCATCACATTGCCCAGCGAGCCGGTGGTGATGGTTTTGCCGGTACCGGGGACGACCGCGGTTTCCACCTGGAGGAGCTCGCCGCCCACGGCAGTCCAGGCCAACCCATTGACAAGGCCGATGCTGTCCTCCTTGGGGACGATATCCTCGGTGATGTAGCGGGGGCCCAGATAATCGGGCAGGTCAGCGGCCTTAATGGTAACCTTTTCGGTGGCTTCGCCGGATACCACCTTGGCAGCGACCTTGCGGCAAAGGGCGGCCAGACGGCGCTCCAGGGTACGCACACCGGCTTCCCGGGTATAGTGATCGATGATATCATAGATGGCGCCATCGGTCACGGCAATCTGCCCGACGGAAAGGCCGTGGCGTTCCCGCTGCTTGGGCAGCAGATGGCGTTTGGCGATTTGGAACTTTTCTTCCCGGGTGTAGCTTGGCAGCTCGATGACCTCCATGCGGTCCAGCAGGGCGGGCGGAATGGCACTGCGGTCATTGGCCGTGGCGATGAAGAACACATGGGAAAGGTCGAACGGCATCTCGATATAATGATCCCGGAAGGTGCAGTTCTGCTCGGAATCCAGTACCTCCAACAAGGCGGAGGAGGGATCGCCGCGGTAATCATTGCTGAGCTTATCTACCTCATCCAGCAGCAGCACGGGATTGGCGCTGCCGGCCTGCTTGATGGCATTGATGATACGACCGGGCATACTGCCTACATAAGTTTTCCGATGACCGCGGATCTCGGATTCATCTTTGATACCGCCCAACGCGATACGAGCATAGCGGCGTCCCATCGTCTGCGCGATGCTGCGTACGATGGAGGTTTTGCCCACGCCGGGAGGACCCACAAAGCAGAGGATCTGGCCATTGATATCCGGCGCCAGCGCCCGAACAGCCAGAGCTTCCAGTACACGCTCTTTGATCTTCTTGAGGCCGTAGTGCTCCTTATCGAGGAGCTTGGCGGCCTTTTTGAGGTCTATCACATCTTTGGTATAGCAGCCCCAGGGCAGCTCTAGGCAGGTTTCCAGATAGCCGCGAATGACCGCCGCTTCCTGCGAATTGGGGGGCATTTTTTCCAGATGGCTGACCTCTTTGAGGAGTTTTTCCTTGTTTTCATCGGTGGTCAACAGGGCGCGGATCTTTTCCCGGAATTCATCCGGCTCCTCGAAGCCCATATCGCCTTCGCCCAGCTCTTCATTGATGACACGGAGCTGTTCCCGCAGGTAGTAGTCCCGCTGGTTTTTGTCCATGGCCTCTTTGACACGGTCCTGAATATCGGCCTCCAGCGCCAAAATCTCATTTTCGGATTCCAGCAGCTGGGCGATGATCTCCAGCCGGCGGCGGGCACTGTTCTGCTCCAGAAGACGCTGCTTATCCTGTACCTCGAAGGGGATGTTCCCCGCTATGTATTCCGCAATAAGCGCTGGATCGTCGCAATCGAGGATATTATCCACGATCTCTTTAGGCATCCGGGGCGCCAGGCTGATATACTCATCGAAGAGGTCCTTGACAGTGCGAACCAGCGCATCACTGAAAGGGCGGCCCGCAATGCGGCCGGCCGCGGGATACGGCAGGATCTCACCGACCGAGGTGTGGTCTTCCTCGAACATATCGATGAGCTTGCCGCGGTAGCAGCCTTCCACCAATACACGCAGTGATTCTCCCTGCGAACGCACGATTTGACGGATCTCCGCCACTGTGCCTACTTTATACAAACCGTCCATCGACGGATTTTCTTCATTTTGATCGATCTGGGCCACTAGGAAAATCTTGCGGTCACCGTTCATCGCCATGTTCAAAGCGTGCAGCGATTTTTCCCGGCCTACATCAAAGTGCAGCACCATATGCGGGAACAGAACCAGCCCGCGCAGCGCCAATACCGGTACCCGAACCGGCTTCATCTCAGTATTTTTTGTGTTTTTCTCCATAGCTTTTGCCTCCCTTCACTATGGTCATAAAAGTAGGGTTACGATTGAATAAAGGGACGGTATGGGATCACGCGACCCCGTACAGCCCCCGATTCATGTCATATCCCATGGGTGCATTTCCCCGCCCCACGGGCAAGGATATGCAGCCGGATGTTATTTAAGAAACAGCACCGCGGCGGCGCTTCTGTGCCGGTGTGCCGGGCAGACGCAGCTGCAGGCGGGTGGGCTGCTTCATGGGGTCACGCATGATCATGGCATCCCCCAAACCGTTTACCATATCCGCCGTGATGACGATATGGGCCACGGTGCCATCGGAAGGCGCTTCAAACATCAGATTGCCCAAAAGCTCTTCCATGATGCCGCGCAGACCACGCGCACCGGTTTTACGCTCGATCGCCTTTTTGGCGATAGCACGCAGCGCATCCTCTTCGAAATCGATTTGGATATTATCCATCTCAAACAGCTTTTTGTATTGCTTGATGAGGGCGTTTTTAGGCTCCCGCAGGATACGAACCAGCGCTTCCTCATCCAACGCATCCAGCGAAGCGATGACCGGAATACGGCCCACTAACTCGGGGATCAGGCCGTATTTAACCAGGTCATGGGGCTCCACCTGGCGGTAAATGCCCTGCTCTTCCACCTCGGCTTTGGATTTTACCGTGCCGCCGAAGCCAAGGGAGGACTTATCGGTACGGTGGCTGATGATCTTTTCCAGACCATCGAACGCGCCGCCGCAAATAAACAGAATATTGGAGGTATCCACCTGGATGAACTCCTGCTGGGGGTGCTTGCGGCCGCCCTGCGGGGGAACATTGGAGATGGTGCCTTCTAGGATCTTAAGCAGTGCCTGCTGAACGCCCTCGCCGCTGACATCGCGGGTGATGGAGGGATTTTCGCTCTTGCGGGCGATCTTGTCGATCTCATCAATGTAGATAATGCCGCGCTCGGCCCGGGCCACATCGAAATCCGCAGCCTGCAAAAGGCGCAGCAGGATGTTTTCCACATCCTCGCCAACATAACCGGCTTCGGTCAGGGTGGTGGCATCCGCAATGGCAAAGGGGACGCCCAGCACCTTGGCTAGAGTCTGCGCCAGCATGGTTTTACCAACGCCCGTGGGACCCAGCAACAGAATGTTGCTCTTGCCGAGCTCTACATCATCGCCATCGCCGCAGCAGATACGCTTATAGTGATTATATACCGCCACCGAAAGCGCGCGCTTGGCGGCATCCTGCCCGATGACATACTCATCCAGGAAAGCTTTGATCTCCTTGGGCCGGGGGACATTCAGCTCCTCCCCCTGCGGCTCGTTTCTTACGGGCCGGGGGGCCGGAACCTCCTCATCCTCCAGCACCGCACGACAGATCTCTACACATTCATTGCAGATGCATACGCCCGGGCCGGCGATCAGACGCGCTACCCGATCCTGCGGTTTGCCGCAAAAGGAGCAGCGCATCATTTTTTTGTTCTCATCGTTTGCCATGCTATTATGGACTCCTTTTATTCTCTGTGGGCAATGACACGGTCGATCAGGCCATAGTCACAGGCTTCCTGGGCGGACATGAAGTTATCCCGCTCGGTATCCTGCATCACCTGCTCCAGCGGCTTATGGCAGCGCTCCGCCATAATGCGGTTCAGATTTTCCTTGATCTTGATGATGCGGTCAGCATGGATCTTGATATCTGTGGCCTGACCCTGCAGCCCGCCCAGCAGCGGCTGGTGGATCATGATCTCGCTATTGGGCAGCGCCAGGCGCTTGCCGGGAGCACCTGCGCACAGCAGGAACGCACCCATGGAAGCCGCCATACCAATGCAGATGGTGGAAACATCACACTTGATATACTGCATGGTATCATAGATGGCCATACCGGCGGAAATGGAACCGCCGGGGCTATTGATATACAGGTGGATATCCTTTTCGGGATCCTGGCCCTCCAGGAACAAAAGCTGCGCTACCACCAGACTGGCTGTGGCATCGTTTACCTCCTCACAGAGCATGACGATGCGGTCATTGAGCAGGCGGGAAAAGATATCATAACTGCGCTCCCCGCGGTTGGTCTGTTCTATTACCATTGGTACCAAACTCATTTTTTCATACACCTCCGTTTATGGTATGTAGCACTGGGAATTTGCCAAAGGAGATTACAGCTGGGTCACTACGGCGCTATCGGTGATAACCTTGGCGGCCTTCTGGATGGTGAGCTGACGCTTGATCTCCTCCACGGGAACAATGGATTTGACCTTATCAAGCTCCATGCCGTAGTCCTTGACCATGCGGTCATACTCGCCGTTGATATCCTCTTCTGTGATCTCGATATTCTCCACCTCAGCGATCTTCTCCAGCAGCAGGGTGGTACGCACCTGGGCCTCGGCCTGGGGCATAAACTGAGCGGTCAGTGCCTCGGGGGTGGTACCGGTGTACTTCATATACATATCCATGTTCATGCCCTGGGTCTGCAGACGGTAGCCGAACTCTTCGACCATATCCTGGGCCTTGTTTTCAAACATCACAGTGGGGATCTCCACGGTCATGTTCTTGACGGCCTGCTCCAGCAGATCGTTTTCCATCTTGCTGTCGGCCTGGTCCTTCTTTTCAGCGGCCATCTTTTCGGTCAGATCCTTCTTCAGCTCTTCCAGGGTATCAAACTCGCTGACATCCTTGGCGAACTCGTCGTCCAGGGTGGGCAGCTCCTTGCGCTTGAGCTCCTTGATGGTTACTTTGAAGGTGGCGTCCTTACCAGCCAGCTCTTCGCTGTGGTACTCGGTGGGGAAGGTTACATTGACATCAAAGCTCTCGCCAACCTTATGGCCGACTACGCCCTCCTCAAAGCCGGGGATGAACTGGCCGGAGCCGAGGGACAGGGGGTGGTCCTCGCCCTTGCCGCCTTCAAAAGCGACATCACCGACAAAGCCTTCGTAATCGATTACGGCGGTATCGCCCATCTCGGCCTTAGCGCCCTCGGGGGCTTCGCCCATACGGGCATTGCGATCAGCCATGGCGTTCAGCTCGGTCTCTACATCGGCATCGGTCACTTTGTCGCTCTCGCGCTCGGCCTTCAGGCCCTTGTACTCGCCCAGGGTAACCTCAGGCTTAACAGTAACCTTGGCGACAAAGGTATAATGGGTGCCGTCAACATCCTTCAGCTCCACTTCTGGATAAGCGACCGCCTCCAGGCCGGACTCCTTGAGGGCCTCCTCGTAGGCTTCGCCGTAGCTGGAATTGATGGCATCCTCGTAGAAATAGCTCTCGCCTACCATCTTGTAAACGATGCTCTTGGGAGCCTTGCCCTTACGGAAACCGGGGATATTGAGCTTGGCAGCGTTCTTCTTGAAAGAAGCATCCAGCGCCTTAGCATACTGCTCGCCATCCACGGTGATATTCAGTTCGTACAGGTTGGTGTCCACTTTTTGGGTTTCGTTCAGTTTCATTTATGATGTCCTCCAGCAAAATTTTAGATTCCAGTAAATCTTATTGATTATAGCACATAGCAAACTAAATTGCCACTGTTTTTCGGTAATTATCGTATCTTTATGGGGCAAAATTTAAGATAATCTGCCGAGATCAACCGGCAATCCACTCCAAAAAATTCCCCCTGGTAGGCCAATGGGATGGCTCCGCCGTGCAAATGGCCGTAAAAGCAGCGTTTCACGCCGTATTCCCGCAGGAGCGCCACCACTTCCCCGGCGTCCGCCTGGGGATAGACCGGAGGATAATGCAGGAACACTGCCTTTTCCGTATCTCCCGCCGCTTCCAACGAAGCCCGCAGCCGTCCGCATTCGCGGCTCATTACCTTTTCATCGTGAGGCTGGCCCGCGTCGAACAGCCAGCTCCGCGTGCCGCACAGTGCAAGCCCTTCTGCAAAAACACAATTGTTATGCAGAAAAGACAGGCTGCCAAACCCATTCGCAGCCAGATAGGCGTTCATTTTCGCCATAGTCGTCCACCAGTAATCGTGGTTTCCCTTCAAGAGCAGTTTCCTGCCCGGAAGATTCTGAAGGAACGCAAAATCCGCACTGCAGTCCTCCAGCTTCATCGCCCAGGAGGTGTCCCCCGCCAGTACCACGGTATCCTGCGGACCCACAGCCGCCAGCCAGTTTTCCCGCAGACGCTCCACATAGTTCTCCCAGCCGCTGAAAATGTCCATGGGCTTGGACGTTCCCAGCGACAGATGAAGATCCCCGATTGTAAAAATTGCCATAGCATCCTCCGAATGACTGGCCGCAGGCCGGCCATACTAAGAAAAGGAAGCGCCGCGCCCTATGAAGCGGCGTTTTGCGAACTGATTTTAAGGAGGCAATAAAAATGCAGGACGAAAAGATTCTGGAAGGCATTTGCTGCGAAGTAGAGAACTGTGTGCACAACAACGGCAACTGCTGCTGCACCGCGCAGGAGATCAAAGTGAAAAACCGCATGGCCGTCCTCGGTGAAGAGACCATGTGCGAGACCTTTGAGGAAGTTTAGGCTTCGTCGAAAAATGTCCGCAAAAACGGCTCGTGTGATATGCACGGGCCGTTTTCATTGCACCCTTTTTCTCTACAAAGCAAGCGCCGCAGCCCGGATGCCGTCCTTTTCCACCACCTGCGTGAAGCGTACGGGCTTTTCCCGCAGGCCCGCAAGGCTCGCAGGCGCCGGGACCCCGGTCTTTTCCTGCAGCAGGCGCATGGCCTCAAACTCATCCTCCGGCACATCCGCCCCCAGCGCGCCCAGCACATCGCACGGGAACTTGTACGGGCTTGCCGTGGAAAGTACAACGCAAGGCGTTTCGCCGGCCGCCTGCTGCCGTGCCACACGGAACGCCACCGCCGTGTGCGTGTCGCACAGATATCCGTCCGCTTCATACCGCGCGCGGATCTCCTCCCGCACCTGCGCGTCATTGGCACAGCCGCAGGCAAAGGTCTCCCGGATGGCGGAAAGCACTTCGGCGGGCACGGTGTAATGCCCATGCTCCGCCAGCTCACGCATCCATCCCGCCACCGCTGCCGCATCCTGTGTTACATGGTACAAAAGGCGCTCCAGGTTCGAGGACACAAGAATGTCCATGGACGGCGAGGACGTTTTGTAGAACGTGCGGCGGGCGTCGTAAACACCCGTGGTGAGAAAGTCCGTGAGAACGTTGTTTTTATTGGACGCGCAGATCAGCTTTTCCACAGGCAGGCCCATACGTTTGGCGTAATAACCCGCAAGGATATCGCCGAAATTGCCTGTGGGCACACAGAAGCTGACGGGCGCGCCCGGTGCGATATCCCCCCGCTCCGCAAGCTGCGCATAGCTGTAAAAATAGTAAACGATCTGCGGTACAAGGCGGCCCCAGTTGATGGAGTTTGCGCTGGAAAGCTTTTCGTTTTTGGCAGCCAGCTCCTGCGCGAGGTCCTCGTCCGCAAACACGCGCTTTACACCTGTCTGCGCGTCGTCGAAGTTTCCGTTGACAGCATACACCGCCACGTTATCTCCCTCCTGCGTGGCCATCTGCAGGCGCTGCACCTCACTGGTGCCCGCGTTGGGATAAAACACCGCGATACGGATGCCCGGCAGGCCCGCATAGCCCGCGAGCGCGGCCTTTCCCGTATCGCCGGAGGTCGCTACAAGGATCTTTGTCACGCCTGTTTCTCCCAGATTTTTTTTGGCCTCTACCAGCAGACGCGGCATAAGCTGCAATGCATAATCCTTAAACGCGCAGGTCGGGCCGTGCCACAACTCCAATGCATAGGTATTCCCGGCCACATGCGCCGCAAAGCCTGCCTTGCCGCCGAAGTTTTCGGTGCTGTATGTCTGCTCTGTGGCGGTTTTTAAAAAATCCGGGTCATAATCCGTCAGAAACATGCCCAGCACCTTCTGCGCCGTCTGCGGATACGTCAGGCCGTAAAACTCCCGCATGTCCACCTGTGGGAACTGCTGCGGGACAAACAGCCCGCCTCCCGGCGCAATGCCCGTGAGAATGGCCGTGGACGCACCGGTGCAGAGAGCACTGTCGCGCGTGCTTGTGTAGTTCATACTTTACCCCTCCAATTATAGCCACAGCCGCTATCCGG
>OGQA01001472.1_pt1 | contig 11169 bp, 11 predicted proteins | sample 1553011 | NCBI WGS metagenome assembly OGQA01 (sample SAMEA2580256, study PRJEB22360) | human gut metagenome | biome: human gut; feature: human-associated habitat; material: faeces | place: Denmark | collected 2008/2010 | reverse complement strand
TCAGTTTATTTCTTATCTTGCGGCGCCGTATCAGTTTTCAGCGCCGTCCGCGCTCTTTTTCTTTTTGGAAGGCAGTATGTCACGCACAGCGACAAACACTATGGAGCCCAGGGAGATGAGCAGGAAAGCCAGGCAGATCGGCTTCTGAACGAAGATCGAGTAGCTGCCCTGGGATATGACCAGAGCCCTGCGGAAGTTCGTCTCGATGGTGGAGCCGAGGATTATGCCCAGCAGGGCAGGAGCCGCAGGAATGTCGCTGAGGGAGAACAGGAAGCCCACAATGCCCATAACGACCGCCGTCTGCACGTCGAATATCTTGTTGCCGGAGGCGAAAGAGCCGACGAAGCAGAGCACCATCACGCAGGGCAGGAGGATGTTGTTGGGTATCTTGATGATGTGCATGAATACCCTGGTGCCCAGAAGGCCGAGGACGACCATCAGCACATTGCATATGAGCAGCATCGTGTAGATGCCCGTTACAACGTCGGGGCTGTTCTGGAAGAGCAGCGGGCCGGGCGTAAGTCCCTGTATGGTAAGCGCGCCCATGAGAACGGCAGTGATGGTGTCGCCAGGGACGCCCAGGGTAAGCAGCGGGACCAGCGCGCCGCCTGTGACACCGTTGTTGGCGCTCTCGGCAGCGAACACGCCGGCATACTCGCCGGTTCCGAAACGTTCCGGATGCTTGGAGGCCCTGCGCGCCTCGTTGTAGGCGAGGAAGGCCGCTATGCCGCCGCCGGTGGCCGGCACGATGCCGATGAAGGTACCAATGATGGACGAGCGGAGCATGTTGGGTATGTTCTTTTTAACTTCCTTCATAGGCACCAGCTTGCGCGAGACCTCGGTGGCTTCTATCTCATAGTGGTTGACAGAGTCAACCGCCTTGGAGAAGACCTCAGTCAGGGCGAAGAGGCCGATGAGGGCAGAGACGGTCTGTATGCCGCCCAGCATGGAGCTGGTATAGGCGAAACGGCTCATGCCGCCTATCTGGTCCACACCTATCGTGCTGACGACAAGGCCGACGCCGCAGGAGAAGATGCCCTTGCTTATGCTCTTGGAGCAGAAGCTGGCCACCATGCTCAGACCGAAAATACCGATCGCGAAGTACTCGGCAGGGCCGAATGCCAGCGCGACTTTGGCTATCTGGCCAGCAAGGCAGATGAGTATGATGTTGGAGACGATGCCGCCGAAGCCAGAGGCGATGACTGCGGTGGACAGAGCCTCGGAAGCGTGGCCGCTGCGTGCGAGCGGATAGCCGTCAAGCACTGTGGCGACGGCCTGAGGAGTGCCGGGGGTCCTGATGAGTATAGCAGAAATTGAGCCGCCGTAAGTGCCGCCGACGTAAACGCCGAGCAGCAGGGCGAACGAGGGTATCGGGGCCATGCTGAAGGTTATGGGCAGGAGCAGCGCCACGCCCATCGTGGGCGTAAGCCCGGGCAGAGCACCGATGACGATACCGGCGGTCACGCCCAGAAAGCAGATGAGGAAGTTGCTTAAGGTAAGGATCTCAGCCATTGAAAGCATAGTCTCTGTCCCTCCTTTTTAAAACAGTTCGGCCACATAGCCAAGTACGCCGGCCGGAAGGTTCGTCTGCATCACATAGTAGAACAGCAGGTAGAGAAGCACAGAGAGCGCAACGCTCACCAAGGCCATGAGCCACCACTTGCGGTTGCCGAAGATAATCATCAGCACGAAGAGCGCCAGGGTGGAAGAAACTATATACCCAAGGGGCTCGAACAGAAGGGCATAGACTATGCAGTCGAGTATCGCCAGAAGGCCGCGGGTATAAGCGGTCTTCTCCTTCTTGGACAGGGGCGCACGAACTTCAGGCTTGACAATGGCCTTGATAAGCATGACGACCGAACAGACGATCATCACTATGGCCACCACGGTGGGGAAAAACGCAGCCGATACGATCATGTAATCGGTTGCCAGATTGGGGTAAGTGCGCGCAGCCACAAGGTAGAGTATGGAGAACAGCAGGCAGGCGATAGCGCATATCAAACCCTTGTTTATCCTCATCCCGCCACCCTCATTTTGGGTAGAGGTGTTTTCGTTCTGCATGTTTTATTGTTCCTTTCGAATAAAATTTGCCCGGAGCTTGGTTTTTATACGGCTCCGGCCAACCGCTGACCTTCCTCGGCTCTGATCTCTGGGTGTACATCGATGCAGCCGACAAGATGCTGATTGAGCAAAAGTTGGCAGGAATCAGCGCACAGAGGCGTTCAACGTCATGCACTTATAGTTCTTTTGAAACAGCGTGCGGATAAATCGACGCGCTTCTTATTTGCTGTTGGAAGGCGCTTCGGTCACTCGCTGAGGACGCCGGCCGCCACAAGGGCGTCAGTGATGATGTCGGTGTACTCGGTGATGGTGTCCTGGATCACCTGAGCGTCGCCGTAGGAGATCTCAATGCCCAGGTCATACATGCTGCTGGCGATCTCCTCGTCCTCGAGGATCTCACCTATAACGCTGCTCAGGTAATCGGTGATGGCCGGGTCGAGGTCGTTGCTGGCCCAGACGCCGTACCAGGTGTTGTACTCGCTGACGCCCTCGTAATCGGTAAGGAGCGGGGCATCCTCATCGAACTCGGATTCAGCAGACAGGCCGAGGCAGATCATATCGCCGGACTCGATGTATTGGGAAGCGCCGGAATAGGGTACCATCAGGGCGTCAACGTGGTCGCCCAGGACCTCAGTGACGCAGGTGGCAGTGCCGTCGGTCGGCACACTGGTGACCTCGATGCCCAGAGTGTCAAAAGCGCTCAGGCAGGCCAGGTGAGCAGAGGTGAACTGGCCAGGCACAGCGTAGGTCAGCTCGCCGGGATGATCCTTGGCATAGGCGATGAAGTCGTCCATGGTGGCGATACCCTTGCTGTTGTCAGCGGCAACACACAGGGCGCAGGGGGAGATACCGACGAGAGCCACAGGGGTGCCGCCCTCTTCGATGGTGTAGGTGGTGTTGCCCAGCAGCACCTGGGTGATCGGGGAGCCCGGCTGGTCGAACATCAGGGTGTAACCGTCGCCAGGATTGCTGATGAGGTCGGTCCTGCCGACAACGCCGGAGCCGCCGGCAAGGTTCTCGACGATGACGCTGACGCCCAGCTTGCGGCTCATCGCATCGGCAAGAACACGGGCGGCCAGGTCGGTGTCGCCGCCGGCGCTGTAACCGACGACTATAGTGATGTTCTTCTTGGGCCAATCAGGGGTCTCAACGTTGTTGCCGGCGTTATCGGTTTCTTCGTTGGCAGGGTCGGTCGGGGGATCGGTCTCAGTGGTCGCGGTGGTGCCACAGGCGGCAAGGCAGAGCAGCAAGCAAAGCGCAAGCACCATGGCCAGCATTCTGACAGTTCTTTTCATTTTTTTACCTCACTTTGCATTAAATTGAATCCTTATGTTTATTACACACATCTCTATTTATTTTTTAACACATAGCTCATTTCTTTACAATCTCATATTCTCTATACGATATATCGAAATCATTGATATTTAACATTTTGCCGAACTAAACCAAATCGCACACAGCGGCAAAATATGACCATTATCTGCCTGTTGGCAGCATGCTGCCGCTGTTCAGGTATCGTTCGTGCCAGTCAAATGCCTTGGAGAGAATATGGGGCGTATGCCCGCCTGCGCAGCGGCAGGCTTCCTCGAAATATTCACGAAGCATGGGTTTATAATCGGGATGCACGCAGTTTTCAATTATGCTTTCTGCCCTCTGGCGAGGCGATTTCCACCGCAGGTCCGCTATACCCTGTTCCGTAACTATCACGTCCACATCGTGTTCTGTATGGTCAACGTGGCTTACCATTGGAACAATACAGGAGATCTTGCCGCCCTTGGCGAGCGAGCCGGTCGCAAATATTGTCAGCCCGGCGTTTCTCGCAAAGTCTCCGCTGCCGCCTATGCCGTTCATCACCCTGGTGCCCATTATGTGCGTCGAGTTCACATTCCCGTAGATGTCTACCTCGATGGGCGTGTTCATGGAAACGAGCTGCATGCGCCGTATCAGCTCGGGATTGTTGGAGATCTCCTGCGGTCTGAGCACGATCTTGCTTTTGTAAAACCCTATGTTTGAGTAAAGCTCTTCCTCAGACTGCTTTGAGAGCGAGAGCGCCGTTGTGGAGGCCGCCGTTATTATCCCGTCCCGCACCAGTTCGAAGGCGCTGTCCTGCATGACCTCTGTGAACATCCGCAGTCCAGTAAAGCCCTTCCCCAGCCCGCTCAGAACCGCATTGGCGACACTGCCGACCCCGGATTGGATCGGGTTGAGATTTTTGGGCTGCCTTCCCGCCTCTACCTCCTGCCTGAGAAGCCGCAGGATGTTTTCTGACATGGCCAGGGAGACGTCGTCCGGCTCCTTGAAGCTCGGATACTCCGCCGAACCCCTGGTCAGCACTACGGCCGCGACCTTTTCGAGGGCACAGGGTATGTAGGGCGTTCCCGCGCGGTCAGACGGCCCCGTGATGGGTATTGCGTCCCAGCCCTGGGTATAGATGTCGTGCATACCGTACATGGAATCCGGGATGTCCTCGTTGAGTTCGACGATCACCCTGTCCGCATTGCGGACAAAGCAGTCCGTCGCGCCGACGGAGGCAGACGGCACGAGGCCCTCATCCACGATGGCGGCACATTCCACGACTGCCCAGTCGATGTGCGGGCCGGTGCCCCTGTTGATGGCGGAGGGCAGATGGCTCAGGTGGAAATCGTTATAGCCTATATTTCCCCCGTTTATCCCCTCCCTGACCGACTTGTTGCTCTGGTATGGGGTTCGGAAGGCCATGAGGCCCGCGCGGGCAAGGGCGCCGTCCAGGCTGTCCGACACGGAGGCCCCGGTAAGCACTGTCATGTTGCGGGCCCTGCCCAGTTTTGCAATCTCCCCGGGCACCTGGGACGGGTTGCCGACCAAGGTGAAGCCCGAGAAGCCCACGCAGCAATCCGGGCCTATCAGGGCCGCGGCTTCGGCTGCCGTCATCAGCCTGTCTTTGAGCTTAGATGGTATATATTTCATATCAGTTCACCATATCAGTGTCATGACCTGCGCGCCGAGGACGACGAAGATCAGCGCAAAGGGGTAGGTCGCCGCATACGAAGCTGCGACATCTTCGCTGCCGCACATGGAAATCAGAGCGCCCAGGGCGGGCGTGGAAGTCATGCCTCCGCAGACCGAGCCAAGCGTGTTGAGCGCGTCGAGGCGGAACATGAGCTTGGCCAATATGCAAGCCAGTATCATGGGCACAAGCGTTACGAGCACGCCGAGCAGGAACAGCTTTACGCCCTGTTCAGCCAACACCTCGACGAACCCGGCCCCGGCCTCGGTGCCGGCGCCGAGCAGGAACAGCACGAGCCCGAGCTCGCGCATCACCTTGAGCGTTGAAGACGGCGCTGTCAGGGATATTTTGCCTACATGCCCGAAATGCCCGAAGACCAGGCCTGCAAAGAGCGGGCCGCCGGCCGTGCCGAAGGAGAAGCTCATACCGCCCGGCAGAGGGATCTTCAGCTCGCCTATCAGTATGCCTATGCCCATGACCAGCGCCATGGACAGCAGGCCGAACGGCTCAAGATGTATGTATCCTTTGCCTTCGTGAATATTTTCGTCCTCAGCCTTGGCGCCGCCGGCAGAGTACAGGCTCTCATGCAGACGCCGCGTGGCCTCCTCTATGTTGCAGCCCACGAGCTTGGGATATAGCTGCACGAAGAGCACAACGCCCACCACACCGAACGGATAGGCTATGCCGTATCCTATGGACGCCTGCGAGCTTATGTCCAGGCCTTTCAGGGCTATCAGCGAGCTGGTCGATTCCGTTGCGGCCGCAAGCCCCGGGGTGGACGTGAGGGCTCCGGTAAATATACCGATGGCGAGGTCGAACCTTATCCCCATCAGCTTTCCGGCGATCATGGTGACAGTCGCGCCGCAAACGACGATAAATATGCCCATGACCAGAAAAGCATAAACCTTTTTCCGGAAGTTCCTGAAAAACACGGGGCCGGCTATCATGCCGACGGAGCCCACAAAGATCGCAAGCCCAAAGTTTTTGACTACGGCAGGTATCTCGATACCGTAGTGGCCAAACACAAGGGCGACCAGCAGGATGCCGGACGTGCCCAGGGACAGCCCTTTAATTTTCAGCGAGCCCAGCAGATAACCCAGAGCCGTGATAACAAAAATCGCCAATAAACTGCTCATTTTTCTCTCCAAACTGCCGGCTGCCGCAGGGACGCTTAAATCCCTGCGGCAGCTTTGAAAATTACGGATGATCAATCCTTGCTCTCCGCCTGCCTGTACGGAGCAAATTGCGCTACTGCGGATTTAACACTCTTGGCAAACAATGCGGCGTCGGAGCTGTAGAGGATGTACCTGGCTCCGTGCTGTATATACATGTCCATATCGGCTGCGGACACAGCGACGCCTGCGGCCTTGCCGTATTTCTCGGCAGTTTCAATGACGTGCAGGGCGATCTCGACCACCCTCGGGTCCTTGGATTTGCCGGGTATGCCCAGGGACTGGCTCATATCGGCGGGACCGACGAAGACCACATCCAGCTCGGGTATCTGGCAGATCTCCTCTACTGCCTCAGCCATTTCCTTGTTTTCTATATGGACAACGGTGAGGCTCTTCTCGTTGGCCGCCTGGACATAAGGCTTTTCAGCCTCGTTCCACATGCCGAACATCGCGTTCCTGGTGCCCCTGGAAAGTCCGCGGGTACCAAGAGGGAAATACTTGCAGGCCCGCACGCTTTCCCTGAACTGCTCTACCTGGGTCAGGTTCGGGATCTGCACGCCCACCGCGCCGCTGTCGAGAGCGTGGAAAATGTGCTCCTCTGCCGCGCTGGGGACCCTTACGATCGTAGAGAGCCCAACATTTTCGGCCGTCCTGATTATGGATTCAGTGCTCTCATAGCCTATCGGCGAATGTTCCCCATCGACCACGATAAAATCAAATCCGGCCCAGCCAAGCATCTCCGTAGCTATCGGGCTGTTCAGCTTGTAGAACGTGCCGAAAACTACTTCGTGGTTTTTAAGTTTGTCTTTGACCGATCTTGTTATAGCCATGGCAATGTCTCCGTCAGCGGGCCCTTACCGGACCTCTACGCTTTCCTCGCGGTCGGCGGTGCGCTTGGGGATGAACAGGTCCATGTTGTAGACGGGCTCGTCGTAGGGGTTCTCGATCCAGTGCATCGCACCGGCAGGAATGGTCATAAAGCACATGCCGCCGTCCTTGTTGAAGTCAGCGTCAAAGGTGTAGACCTCGTCGTCAACGTGGAAGTCGCACTTGCCCTTCACGATTATGACAGTCTGCTCATAATCATGCTTGTGGGGGCCGGGGACATGGCCGGGCTGAATGACGCCCATGCTGATGGTGCAGTTCTCGCTTCCCTGGTAGACCTTGCGCTTTACGGACGGCTTAGGATTGAACCAATCGCACTTACCCCAGTCAAGATGTCTTACTGCCATTTTCATGATCTCCTTTACAAAATTTGTTTTTATGAATCAATGAGGTCAACCCTCAAAGCCTATAAGATAAGCCGGATTCCTGTGCATCATGGTATACATCTGCTCGTCGGTGGCGCCGCAGCGCTCCTGCACGGCGGCGGCGAACTTTGCAAGGCCCTCCACCGGAGGCATGTATGCAGCCTGTCCCATGTCGGAATCTATGACCAGCCGCTCGCAGCCTACGCGCTTGAACAGTTCTTCCACGATGTCAAACTCCAGGTGGTGGGACGCCGGCTCTACGACGTTGAATACCACGGCGTTGAGCTCGATGAACGCGCCCTGGCCCGCCCAGCGGACCATATCGTCGGAGCTGGCGCCGATGTTGAAGAAGGGGTGGTTTACAAGGATCTTCTTAAGGCCGAGCTCGACGGCCTTGTCGATCAGCTTGTTGATCTCCTCCACGCTGCCGTGGCCGGTGCCGAGGGTGACCTCGGGGTGATATTCGGCCAGATATTCCAGCACCTCTACCACCTCGGGCTTGAGTTCACCGTTTTCATCGAGGTAATAGATCGGCTTTTCGGGCACTTTCATCTTGCCCGCGCCGACGAAAGCCTTTTTCTTGTGGTGCTCGATGTGGTTGAGTGCAGAGACCGTGGGCATGAAAACTATCTTCGCGCCCATGGCGCAGGCGGCGTCCACGGCATGGATGTTGATGCCGCCCACCGAGTTGTTGAGGGCTATGCAGCCATAGGCCTTGCAGCCGTTTTTGGCAAGGAACTTAGAAGCTATGTCAGTTCCCATCATGGAGGGGAAATAGTGATCCTTCGTCACAAATGCGCAGTAGCCGTTCTTTTCCGCATCCATGAGCATTTCGCCCGAATCCACGCGGCGCTTTGCCACCGAGGGGCCGGCGTGGACGTGGACATCAATGACGTCTTTCATATTATAGCTCACTGCAATCTTCCTTCCCTTGTGTTGGATACCGTTATATCGTCTCTATTATGGCAGCCATGCCCATGCCGCCGGCTACACAGAGGGTGGCGAGGCCTATGTTGAGCTGCCTTTTCCTCATCTCGTGAAGAAGGGTGACCATTATGCGGCTGCCGGACGAGCCTATGGGATGGCCCAGCGCGATCGCTCCGCCGTTTACGTTGATGATGTCCATGCGGTCTTCGAGCCCAAGCTGCCTGATGCAGGCTACCGACTGGGAAGCAAAGGCCTCGTTGAGCTCAATGAGCTGTATGTCGGAGAGGGTCATGCCCGACATGGACAGGACCTTTGATACCGCGGCCACAGGGCCCATGCCCATGTACCTCGGATCCACGCCGGCGTTGGATATTGCCTTTATCCTTGCGAGCGGGGACAGGCCCAGTTCCCTGGCGTGGGCCTCTGACATAAGGACGAGTGCGGAGGCGCCGTCGTTTCTTCCGGAGGAATTGCCTGCCGTTACGGAGCCGCCTGCTTTGAAAGCAGGCTTGAGCGAAGCCAGTGCTTCGAGGCTGGTTTCCCTCGGGAACTCATCGGTGTCGAACACGATGTCGGGCTTCTTCCGGCCCTGAGGCACGGTAAGCGGCACGATCTCGTCCTTAAATCGCCCCTCTGCGATGGCTCTTGCGGCCTTCTGCTGGCTGAGGAGTGCAAATGCGTCCTGATCCTCGCGGCTGATCCCATACTTCTCCGCTATGTTCTCGGCGGTCATGCCCATGTTGAATCGGCCGTAGATATCCTCGGGCTGGGAGCAGAACTGGGCCTCGGTGAGGGAATCCTTGAGCTGGGTGTCGCCCGCCTTGAGTCCCCAGCGGATATTTGAAACATAGTAGTGAGCGTTCGTCATGCTCTCCACGCCGCCGGCCAATACAGTCTTGTTCTGCCCCATGGCTATGGAGTTCATTCCGTCCCTGACGGCGAGCATGCCGGAGGCGCAGGCGCACATCACTGTGTTCCCGGGCACGCTGTCAGGTATCCCGGCCTTCAAAGCCGCGTACCTTGCGACGTTTGAAAAGTCCGACGTCTGCCTGCACTGGCCGAAATCGACTTCGCCTATCTCTGCGGGGTCTATACCAGCCCTCTCGATCGCAGCCTTCATAGTTGCGGTCGCCAGGTCTGCACTGTTCAGAGGCTTCAACGTGCCGCCGAACTTTCCCACCGCAGTACGGCAGGCTTCCACTATAACAATGCTGTCCATATTAACCACCTCTCGTCTTATCTTTTGAAATCTGATCGTGCGATCAGACCACCATACTTTTGAGTGTATCGGATACCGTATACTCTATGTCCGTGGTGCCGGCCAGCTCGTCAAGCGTGATCTCAGGCGCGACCTTTTCCAGCGTGACCTTGCCGCCGCTGAAGGTAAATACCGCGTACTCCGTTACCACCATGCTGACCTTGCCCTTGGCAGTGAGAGGGAGGCTGCAGCGCTCCACCAGCTTGGCCCCGGTCTTGCTGGTGTGCGTCATGGCAATGATGACCTTGCGTGCCCCGCTGACAAGATCCATCGCTCCGCCGACGCCCAGCTGACGGCCGCCGGGGATTATCCAGTTCGCCACATCGGCGCACTGGTCCACTTCAAACGCGCCCAGCACGGTGGCGTCTATGTGGCCGCCGCGTATCATGCCGAAAGCATCGACGCTGTCCATATAAGCGCAGCCAGGGGTCTCGCAAACGGGCTGGCGCCCTGCGTTTATCAGGTCGGGATGGATCTCATCCCCGGTGGCGATGCGGCCGACGCCCAGCATGCCGTTCTCCGCCATCAGATACACGTCCTGCCGGGTAACATAGTTGGAGACCATCGTGGGTATGCCGACACCGAGGTTTATAAACGACAGGCTGCTGTCCTCGTCTATGATCGCGGCGACGTTCTTCGCGATGCGTGCCTGCTTTTCTTCCTTACTAAGCTCTTTCATTTCGCGCTCCTTTTAACTATCGCATTGACGTATATATGCGGAGTCACTATTTCTTCGGGGTCCAGCTCGCCGGCTTCCACGATCTCGGCCACTTCGGCTATCGTATAGTCCGCCGCCATCGCCATTACAGGATTGAAGTTACGGGCCGTTTTGCTGTAGCAAAGATTGCCGAGCGTATCGCTCTTGCTGGCACAAATCAGGGCCACGTCGGCGTGTATCGCTTCCTCAAGGACACAGTCGACACCATTGAACTGCCTGGTCTCCTTCCCGGCTTCAAGCTCTGTGCCGGCGCTCGTCGGGGTATAATATGCAGGTATGCCCGTGCCGGCAGCCCTCATCGATTCCGCAAGGGTGCCCTGAGGCACGAGCTTGACGCTGATCTCGCCGCGGTTGTATGCTTCGATAACTTCGGGATTCCAGTTGTAATAGCTGCCAATGAGGCTCTTGACCTGGCCGTTGGAATAGAGCCTGCCGAGTCCCTCGTTCGGAGAACCCAGGTCGTTGGAAATAATGGTGAGATCCTTCTTGCCGGACGCCACCAGCTCGTCGATAAGCCCGTCAGGACAACCGCGCAGCCCGAATCCGCCGATCATGATCCTTGCGCCGTCGTGAATTCGCTCTATTGCTTCATGTGCCGTAAGTAGTTTTTCCATGATGGACAACGCTCACTTTCCCCTTGTTATTAGATAAACAACGTCTAAGGACATGATAGCATCATTACGAATTAGTTGACAAATCGATTTTTTCGTAATAAATTATCGATATATTGGTCATTGAAATATGGGGAAAGGAGATTTGGATTTGAACAGGGACGTAATAATGAGTTTCATATTTAT
>OGQA01001471.1_pt1 | contig 11175 bp, 11 predicted proteins | sample 1553011 | NCBI WGS metagenome assembly OGQA01 (sample SAMEA2580256, study PRJEB22360) | human gut metagenome | biome: human gut; feature: human-associated habitat; material: faeces | place: Denmark | collected 2008/2010 | reverse complement strand
CCGCCGCAGCTACGTTCTCACCGAAAAAGGCGAGGAGCGGCTGCACGGCGAGATGGACCGTCTGACGGCGCAGATGAACGATTACCAGCGACTTTTGAAGGGAGGCGACAAGCCATGCGAACTGACCGATGGAACAAGAAGCGGGAACTGAACCTCTACGCCTTCTACGACCACACGGGACTCGAGCGGCACCTGGAGAAAATGGCCGCCAACGGCTGGATGCTTGAATCCGTCGGCACCTACGCCCTGCGCTACCGCCGCTGCGAGCCGAAAAAGCTCCGCTTCGCGGTGGTCTACTACCCCAAGACCGACAGCTTTTGTCCCGACGAACCAAACCACGAGAACCTGACCTTTTGGGACTACTGCGCCGGCGCGGGCTGGCAGATCGTTACGCAGCGCGACGACACGCACATTTTCTACAACGAGGACCTTGACGCCGTGCCCATCGAGACCGAGGCCGTCGTGCAGGTCGAAACGATGGAGCGCGCCAAGAAGGCTAGGTGCTCAGCAACACGATCACGGTCGCCTGCATGCTGCCGACGATGCTCTATCTTCAGGTGTCGCAGCTGCGGCGCGATCCGGTCGCCTTTCTCGCGGACGGCTACGACCTCACCATGATGCTGATGATCTTCGTCATGATCCTCCTCTTCGGCGTCGAGCTGCTCGGCTACCGGCTCTGGCTGCGCAAGGCGAAGCGCAACGCCCGCGAGCTGGGCATCTTCACCCCCACCCACTCGAGCCGCTGGCTGAGCTTCCTGCGCTCGATCTGGATCTTTGTCTTTTGGGCGCTCATGGTCATCCCCTTGCTTTTCCGCAGCGCCGGTCTGTGTATCGTTCTCGTCTCCACCGGCGTTGTGCTCGTCCCCGTCGGCGGAGCCGTGCTCGTCGGCAAGCAGGTGCGGAAAAGGAGCGTACCGCCGAAAAAACGCAGGCTCATCTTAGCGCTCACGGTTCTTTGCTCCGTCCTGTTACCCGTCATGCTGATGATCGGCGTCATGACCTACGGCATATCAAGCGGCTGGTTTGACGACGTACCGAAAAACGCGGAGGAATACACCTACACCGTCGGCGGCAGCCCGCAGGTCGGCTACCTCTACCATGACACGCTCCCGCTCTATGTGCAGGGCCTGACCGATACCGACTATGCCCGCTACTCCTGCGAGGCTCTCGAGCGCGGAGACTCCGTCTTCGTCCGACAGGTCGAATACCGTCAGGAGCTCCCCTATGACGTGCGCTGGAGCGACGAGAATGACCCGCCGCTGCCGGAGCTGTTCTACACCGTCATCGACGTGAAGCTCGCCCCGCTCTTCGACTTCTGCCTCCAAAGCACGCTGCACGCAGAAGATCTCTACGGCAGCGAATACCGCGAGACCGATCCCGCGCCGTGGGGCGCCGACCGGGCGTGGCGGGAATGCGACGCCCATAGCGGCGAAAAATATGACACCTGGCTGCTCATCTACGGTCAGCGCATCGTGGAGTTCCATCCGCGCGGTTTCTCACCCGATGCCGCGCAAATGGCTGTGATCGGTGAAAAGCTCGGCAAATGATGAAAAAGCTGAGATGGCTCACGCCGTCTCAGCTTTTATTCACCTGTTCGGCTCCATGTCGCCGGCGAGCGTGTCGAGGTATTGGTAGTACGGCATCAGAAAGCGGAAGCCGTCGAGCACATTGTCCTTGAGCTGCGGCGTGAAAAGCACGCCCTCGGGGTTATCGTCATAGCCGATGGCAATGTTTTTGCGGTTGTACCACGGATTCAGCAGCTTGCCCGCATCGCCCTTTGGACGCTTGAATTCCTCGCCGGAGAGCACAAATTTTGACTTATTCAGCCGCCGCGCCAGCCTTTCGAGCGGTTTGGGGTCGTTGTCGATGCGCGCGCGGAGCTTCGCCATCGTCGCCGCCCCCGCGTCCCAGTAGCCGCAGCCGTAGCTGTAGTAGTTCGGCGCAAGCTCAAAATAGAGCGCGGGCACGCTCTCAAAGCGCTCGTGCGGCCGCTCGATGGTGAACCACAGATGCTCCTTGTACGGCCCGCGTCCGTGCAGCCGCCGCGCGTCGCGGTAGATGCGACAGACGTGCAGCCGCCAGTCCTGCCTGGGATAGTCCTCCGCCAGCGCGGAAAAGACCTCCTTCCCCAGCTCGCGCATGGGAATGTCCACATAGTCCGTAAAATCCTGCTTGTGCGCCATGAACCAGCCCCGCTCGTTATTCAGGCTGATGCCCCAAAGGAAGTCGATGGCGTTCTGCGAAAAGCCCTGAAACATAGAAAAAACCTCTTTGCTTTTGTTTTCGTCAGTTTATCAGCTTTTCCGCGCTGCGTAAAGTGACAAATGCAACCACAAAAGAAAAAACGCAGCCGAAGCTGCGCTTTCCCTTTCTACAACGAACGAGAGGAGGAAACTCTCAGAAGTTGGCTTATTGTCCGCGCTTACTTGGCGGAGTGACCGTGATCGACCTCATACATGTGCTCGATGAGCTCAAGGACCTTGTTGGAGTAGCCGATCTCGTTATCGTACCAGCTGACGACCTTGACAAAGGTATCCGTCAGGGCGATGCCGGCGGTGGCGTCGAAGATGGAGGTGCGGGAGTCGCCGAGGAAGTCGGAGGAAACGACGGCCTCGTCGGTGTAGCCGAGGATGCCCTTCAGCTCGCCCTCGCTGGCCTTCTTCATGGCGACGCAGATCTCATCGTAGGTGGTGGGCTTCTCGAGGTTGACGGTCAGGTCAACGACGGAAACGTCCAACGTCGGAACGCGCATGGACATACCGGTCAGCTTGCCGTTGAGCTCGGGAATGACCTTGCCGACCGCACGGGCTGCGCCGGTGGAGCTGGGGATGATGTTCGCGGTAGCCGCGCGGCCGCCGCGCCAATCCTTGAGAGAGGGACCGTCCACCGTCTCCTGTGTGGCGGTGACCGAGTGGATGGTCGTCATCAGGCCGTCCTTGATGCCGAAGTTCTCATGCAGAACCTTGGCAATGGGGGCGAGGCAGTTGGTGGTGCAGCTCGCGTTGGAGACGAACTGCATATCGCTGGTATAGTTCTTATGGTTCACGCCCATGACGAACATCGGGGTGTCGTCCTTGCTCGGCGCGGACATGATGACCTTCTTTGCGCCGGCGGCGATGTGACCGGCAGCCTTTTCCTTCGTCAGGAACAGGCCGGTGGACTCGACGATATACTCCGCGCCGAGCTTGCCCCACTTCAGGTTCGCGGGGTCTCTCTCGCTGAACACGGGAATGACCTGGCCGTTGACGACCAGCGCGTTCTCGCGGCTTTCGATGTCAGCCTTGCAGCGGCCGTGCATCGTATCGTACTTGAGCATATAGGCAAGATAATCGGCAGGGCACAGATCGTTGATGCCGACCACGTCGATCTCGGGATGCTCGAGGCAGGCACGGAACACCATACGGCCGATACGGCCAAAGCCGTTGATACCGATTTTAATAGACATAAAATGCGCTCCCTTTCGTTTTTACGGAATATATCAAATGTATGGCACATTTGGTATTATAGCATACTCTTTTTCAAATGCAAGTGTTTTTTCAAAAAATTTTCCTTTACACGAAAGTTCTTGTATTTTCGACAGGAGTTTGGTATTCTACTTATTACCTCACATTGCACATTGCGCTCATCGCGCTGCGGTACTTTTTTCCACACGAAAATCGCGCCGTCCTGCAAAGGATATGAACAGCTTTCCCAAAGGAGGCGCACTTTATGATGCCGCTTGACGAAAAAGACCTCCAGCTTCTGGCCGAGGTCCTGCCGAACGTTTCGGCCCAGCTCCGCTCCTCGATGGCGAACGTGTTTGCCGCGGCGAACCGTCTCGCGCCGGCGGAAGCGCGTGAGGCCGACCCCATGCTGGATAAAAATGCAGCCATTCTCACGATGAGCTGCCATCAAATGCTGCGTCTGGTCGGCAACCTCTCCGCCGCGAGCGAGCTGGTGCAGGGCGGACGCTTCCGGCTGTGCAACGACGATATCGTCGGCTTCTGCCACGCGCTCTGCGAGCGTGCCGAGCCTCTTTTCGCGCTGCGCGGCGTCGCGCTGCGCTTTTCCGCCAGCCACGAGAGCCACGTCATCGCATTCAACGCCCCCATGCTCGAGCGCGCGCTTTTGAACCTGCTCTCCAACGCGCTGAAATTCACGCCGGAGGGCGGCACGGTCAGCGTGCGCGTCAAATGCGGTGAGCGCCATGTTCAGCTCACCGTGGCCGACACGGGCCGCGGCATCGAGCCGGAGCGCCTTGCTCACATCTTCGAGCGCTATCTGGATACGGACCGCCTTGATCCCGCGCCGCCGCACGGTCTCGGCGTCGGGCTGTCCCTCTGCCGCCGCATCGCGCAGGGCCACGGCGGGATGCTCGTGGCGGAATCCGCTGTCGGTAAGGGCACGGCCTTCACGCTCTCGCTGCCCAACGCCCGCTCGACGGATCTGTCGCTGTCCGACCGCCGCTTTGACTATGCCGGCGGCTTCGACCATGTTCTCATGGAGTTGAGTGACGCGCTGCCGAGCCGCGCGTTCCTGCAAAAATACCTGGATTGAGGGAGCGGCACGCATGGCAAAGAAGGTTTTAGTCGGTATGTCCGGCGGCGTGGACAGCGCAGCCTGCGTCCTCCTGCTGCAAAAGCAGGGCTATGCTGTTTCCGGCGTCACGCTGCGGCTGCACCATTATAAGGACCGTCCCGGCACCTGCGGCAGCGCCGACGACATCGAGGAGGCCGCGCGCGTCGCCGCGCAGATGGGCATCTCCCACCGGGTGCTCGACCTGTGCGACCTTTTCCGCCGCGAGGTCATGGGGCATTTTGTCTCGGAATACTGCGCGGGCCGCACCCCGAACCCCTGCTTGGACTGCAACCGCGAGCTGAAGTTCGGCGCGATGCTCGACTGGGCGCTCGACCACGGCTTCGACTATGTTTCCACCGGGCACTACGCCCGCGTCGGCTTCGACGCTGCGTCGGGCCGTCACCTGCTTCTGCGCGGCGTGGACGCGCACAAGGATCAGAGCTATGTGCTCTACCAGATGACGCAGCGCCAGCTCGCGCATCTGCTGCTTCCCGTCGGCGAATACAGCAAGCCGGAGATCCGCGCCCTCGCCGCAGACTTCGGCCTTGAAAACGCGCAGAAGCCCGACTCGCAGGACATCTGCTTCGTCCCCGACGGGGACTATGTGCGCTTCCTGCGCGAGTTCGGCGGCGTCACGCCAGAGCCGGGCGACTTCGTCGATACGAGCGGCCGCGTCCTCGGTCGTCACCGCGGACTGGTCGCCTACACCGCCGGTCAGCGCAAGGGCCTCGGCGTGAGCGCCGACCGCCCGCTCTACGTCCTTTCCAAGGACGCGAAGCACAACACCGTGCTCCTCGGCGACGACGCGGAGCTGTTTTCCTCCGCCCTGCTCGCCTCGCGCGTGAACTGGATCATTACGCCGCCCGCAGAGCCGCTGCACGTCACCGCCAAAACGCGCTATTCCCAGCGCGAAAGCGCCGCGACCGTCACGCCGCTGGACGGCGGCGCGGTCCGCGTGGACTTCGACGAGCCGCAGCGCGCCATCACCGCGGGGCAGGCCGTGGTCTTTTACCGCGGCGATGTTGTCGCCGGCGGCGCAACCATCGACAAGGCTCTATAAAAACGAAAAACGCTCCGCCTGCGTTCCTTCCCTGAAACGCGCGGAGCTTTTTCTCACTTACCGTTCGCTGACGAACCAGTCGTCCACAAAGATCATGTCGTCCACGTCGCCGCGGACGCCCTGCCACTCTCTCATGCTCTCACCTCCCCGTGCCATACCATGCAGTATATGCGCGCAGCGGCGAAAGATTGCACGAAAAAGGGCATTTGGGCAAAAGGAAACCATTGGTTGACAAAACGAAACACCCGGTTGGTGGCGCAAAACGGCTGTTTTTGCTAAGCTGATGCCATCAAAGCAAAGGAGAAAGCGCCCATGAAGCTATGTGAAAAACTCTATGAGCTCCGCCGCGCGGCGGGCCTCTCGCAGGAGGAGCTGGCCGAAAGACTGAACGTCTCCCGTCAGGCCGTCTCCAAGTGGGAGAACGGCGCCGCCCAGCCCGAGCTGAGCAAGCTCGTGGAGCTCAGCCGTCTCTACGGCGTGAGCGTCGATGAGCTTTTGAGCCTTGAGGAAGCGGAAAAGGGTGACGCCAAGGCCGCCTCGTCTGTCGACGCTTCCACGCCCGCTCCCGCGCAGGAGACCCTTGCCGCGCCGAAGAAGGTTCGCCGGCAAAAGCTCCTTCTCGGCGCGGCGGCGGTCTGCCTCGCCCTCGCCGTCGGTCTGGCACTCTACAATAACCACCGCGTCAAGCAGCTCGAGTGGCAGGTCGGCTCTCTGCAATCGCAGATCATGAGCGTGCAGTCCAGCCTTTCCTCGCAGATCGCGGGCATCAGCAGCTCCGTGCGCGAAGCGATGGAGGAGAGCGCCACGCTGACCGCGCAGTTCGACTACACGGTCAAGCGCTTCGACCTGGACGCCTACACCTGCACGGTTGCCTTCGCCCTCCGGCCCAAGACGGTGCAGGACGATCTTGCCGTCTCCCTCCGTCTCCGCTCCCTTGCCTCCGACGACGGAACGACCGCCGTCGAGCTGGTCCGCGACGAGTACGACGTCTACCGCGGCGAAGCCGTGCTTTCGATGAACGATGATGGCTTCGAAGCCACCGCCGCCTACGATACCGGCGGCGAGCGCCAGCTCGAGACGATCCGCGACCTGCCCGGCTTCGCCAACGAGGCGCTGCCGAAGCTCTATGAGGATCTTTCCTTCGGCTACGGCTACAGCCGTTTCTATTCCGACTCGATCCGCTACAGCGTCAAGGGCTGGGAGGACCCCGAGGACCACCGCACCGCGGACCTCTACCTCGGCGCTTATGATGCCGACGTCCGGTCCGCGTGGCTCGACTATCGGGTGGACGGAAAGAGCGCCGCGCAAAGCACGCTCCGGTTCATGGAGGTCGACGACAAACGCTCCGCCGTACAGTGGTGGATCAGCGACATTCCCGATGAGAGCACCGCCGGCGTTTACAGCATCTACGGCGCGGAGGGCGTGGAATTTAACCTTCCCTACGGTGCGGAGCTGCAGGTCGTATTCCATGCGGAGCTGACCGACGGCACGCGGCTCTCGGCGCTGCTCACGCGCGAGAAAATGCGCTCCGCCAACAACCTCTCCGACGGCGAGAGCGAAGGACCGGCAATGCCCATTGTCCTCACGAAGGATTGATCCGTTCAGGGAACGCCGCCAGCCGGGCGGCGTTCTTTTTTGCGCCGTTCGCGCCAAAGCGTCCAGGAAACGCGCCGCAGCCGTCCGAAATTTTGACGGAAAAAGGGCTTGCAAAGCCCTCGCGTTGTGCTATGATGAGGCCGAAGCGAAGCGCGCGACACGCGCATTTCCGAAAGAGAGGATGAGGAGAGCTTGTTGGAATTTTTAGAGCAGGAGCACATCAGCCCCGCGCTGCTCGACGGCGTCCGCACCTACCGCGCACAATACCCCACCGAGCCGGCGCTGCAGGGCCGCATCCCGCAGCCGCGCTATCATTATTATGGGAAAGAGGTCTGGGAGGCCGCCATCGCCGCACTGCTGTGCGGCGAGAACCTGCTGCTCGCCGGCAGCAAGGCGACCGGCAAGAACGTGCTGGCCGAAAATCTGGCGCAGGCCTTCGGCCGCCCCGCGTGGGACGTCTCCTTCCACGTCAGCATGGACGCCGCCGGACTCATCGGCATGGACACCTTTGAAAACGGACAGGTGGCCTTCCGCCCCGGCCCCGTCTACCTCTGTGCGAAGCACGGGGGCTTCGGCGTGCTCGATGAGATCAACATGGCCAAAAACGAGGCTCTTGCCGTGCTGCACGCCGCGCTGGACTTCCGCCGCGCCATCGACGTTCCCGGCTACGACCGCGTGACGGTCGACCCCGCCGCGCGCTTCATCGGCACGATGAACTACGGCTACGCCGGCACGCGCGAGCTGAATGAAGCGCTCACCTCGCGCTTTGTCGTCATTCAGATGCCGCCCATCGCGGAGGACGGTCTGGACCGTCTGCTCGGCGAGGAGTTTCCCACGCTGGAAAAAAAGTACCGCGGACAGCTCGTGCAGCTCTTTCTCGACCTGCAAAAGAAGTGCGAGAGCGCGGAGATCTCCTCCAAGGCGCTCGACCTGCGCGGGCTTCTGGACGCGCTGCGCCTGATCCGCCGCGGCGTGAGTGCCGGTACGGCGCTCGACATGGGCATCACCAACAAGGCCTTCGACGCCTACGAGCAGAGCCTCATCCGCGACGTTATCGCCGCGCGCATCCCCGCGAAGCTCGACCGCAGCCGCCTGTTCACCGACTGATATGGAAACCGACAGCTACAGCGCCAACCAGCGCCGCGCCATCAATCTGGTCTGGACCGCCTGCGGCGACTATCAATTTGAGCCGCAGTTCCTCGCCCTCAAGGCCGACGGCACGCCGGACTTCTACATGAACTGCGTCATCGGTCTGGTCCGCAAGTGGCTGGGCGACGAGATGCCGCGCCGTCTCTTCGCCCTTTGGGCGGACGACACACGGCGCTCCGCGTTCGACGACCTCGCGTGGCTCGCGCTGGAAAACGCCGTCTATGAAAAGGAGCTTCCCGTCCGCCCCGTGCTCACGGAGCTGCGCCGCGCCCACGCCGCAGAATTTTTTGCCTCGGAATATCAGCTCTCGCGACAGGAGTGGATGGACAAGAACCAGCTCGTCTATTCGCTCCAGTCCGCCCGCTGGAGGTCCGTTCTGGGGCAGAAGCCGCCGCTGCTCGCCCCGTGGGAAAAGGGGCTCTCCGAGGCCCTCGCCTGCCCGGGCACGCTCGACGCGGACGATCTGGAGGCCGCCGTCCGCGCGGCGTTTGAGAAATACCTGCAATTTGACGGCACACCCCATAAAAAATCACCGTTCCGCCTTCATTTCAGCGACCGCTGGGCGCCGCTGCTCACCAAGCTCCTGCCGGTCGAGATCGTCCGCACCGACGAGCTGACCGTCGGCCGCTCTGCGGTCGCCGGCGAGAACGGGATGGTGCGCGCGTCCAACGCGCTGCGCGCCCAGCTTCGCTCGAACGAGCGCGAAGCGGAGGATCACGACTACATTGAGCGCTGCTTCGGCCGCAGCCTCTATTCCCCGCAGGCGCTCGCGCGCATCGAGCAGCGCTGCTGCACCGGCGATCACCTCGGCTGCCATCTCTGGTTCACCCGCGGCGAGCGCGTGCCGGGCCAGCCCATGCGCACCGACACGCAGCGTCTTTTCGAGCAGGCCGCCGAGCAGGCCAAGCGCAATCGCGCCGCCTACGTCCGCGACAGCGCACTGCATCAGAACGCTCTCCTGCGCCTGACGGAGCAGATCCGCAACTGTATGCTCATCCATCAGCAGCCCGAGGACATCCTCGCCCGCGAGGGGCGGCTGGACGGTACGCGCGTCTGGCGCGCGCCGGTGCTGCACGACGGCCGCGTCTTTCTCCGCAAGGATGAGGAGAGCCGCGCGGGCTTCACCGTCGACCTGATGCTCGACGCCTCGGCCTCGCGCCTGCACTGTCAGGAGAGCATCGCCATTCAGGGCTATCTTCTCGCCAAAAGCCTCGCCTCCTGCGGCATCCCCGTGCGCGTGACCGGCTTCTGCAGCCTGCGCGGCTACACGGTGCTGCGCGTTTTGAAGGATTTCGGGGACAAAAACGGCGAGCATCGCGTGTTCGACTACTTTGCCGCGGGCTGGAACCGCGACGGTCTGGCTCTGCGCGGCATGGGCGAGCTGATGAAATCGGCTCCCGCGGACAAGCACCTGCTGATCCTGCTCACCGACGCCAGCCCGAACGACAGCCATAAAATTCTCCCGAGCGGCAAAATTCCGCTCAGCCGCGATTACGACGGGCAGCCCGGCATCGACGACACCGCCGCCGAGGTCCGCGCCCTGCGCGCGCAGGGCATCCGCGTCGCCGCGGTGTTCATGGGCGAGAACACCAGCGTTCCGGCGGCGAACGCCATCTATGGCCGCGACCTCGCGCGCATCCGCCGCATCGACCAGCTTGCCGCCGCGGCGGGCCGCCTCCTTCCGGGCGAGATCCGGGAGCTATCCGGCTAAACAGCAAGGGCGCGTTCAAAAGAACGCGCCCTTTGGCTTTATGTATACCTCTCTGCTCAGCAGCATTCCATCGGATAGGCGAGCTGCCCGACCGGCCCGTGCCGGAGAGCGAATGGCCCGATGAAGATTGATACGGTAAAAAATGAGGAGTACCTTTTTGAGGTACTCCTCTCCATATCGCTGTTCATTTGGGCGGATCCTTTTTATTTGTGTTGTGATCCAACAGATCGCGAACCCCCTGCATGAGAACCAGAATTCCGATCAGCCAGCAAAGACCTCCCATTGCGAAAGCGAAGGTCCTGTCTCCGGACCGGGGACACATCATAGCGTAGAAGACCAAGATGTAGGCCGGGATCTGTAAAAGGACAAAATAAAGGATCAGCTCGAGCGGCTTTTTTTGCGGAGAATGGCCCCGCCAATGCAGCAGATACGCCACAGTCAATATGACCGACCCGGCAAATACGGTATGAAAAAGCAGGGGAGCTTCCTGTTCCATCAACATAGTGGGACCCTCCTTATGTCGTAAATTTGCAAATGCTTTTATTTTGCAGCCGCATCTGCTTGATTCGCTCCATTGACGATCATTAAACTCCTTATGCCTATCATGCAGCTGTTTTGGAACTACGAGGCAATGAAAAATTGTGTGCCCCATTGAAATTACTCTCTTTGATAACATATGCATCTTATACCAAAAACAGCAAAATGTCAATAAAACATTGTCCAATATTGCCATAAACACAGGTGCAGCAAAAGTGCAACAGTTTGCTCTATTTTTCGCTCAAAACCTGTCAGAAAGTCGTTTCAAACTCGTTTCGGACTTGATAAAAGGTTGTTTCTAAAAAATTACACATTTGTTGGAAAAGCGACGGAAACACGCGAATATAGCAGAAAATCCGATCTAAAATGTGCATAGAAAACGACCGGAAATCTTTCGATTTCCGGTCGTTTCTGGTGCGGACTACTGGACTCGAACCAGTGACCTCATGCGTGTGAAGCATGCGCTCTAACCAGCTGAGCTAAGCCCGCAAATGGTGACCCGTACGGGATTCGAACCCATGTTACAGCCGTGAAAGGGCCGTGTCTTAACCACTTGACCAACGGG
>OGQA01001459.1_pt1 | contig 11232 bp, 10 predicted proteins | sample 1553011 | NCBI WGS metagenome assembly OGQA01 (sample SAMEA2580256, study PRJEB22360) | human gut metagenome | biome: human gut; feature: human-associated habitat; material: faeces | place: Denmark | collected 2008/2010 | reverse complement strand
AGTGGATGATGTGAAAGAAAAAACATGCTGCTTTACCGGGCATAGGGAAATTCCTTCAGGACAACGTCGAAGAATCTTCGCAAAGACCGAAGAAGCAATCGAGGGACTTATAAAAAAAGGCTATCTATATTTTGGAGCTGGAGGTGCATTGGGCTTTGATACAATCGCTGCCTTTGCGGTTCTCAAATTGAAGGAACGTTATCCTGATATTCGTCTGATCCTCGTGCTTCCTTGCTTCTCTCAAACGAGAGGATGGTCGCAGGAAGATATAGAGATATACGATGACATCAAACAGAAGGCCGATAAAGTTGTATATACTTCTCAGGAGTACACGAGGGGCTGTATGCATAAACGCAATCGCCATCTGGTTGATAACAGTTCTGCTTGTATTTCTTATCTCACAGAAAACAAGGGCGGAACTTTTTATACAGTGAACTACGCTAAGAGCAAAGGTGTCGAGGTAATAAACATTGCAGAGTAAACAGAAAATAATCGTACTCCTTTCCCCTGTATTTTAGCTTCTTCACCTCGTTGGAAATAAAAAGCGGTAAATGTCTATGGCTGTAAAAGGAGCCTGTAAAAGGAGCGGCTGGTTTCTTTTGGCTTAACATTCGTAAAAATATGTGACATCTCATAAAATCCATTGACTTTTCACGATTTTTGTGCTATACTGTCTTCCATAAACAAGGCGGGAGATGAAGCGTATGGCTGTCCAGTACAACCGGCTGTGGAAATTGCTGATTGATAAAAAGATGAAAAAATCCGCCCTGACAGAGTTGGCAGATGTGTCCTCCTCTACGATAGCAAAGCTGAACCGGGACGAATATGTGAGCCTGGAGGTTTTGGAGCGGATCTGCCGGGCGCTCCGCTGTGACATCGGGGATGTAGTGGAGCTGACGGAAGAATCGGAGAAATAACGGGACGCCTGCAGCGGCTTCTGTGGAAAGGGTGGTACGATGAAAGGGGAACTGAGAAAGCCGGCGTCTGTCAACGCCATTCTGCTGATCGGTATTTTTACTTTTGTCTTTTTAGGGGCGGAATATCTGTTTGTCAATATGATTTCTCTGTCGGTGACGGAAGGGAGAACTGTCATTGCCCAGAACTATGCGCTGGGCGCCAGCGCCGTCGGCTTTTTCTTGTATCCGGCCATGGAACGCTGGGGCGGGAGGCGCTATAAAAGCGCGCTGACCTTTATCCTGGCGCTGGGTGCGATTATCTGTACCTTCATTGTCCAGCAGCATATCTCCTATGCGGCGACCATGACGGCAGGGATGGTGCTCTTCCTGCTGCTGGGCGTTTTCGGCAGCGCCGTCCACTATCTGGCTGCCGTCACCATAGACGGCGACAATGCATTGGCACGGCTGGCGGGGATCGCCTACGCCCTGGGAATTCTGCTCCAGTATGCAAACAACAACCTTGTCAACCTGGAGGTTGCGGAGGCGGCGTTTCTTTCGGTATTCCTGGCGGCTTTGAGCCTGCTGGTCATCCGAACGAGACAGGCCGCCCAAAGCCGCATCGAAATGACGGAGACTGCGGGCGCCTCTTCGGAACCTGCGGAAGACATTTCCCTCACCCGGAAAAAACGGACGGCGGGCATTATGCTGGCGCTGCTGGTAGTGCTGATGGCCTGCGTGTTCAGCACACTGGACAATGCCGTGACTCTCCGTCATGCGAGCGGGACGGATATCGGGCAGTGGCCCCGCCTGCTGCTGGCATTCAGCGGCCTCGCCGCAGGCTTTGTCTTCGATATCCGCAAGCGGAAGTATATGGGGCTTATTATGTACTGCGTGATGATGATGTCGGTTCTGTCCATTGTGGTACTGAACCTGGGCGCTCCGTTCCTGATCGGACTGGTGGTCTTTTACCTGTCCTCGGGCTTTTTCGTTGTCTTCTTTACAGCGAGCTTTATGGAGCTTTCCCGGCATATGCGCCTGCCGTCGCTGTGGGCGGGCATGGGCCGCGCCATGAATAACGTGAGCGCCGCCCTGATCACCAACGGATCGGTGGCGCTGCTGGCCACTGGCAACAGCCTGGCCGCCATTGTCATCGCCCTGGTGCTGTTCGTGGCGGTCAGCGTTGCTATGGCCGTGTATACCGCCCGCATGAACGCCGTCATGGAGCCCAAGGAGCCGCCTGCTTCCCAAAAGTCGGACGAAGAGCGCAGGGAGGCGTTCATCGCAAAATACGGGCTGACCGAACGGGAATGGGATGTATTTTCCCAGATGATTTCTTCGGACAGCAGCGCCCAGGAGATCGCCGACTGCCTGTTCCTGTCCAAGCGGACGGTGGAACGGCATATCTCCGCCCTGTACGAAAAGACGGGCGCAAAATCCCGCATCACTATGTACCTGCTTTACCGTAACGATTAACATACAGGATAAAAGAACACCCTGCTTTCTCTCAGGAGAGGCAGGGTGTTTTTGTGTGCGGTAACGAATTGTCCTGATAAAAAACATCGTTTTCCCCACTTGAAAAATGAAATTTACGCCATTCGGCATCCGGGAAAGGAAAAATCAGGAACGAAAAGTACACCTCAACCCCTATTTGGAACGATTAGAAGTTGTGCATATATAAAGCCTCAAAATAGTTGCTTTGATTTATATAATATGCACAAATGGCGGTTGACCGCCATCGGTTTTTTGAAAAATGGCGGTTCACCGCCACCTGTTTTGATACGATTGGCGGGATTTACGCATAGACAATCCGGCCTCTTTTCACCTAAAATGAGGGCGTAAGAATCCACTTCCCGGCGTCTGCCGCGGTTCCCCAAAAATTCAGGAGGAGAAGAAATGATGGAATACGTTCAAAGAGAACTTCCCTATGTGCGCTCCTTTGTCCTGCGCTCGGTGTACGGCGTGCTGCGGCAGGAAGGGATTACTTTTGGGGAGGAAGAGCCGGGAAGGGTTATTGCCGAATGGAGAGAGGACGGAACAGACGTCTCCCTTTCCATAACGGCGGAGGAAAAAGCGTTTGGAACCGAACTGACGGTTTCGCTGCGCCGCCCCTGCGACGGGATACCGGAGCAGAGAGCGTACCGGCTTCTGCAGGAGATGCTGGACCAGATCGTCCGGCATTTGGAAAATACCCTGATGACGAAAGGGGAGGAAGACGCTTAAAAAACGCCGCTTCAGGGGACAGGAGGTGTGAGAAATGACGGGGATAAAATGGAAGAGAATGCTCGCCGCCTTGTGCTGCGCTTTCATCGCCATATCCGGCGGGTGTGCAAATCCCAGCACTTCTTCGGGCAGTTCTGTTTCCCAGGAATCCGGCATACCGGCGTCGCAGGAAACGTCTGAGACACAGGCTCCATCTCAGATGGCGGAGAGTGCGTACGAACCGTCCGCCCCGTCGTCAAGCGTTCCTGAAAGTCAGAGCAAGCCGCCGGAGAGCGGCAGGCCCTCTGTCGCCTGGAGCAGTATAGACGATATTTTGGCAGGGATGTCTCTGCGCGGTAAGATATGCCAGATGCTGGTTCTCAGCCCGGAACTGCTCACCGGCGTTTCCGGTGTAACAGCGGCCGGAGAAACCACACGGCAGGCGCTTGTTGATATGCCGGTGGGCGGCCTGATATACAGCCGTCCCAACCTGAAAAGCCGGCAGCAGGTATGTAAAATGCTGTCCAACACCCAGAGCTATTCCAAAATACCGCTCATACTGACCTGCGACGAGGAAGGCGGGCGCGTCAACCGGCTGATGAGTACGGTGGGTACGACATATATCGGGCCGATGTTCGGGTATAGGGACCAGGGGGGCGGAAACCGCGAGGCAGAACGCCCACACCATTGCTTCGGATATGCGGGTGCTGGGATTTAACGCCGACCTGGCTCCGGTGGCGGATGTGTGGTCGAATCCGGACAATACGGTCATCGGCGACCGGGCTTACAGCGACGATTTCGCACAGGCGGCTGAATTGATCCCTGAGGCGGTCCGGGGCTTTCACAGCGGCGGCGTGGCAACCACGCTGAAGCACTTCCCAGGCCACGGGGATGCGCTGGCCGATTCCCATGACGGCGCTGTATATGTGTCGAAGCCCCTCGAACAGCTGCGCCGGGAGGAACTGCTGCCCTTTCGGGCGGGGATTGCCTCCGGCAGCGATATGGTGATGATCGGGCATTTGATCCTGACCGAAATCGACGCCGCCCAGCCCGCGCCGTTTTCCTACCGCATCGTCACGGAGCTGCTCAGGGAGGAGCTGGGCTTTCAGGGAGTGGTCATTACCGACGGGCTGCAGATGAAGGCGCTGACCGACTCCTATACCAGCGGGGAAATCGCCCGCCGTGCGGTGTCGGCAGGAGTAGATATCCTGCTTTGCCCGTCAAACCCGCAGGCGGCCGTCTCCGCTTTGGAGGAAGCGGTCGCGTTGGGAGAAATCAGCGAAGAGCGGATCAACCAAAGTGTGCGCCGGATCCTTGCCATGAAGGTGAACCGCGGGGTTTTGAAACTGGAGGGCTGAGAAAGCCCTGCTGTCCGCACACCAGCTTCAGGAGGAAAGAGAATGAACGAACAAACCGATTTGATTCAATATACCAAAAAGCGAAGCCTCTGCAGGCGGCTGCTGCCGCTTCTGCTGGCGATGGGGTTGCTGCTTGTCGGCTGCTCCGGCGGGACGGAGCCTTCGGAGCCGTCTTCCGATACAGGCAGCTCCACAGCGTCCGCCAGCAGCACGCCTGCCGCTTCGGCGCCGGAGCCGGAACCTGAGCCGGAAACGCTGGAGCAGGAGCTTTTGAAAAAGCGGGGCGTCGCCTTTGACCAGTCGGATTACAAAACCTTTACCGGCGCAGAAGGCGTGCTGAGCCTGCAAACCGTCTTTTCGGATCTCAACCCCAAAAAGGCCGGCGGCAATCTGTCCAGCGTCTTCCTGTCCGGCGGAAAAATCTATCAGTACCGCTGCGACGCGACCCTGCCGGGGGGACAGAACTGCCGGGAGGTGGGAACCCTGCCCCTTGCGGAACAGCCCGTCTACCTCCAGGCCAACGATTTCAACGGCGCCGACCTGGAGGTGGTCTACCGGGGCGGCAAACGGTATTCGGTCAAGTCTGCCAGCAACAACGGCCCGTACACTGCGACGGAGAGCAAGTATCTCCATCCTGTCCTGACGCACGCCTGGCGCTACAACGCAGACGGAAAAACGCTGACCGAGGACGTCGGGCTGCGGGACAGAGCCCAGCGGATTGTGCACGTCGGAGGCAGCTATCTGCTGATCGCAGACGGGAAGCTGGAGGCGGCGGCAGAACGACAGCTCCCCTCCGAGAACTTTGAAGGGATTTATTTTGACGACGATGAGGACGGCTATATTGTTTACGAGGTGGCGGACGAGGCCGTGGGGGACGGAGAAAAAGCGGTTGCCATCTTAAATGGGAACATCCTGGCGACCGATCAGGCGTTTTACCAGATCATGTACGACGATATCTCCGAGAATGATCTGAGCTATGAGGAAAAGACCACCAACGCCGACGGCACCCCCGCCGCCTATCTCCCAAAATTCGGCGGCGGCAACCGCTACCGGCTTGTAAAGCTGGAGCTGCTGAGCCGGTATTACAGCGACGTGCTCACCATCGCCCATGATTATATCATCACGGCGGACTACAAGCTTCTCCCCGCCACGGAGGCGATAGGCGAGGACTATGAATCGGGCTACATCGCATACCCGCCGGATGTGATGGAGAAGCTCCTCGCTCTGGATGGCTATTGAAATTAATAAAAATCGATCAGGAGGCATTCTGCTATGAAAAAGAAAAGCGTATTATCCCTGCTGCTGGCGGCGGCGCTGGCGCTCTCCCTCGCCGGTTGCGCCGGGCAGGGGCAGCCGGGCGGAAAGGAGCCTGTCGTCAACAGCGACGGGACCATCACGAAAGAAGAAAACGACGTAAAAATCACTGAGACAGCGGCCAGGTCCATCGAAACCGAGCTGTATGAAACGGCGGATTTCAGCCTGCAGATCCCCAAGGGCTGGACAGTCACCAGCGGCGGTACGGCCATGTACCATTCCATCCGGGTGCAGGATCCCAGCCAGCCCCTCAACCAGATGTTTGTCCTGCTGAAGGCGGAGGGCCTGCTGCACAGCCAGGAGGGAAAGGACGCCTATGCGTATAACGTCACCATGGGGAACACATGGGCGCAGATGCTTTCCCAGGCGCCGGTGCTGACAACCCCCTCCACCGAAAACTTTTTCAAGCTGTTTTCGGAATACGCGGCGTTTGTAGAGCAGTGGGAGCCGAGCTATGCCGGCTATACCTTCCCCCGGTTTGACGGCTTTGCCGTGACCGACCGCTTTGCCTCGGCCAGCCTCCTGTCCTCGTATGCTCTGGGAGAAGAGACGCTGCGGGCGTCCTTTACCGAAAACGGCAAGGAAGGCGAGGGGATGTTCGCCGCGTCGGTGGTGGACTTCGGAAGCGTTGATATTGCCGCAGGACTGCCGGTAGGATATATCATCCCCCGGGCGGACGGCGGCTACTACATGGCATACAACGTCATGGCGGTCACCGCCGCGAAGGATACCTTCATCGAATGGGAGAGCGTCCTCACCAAATGCCTTGGAACGCTCGCCTATTCTGAGAGTTTCGTAAAAGCCACTGAGCAGGCCGGTGAAGAAAAGGTGGCGATGTCAAAGGAAATCAGCCGCATCACCAACGAGAGGCTGGAAATCATCATGGCGGCCTGGGAGGACCGGAACGTCGAGCAGGACATCACCAGCCAGATGCAGAGCGACGAAACCGGCGGCTACGAGCGCGTGTACGACACGCAGACCGGCGAAATCTACCGGGCGGAGGCCGGATGGTATGAAAGCACCGGCAGTGACCGCTACAAGCCGGTGACTGAAAACAAAATGTATGCAGAGCCCATCAGCGGTTACATCGAATAGGGAAGCGGCGGAAAACCGCAAACAAGGAATACATGACAAGGAGGGAAACGGAATGCGTCAGGTGAAAAGGCTCCTTCCCTATGTCCGGCGGTATGTGCAGATGGCCGTTTACGACGTGCTGGACGCGGAGGGGGCGGAATACCGGAAAGAGGAAAGCGGCGCGGTGGTCGCCCGGCTTTCGGTTTACGGGAACGTCAGCACCTTCAGCCTTTCGACAGAGATACAGGATGTGGGGACCGGACTGACGGTTTCCATGCGTGAACCCTGTCCCGGCCTGTCGGCCCAGGGAGAGGAACGGGCGGTGACCGCCGTAGCCGATAAGGTTGCCCAGTACCTTGAGAACGAGCTGATGATCAACCTCCGCTGTTTCGTGCCGGACCGGCATTATGCCGTATAGGGAACAGCGGCGCAGGCACAGGCGGAAATCGGCCGGATCCGTGCGGAAGCGGAAGCGGCCAAGGCTGCGCAGACTGCTGCACAAACTCCGGCCGCGCCTGACGTACGGTATGCCCCTCGTGCGGCGCGTCCGCTGCCCCGGGCGTGAAATTCTGTCCGGAATGCGGGGCGCCGCTCTCCCGGCAGAGCGAATAAACAGACAATGAATCTGAATATCTGGAGGGATACCTGCGGCTATGAGCAGATTGATAGATACAGGGAACACCAACATTACTATACCGACGACTGGAGTAGCGGTTCGACTACACACTGGAAGGTATGCTACTACTGCAAAGAAGTTAATCAAGATACTGTAGCCAACCATACTTTCGGCGACTGGACGGAAACCAAGCCTGCCACCACAACGGAGGAGGGTTTAAAAGAACGCACCTGCTCCGTCTGCGAATATACGCAGGAAGAGACGATTCCGGTCCATACGCACGATGTTCACGATAAAGCATGGAAATATGATGATACTAATCACTGGCAGGAGTGTTCCTGTGGTGAAAAGCTGAATGTGGCAAACCATGCCTACGGCGAATGGAGAGTGACGAAGCCGGCCACCGAGACCGAAGAAGGCTCCAAAGCACGTGACTGCACGGTCTGCGACTATGTGCAGACCGAAACCATTCCAATGCTTGAACATGAGCACAGCTACGGCGACTGGCAGAAGGATGAAACCCAGCACTGGAAGGAATGCCGCTGCGGCGAGAAAACTGAAGTGGGCAACCATACTTTCGATGATTGGACGATAACAAAGGAGCCCACCACAACCGAAACAGGTTCCAGAGAACGCACCTGCTCCATCTGCAAATATACGCAGACAGAGACGCTGCCGGTTCATACGCACGATGTTCACGATGAAGCATGGAAATATGACGAAACCCAGCACTGGCAGGAATGCTCCTGCGGTGAAAAGCTCAATGTGGCAAACCATACCTACGGCGATTGGAAAGTAACCAAAGAGGCCACCGAGACTGAAGCGGGTTCCAGAGAGCGCGGCTGTGCGGTCTGTGAATATGTGCAGACTGAAGCCATCCCTGCAACGGAAACCGGAGAGCCAACCGATTCGACTGATCCGACCGATTCATCCGATTCGCAGGGTCAGCAGGATCCTTCCGGCGACACCGGCAGCCCCCAGACCGGGGACAGCAGCAACATGATGCTGTGGATCAGCCTGATGCTGGCCTCCTGCGGCGGCGTGCTGGGAATGCTGCTTTACAGGCGGAAAAAGGCGGCGGCCGGGAAATAGCCCGTCTGCCTGAAACCAAACGGAAAAGCCGGCGGGAAGCGGCGGACGGAAACGGGACTATGTGTCCTGGTCGCCCTTCCCCGGCTGGACCGGAAAGAAACGGAGGCGACTTATGAAAAAACTGTTTGCGGCGCTGCTGACGCTCTGTATGGTGTTTGGGATGGCCGTCCCGGCCTTTGCGGCCGGAGATCCCCTTACCATCCGCTTTTACTACGGCGGCGCGGACTACGGCAGATATAAGGAAGGCTGGATTGACGTCGGCAATATTGATACCGGCGCCGGCCGGTTCTATGCGGCAATAAACTTCGGGGATGAGGAAATTGGAGGGGACATCAATCCTGCGGACAAAAGCATCACCGGCAGCCATGACCTCATCGGTTCAGCGTGGCTGTATTATGATGTGGAGGTTGCGGACAGCTCCAGCTTCTCCGTTGCGCTCCCCAAGGGTCCGAGCTACCACTACCCCGGCAGCGAATACAGCCCGCCCGAGACCACCGAGTTTGCCGCATGGGTGGTGAGCGACGGAAACGGCGGGTATAAGGAGCTGGATGGTTCCGTCACGGCGGAGGATGTTCAGAACGCAATCGTGACGGACGAGGAAGGAAAAAGAGTCGCCGTGATCAAGGCGGCTTTTCCGGCGGTTGTCATAGACAAAAACGCGCTGACCTATGAAGAGACCGGACATCCGAAATATGCCGTCATCCTGCGAGCCAATGGCGGAACCTTTGCGGAGGATGGCAGCGACCATTTGTATGTGTGCCCGCAGTCGCTGGAATATTCCGCTCTGAACGACTTTTTCGTGGAGGCATCCTGTCCTAAGCCGTCAAACGGCGATATGGTGTTCGCCGGCTGGTACAAGGACGAGGCCTGCACCGACGGGCCGGTCACCTATCTGAACATTAACGATGATTTGAAGGAAGAACCCGCCTATGTCGCGCCCTATGTGCCGATGGATTTGTACGCAAGGTGGGAGCCGGCCGGCTTTGTGCCGGGCAATACCTCCACGCCGGCGGATGAGCCGGGCGGGCCTTCGGAAAACAATACCCCCGCCCCTTCGGACAACAGTGCCCCCGTCCCTTCGGACGAGGGAAACAGCAACCTCCCGTTTGCCATCGGCGCGATTGCCGCCATTCTGCTTTTGGGCCTGCTGACTCTGCTGTTCCTGCTGTGGAAGGGACCCGTTACCCTGAGCTTTTACTACGGCGGCGCGGACTACGGCAGTTACAGGGACGGCCTGGTGAATTTGGGCCGTGTGGATACAAAGGCCGGCAAGCTCCAGGCGGTTTACCGCTACCTTGACCCCGAGACAAAAATGTGGAAAACACTGGTCGGGACGATCAATCCGGAGGATAAGAGCATTGACAACGATGACCCGCGGCTCCTGAAGGGCAAGCTCTATTACAACAGGAAGCCGTTTCTCAGGCTTAAGTTTTCTGTCCCCCTGCCGGATGGTGTGGACTATCACTTCCCTGGCGGCGAGGGCGCCGAGCCGGTCACCGTAAGCTTTGCCGCATGGATGTTAAAGGACGGAAACGGCGGCTACAAGGCCCTGGAAGATCCCGTCACATCCAAAGCGGTAAAGCCTGCCGTGGAGACGGAGAAAGTCAAGCGGCGTAAGGTTCTCATCACGGCGGCGTTCCGTTCGGAAATGGCAGATGAGTATGCCCTGAATGACGAGAACGGGAATCCCCGGTACGCCGTCAGGCTGCATGCCAACGGCGGGGCTTTTGAAGCGGACGGGACCGATCTGCTGTATATGAAGCCGCGGTCGCTGGAATTTGCAGACCAGGAGCTTTTCTATGTGGAGGCTACCTGCCTGAAACCGACGAGCAGCGGCAAGGTATTCACCGGCTGGTACAGGGATAAAGCCTGCACCGCCGGCCCGGTAACAGGGCTTAAAATCCTTGAAGAGCTGAAAGAGCGCCCTGTCAGGGAAGCGCCCTATGCGCCGATGGATCTCTACGCCAAATGGGAGACGCAGGAAAGCTGAAAACGCAGAAGGGATATCCCTTCTTTATGCTTTGGTGAATACCAAAGCATAAAGAACTTTAACTGCGGCAAAGAAGGTTATTCGTTCCGCCCTGGCTGCCTGAACCGGCGCACCGGGGAACGGATGGCATAGAAATATAGAGAAAAAGGCGGTGATATCGTAGTCACTGACCGCCGGATTCTTTACAAGCAGATTCGGGATACGATCAAGCAGTTTATGCAGGTCGGCAACACGGTCGCATGGGCAGAACACTCCGGCGATCTCACGAAAGCCATTACCGATGGAAAGCGTATTATCGTGACCACGATTGAGAAGTTCCCGTACATCGCTCCACAAATCGGAGCGGAACACAAGGATAACCGTTTCGCCATTATCATCGATGAGGCTCATTCCGGACAGAGCGGAAGGAACTCTGCGCAGATGAACCTTGCACTTTCAGGGCTTGCTTCTGATGACGAGATGGATAACGAGGATAAGATCAACGCCATGATGGAAGGGCGTAAACTGCTGAACAATGCCAGCTACTTTGCGTTTACCGCAACCCCGAAGAATAAAACGCTGGAAACCTTCGGCGTTCCGTATCAGGACGGCGACGATATCAAGCACAGACCTTTCCATGTTTATACGATGAAACAGGCAATCCAAGAAGGGTTCATTCTGGATGTGCTGCAATACTATACGCCTATCGATAGT